>Ga0123353_10014205_pt1 | contig 11463 bp, 9 predicted proteins | sample TergutLab28metaG_3_FD_92763 | JGI IMG/M metagenome (GOLD analysis project Ga0123353, IMG submission 92763) | Labiotermes labralis P3 segment gut microbial communities from Petit-Saut dam, French Guiana - Lab288 P3 | ecosystem: Host-associated > Arthropoda: Insects > Digestive system > Gut ... | reverse complement strand
TTCTCGGCTGCTTCCCTTTGGAGCCATCCACGGTCAGTACGCAGTTTTTTAACATCAATCCATACTGTTACTTGTTTTTTCATACATACATCTCCTAAATATAAAGTAGCAATACGCTACCTTGGTGTGAAAAAATATTAACTGTCGTTTTCAATCATGTACCGCATACTACTCCTATATCATTATAAATAATGATAATATCGTATATAAGAGAGTATGAGTTTTTAATTTATTGGATACGCCAGTCGCAAATATAGTAAATACATTATCGTTGAATCACGTTGCGCAGAAATAATGAGTTGCTAAAGATATTGGGTAATTGATTACTATTGCTTTTGTTCGGAGAGAATACGAACAACATCAGCTATACTCTGAGCATTTAACTTTTTGTGATTGGTACGTTTAATGCAGCGTTGATGGCGGCATGCATCAATTTTTACTCCCACATAACATGGGAGCATCAGTTGAAACGACAGGGCTTTTGTTGTATTATTTCCTTGTTGTATTTACAACAAAAAACGAGAGTTGGTTCGCACGTTGTGCTTTCCACTCTCGTTTTTTCGCTGCCGTTTACGAGACAGCCCCATTATTCTGTTATAAGTCTGAGGGCGGGTGTATTTATCTGCAATCTACATAGCTTTCTCCAACATCTGTTTCGACATCATAACAAATAGGGATTTCTACATATATAGTTTGCTTTATTACAAATTCGCAAGCACGTTTACAGTCAGATCCTTTTTCATTACACCAACATATTTCTGGTTTTCCGCATTCTTCAGTTATTCTTCCAACTTTTACAATAGGCTTAATCTTAACTGGTGTACTGATTTCAATCGGTGTTTTAGTTATGCTCTTGCATTTACAATCTCTGTCGTAATTATTACCAATGCACTTGTAGTTGTTATCCATATTAAAACTTCACCTCCGCTGCTTCAATCTGCTCATTACATATTTCATCACACGTACGAGTTCCTGAAGCCATGCCGCAGCTTGTATGAGTCGGCCCGGTAACCGCATGAGCCCTAAATTCAACCGGTACTTCAATACATATCCTTTGACTGATAGTAAAGCTGCAATTAGGATTTGGAATTCCTGGGCACTCAATCCCAGGTCTAACAACCGCTGCCCCGCAGCATCTTACTTTCGTCGGCCCTGCTATTGCGGATGGCGCAACCGTTACCGGCACACATAAATCCACGGTTTGAGTCCCAACAACGCTGCAGTTTGCGTCTTCATCATATGGTATACCGCTTCTGTAATTGATGTCAAAGTTATTATATCCATACAGAAATGGAGCTGTAAAAACAGTAGCATGAATGTGTGATTGGTGTAATGGAATATCTGCCGGGCATATAAAATATCCCTGTGACGCACGATTATTACTAAATATTACAGGCGATTCCACATAAAGTATATTAAGATCGCTAACCCAAATGGCGCCGCCATCACCTGAGGCTCTATTACCTGTAAATATAGAATCTTGATTTATATCAAATCTAACATTATCTTGTCTTCTGCTTAGATAAATACCTCCGCCATCCGTGGCGGTATTTCGCTCAAATCTACATCCGTTAACATTTAAATTGCCAGGACCATCATAAAATAGACTTCCGCCGTTATTGGCAGCTGTATTGCTAATAAAAGCAGAGTTGTCTAATGTGATAAGGCTATGGCTACAGATAGCGCCGCCATCGCCATTTGAATGATTATTTAAGAACGCAGCATTTCTTACATCAATCTGCCCGGTTATGCCGATAATTGCTCCTCCATCACCGGTACTGCTATTGTTTCTTAACGTTGCGTCAAATATATTCAGCATACCCCTGTTAAATATAAGTGAACCCGTCATTTCGGAATCGTTTCTATTGCCGTCTAAGTCCACCTCTCTAATCGTGAGGTTACCGCCTGGATTTACCCTAAACAGCTCCTGGACAAAATCGTCCGCACGCGTGAGTACGGGACGCGGATCGAGCGACGAAGATATATTCACTACAGTCGCCGCGTTAATATTTAGAGTTTGATTAATTGAAAATGAACCGATTATTTTAATTTCTACATCAGGGTTATCTGGGGTTGCGCTTTGTATAGCGGCTATTAAATCAGACATGTTTTGTACAACATAATCCATAATTTCATCTCCTTTTTATTTTTTGATGTTGGAGTGCTGGAAATACATCGGCTCACTTCGCCAGAGCTTAACACCCTCAGTTGACAATGCTGCTGACTGGCGCGCAATTGAGATCCCCGTTCGAGACACCCAATTATCGTGGTCAATGCCAACATCTCCGCAGACAATAAAGGATTTACCATGGTTAAATTTTCTCCTTGACTGTTGCCTGTAATTTAATAATATGCGGACGGACTTACAAGTGTTACATCTTGTCGCATTGCCACGGGAAATGAATAATTTTGCGGTGGTTAAAAAAATATCCTGTTACTATATAGTTTGTTGAGGTCATGGCATCCAGCCATGCCTTTTGCCATTTTGTCGCCTAAGGTTAGAATGAGAGAGCAAAGGCCTGATGGAAATCTCCAAGGACTGTCGTAAGGGGAAAATAATAGAACCACCCCGGATTTTAGAGTGATTCCATTATACTTGGTATTCATTGACAAACATTGACATATATGCTATTATTATTATGGGATAGTCGGTACTATTATGAAGAGAGGTGTTTAAATGAAGAAAAAGGCTCTTTTGTGCTTTATGTTAGTATTGTTTATGATACTCATACCTTTCCAAGCCGCGATAGCGTATGAGGATGTATACGAGCATGAGTATGTGTATGCACCGTCACAGCTGAATTATCAGGTTTGAGAGGCAGTTGTCCCTAGACCATCCCATCCTCTCATTTTAAATATAGGAGGCATATATGAAATCCATGCGCTTTGCGTTTAGGCATTTATACCGCTCCCCGATACAGACTGTTTTATTTATCGTCCTGCTGGCGATCGCCTGCGGACTTCTCTGTCTCAGCGCTAGCTTACGGGCAGTGTCACATACGAATATGGCTGAGATAAATGATCTCTATACCACCATTGCCATACCCAATATCGCAGCTATAAATAATAAGGCGCAATTGACTTCATTAGGGGAAGAGGATGCGTTTTGGGAAGGCACCGGTATGGAAGAGTCAATCAAGCGGGCAAGGATATACGAACAAATTTCCATTGCAGGACAAGGACTTAATAGCGCAGCGCCGGATTCCCGAAGGTTTTACCGAGGGCACTGGCCCGGCTTAACAATGCCATTATCCGGCTACAATGACCCACTAGAGTATGTTTCTTTGCTAGATTATCCCTATAACTTAGCGGTGCTTACCGTCATATGCGAAGCGGCGGAGGAACTTCCGCCCGATAATTTACCTTACGAAAACGGTATAATGCACGGCGCGTTTAACTATATGTTGACTCTGCAAGTCGAGCAGGTCGTCCATTTAAGTCCAATGTACGAAACACCAAAACGTATATATGCCTACAATTCAAATTATAGCCAAAATGGTCTTTGCCCTTTTGAAGTTGGCAAACGCTATCTGATATTTGGAGAATATCGCGATGTCGATGTAATCTGGGTTGAGAACGAGAACCCAGATTCGCCAGTTTGGCCATCACACATACCACTCCTTGACCCGGAGGGAAAGCAGAGGATTCGCTTAGAAGAGGTCTATGGAATAGGTGATAGTCTTACAACTGAGGACATTTTTGGACAGGAGGAGGAATGGAACGGCTCAGTATACCATAGATATAAGCGAAGCGAGGAGAGACTTCGCCGAATGCGTGTAGAGTTGGAAGGTTCGCTGGAGGAGTTCTTAATCGCGGGAGATAACAGTGATATTCGAAATACGATTGAAAACCTAAAAAGAAACATATATGCTGTGCCCATCTTAGCCACGCAAGCGTTGGACTCTATCACATGTTTTAACCAGAATCGCATGGCGGTCACCGAAGGGCGAGATTTCACAAAGACTGAGACAGAGGAAGGCGCTCGCGTCTGTATCATCAGTGCGGAACTGGCTAAGGTTAATGGATTATCGGTGGGCGACAGCATTCCCTTTTCACTGTATGATATGCATTTTATAGCTCTTCAGCCCCCGATGCCAGAGAGATACCATGAAAATAACCTAACGCGTGACGAGGGCATGTATGTAATCGTGGGTATTTATACGAACTTAGAACCCTTGGATTATGGGAACATATCTCAGCCGCCTTTGAATATGGTAATCATCCCAGCCGCCGCGATACCCCCCTCTGCTGGAGAACAAGAAGATATACCAAATGGCAACCATTTTATGATCAATAATGTCAGCTATCCGCTGTATTACAGTTTTATCTTACCCAACGGCGGTGGTGACGCGTTTTTGCAGGAGATGGAGGAAAAAGGGGTTGGAGATCTGTTCGTAATCTATGACCAAGGTTACTCATATGTCCACGAACTTGTATCCGCTGTAATATTTAATATAAATACAGTTTTTATGGTATCTTTAATAGTATGGGGTTTTTCTGCCATTTTGTTTTTTACCGTGTATTTCTTGTGGCAGAAGAAGAACGTCGGAATCATGCGGTCACTGGGTGCGAACCCGGCACGTGTATTTGCACAATTGTTCCATACATTCCTTTTGTTAATGCTGCCTGCAATGTTGGTGGGCGTAATAGTAAGTGCAGTATTTTTTGATAGCGCCGTGCAGAGAGTATACACACCGGAAACGGAGATGCTAACGGAATCTACAAATAAAAACATTCAAGCGGATTATGTCAAAATTGATATTATAAAGCCATTGGAAACGCCACGAACGACAGTGGTAATTCTGTTAACGGCTGCTTTACAGCTTATTATCCTGCTTTCGTTTTCAGCATCAGTTTCCCTTCTTCTAGCGCGCGCTAAACCGTTCACACTCGTCAGGGGAACTCAAATATGATACGATTTGCATTCCGTCATATGCGCCGAGCATATCTTGTTTCAGCCGCACTGTTGGCACTCGCATTTGTGATTACGTTTTTAATTGGTATACTTGACGATTCTTTGAAATATCAAAAGTTTCTTCTTGAGTATATAAGCGTTAATATGCCAGTACATGTCATCATATCTGATAACGCTATCGGGAGAACAGATGATTTGCTATTATCCGAGGAATATATCGGCACTTTTACTGACCCATTATACGCGATATATTCATACATAAAAGATGTACAAATGAAGAGAACTATGATAATGATTTCCGTAGAGAACATTTTATATCCTTTTATAACCACAGAAAAAGACCTTCCCATCGAAAGTTACTTTGTTGGTATTACGGCAGTTGAAGCCGATTTGCGTCTTTTGACCGAAAACGGTGTGTCCATCCAATTTGCCTACGGGTATGATGCCTCCGTTTTTGCAGAGAATTTGAATGTTTGTATTGTTGGTGAAACTCTCCTAGCACAGACTGGGAAAGCAATTGGAGATGAGATTGAGATAAAGGTCATAAGCAAAGAAAGCGTTTTTTCCGAAAGCACGCCTGAGCCTGTGATATTAAAGCTGAAAATAGTGGGTTGTCTTTATGGTGACGGAACCAATCGCATTTATGCGCCATTTGATATCGTGACAGACGCTGCCTTTAAATCAGACGGATCGCCTGTCATTACAGAAAGTCTGAGTGCAACTATTTCTGACAACACAAAAATAGCTGAATTTAAGAAAGCGGCTCAAAAATACTATACAATTAAAGGTATGGAAGGCCCTCAATACGTATATGCCCTGACAGTTCATGACGATACATATAACAAGACCATAGCAGTGGGTGAACGGAACATCCATATACACCAAATTACCCTTGTTATCGTGTTGGTGCTGTCCAGCTTGATTGGCTTTGCGGCTTGCCTGCTGCTAACGCAAAGACGACGGCAGGAGTTCGCGGTCATGCGCAGTCTAGGGACAAAAAAACGGCACATCTTTATCACCGTGCTATTGGAACAATCTCTCTTATCTGTTGCAGGTGCGGTATTTGCGGTTGTTATATATTTATACATTAATAAAGATTGGATTGAGCTAGTTTTTGTATTGATATTTCTTGCATCGTTTATATTTGGTGTTGCGATTGCTCTGTGGCGTGTACTATCGCTTCAGGTCATGCGAATTATGTTAATAAAGGAGTAATTTGAATGGAAAGTCTTGAACTGCGAAATGTTTCATATTCATACCGTAACCGACATCAATTCGTTCATGCTGTACGCGAGGTCAGTGCGGTTTTTAATCCGGGGCAATTTACCGCACTGGTTGGGAAAAGCGGTAGCGGCAAGACAACTTTGCTTTCTCTATTAGCGGGGCTTGATACCCCGACGGCAGGTGAGATTTATTATAATGATATACCCACATACAAGATGGATTTGGACAATTATCGTGCTAATCACGTTGCCATGATATACCAAAACTATAACTTGTTTCCGTATATGACCGCATTGGAAAATGTAATATACCCTCTGGAAATGAAAAACGTATCACGTCGCAATGCAATTAGTACAGCGACTGAGGCATTGGCTAGTGTAAATTTAGGAGATACATTATATAAACGTTTTCCTTCCATGCTGTCAGGCGGCGAGCAGCAACGCGTCGCAATCGCGCGAGCTTTAACATTTGCTCCCAAAATTATACTGGCTGACGAACCAACGGGAAACCTAGACTCAGAAAATAGTGGCATCATTTTATCGCTATTGCAAACACTAGCGCGAGAAAAAAATATGTGTGCAATTGTAGTCACACATGATCCTTCAATCGCGGAGCAGGCCGATGTCGTTTTGCAAATGGTTGATGGACGAATTGCATAATCACAATTGAGTTACTATTTCCAGACAAAGGAGAATAACGAAAACTGTATTCCAGTCAAAAGCCCACCCGCGAAGATATGATTGCGCTAAAAACGGCGAAGCAGAATGTGGATATGTTTTTCGCCGAACCGAAAAACATTTTACCCGTCTCGTATCTGTCTCAAAAACGCCTTTTGCACGTCTTTGCTGTACATCCGGCTGACGGGTATCATTTTTCCGTTGACAGCAGCGGCATCCGTCCGCGTCAGTTCCTTTATGTTGGCAATGTTGACGGCAAATGCTTTGTGTGTACGTACAAATTGCTCCCTTCCCTCTAAAAGCTCAGACAGCTTACCGGAATATTCGGCTGTCCTGTCAAGCAGGGTTATTTCCACGCGCCTGCCCACGGTTTCAAGGCAGATTATATCCTTTATCGGTATCCGAAAAGCCTGCGTCCCGGATTTGAAGACGAGAAAATGATTTTGAAACCGACGCTGATAATCCAACGCGATCAGCCGCTCCAATATATTGCTGTCCAACGGCTTCATTAAGTAATGGAGCGCGTTCACATCATACCCTTGTAAAGCGAAGTCGGGATTGGATGTGATAAAGATGATAGCGGCATCGCCGTCGTCTTCCCGTATCTTACGCGCCAAATCCACCCCGTTGGTTTCATCCATGATTATATCCAACAGGATAAGGTCATACCGCTTTCCTATTTGAAAGGCGGCATAAAAATCCGTGCTTGTTTCAAACATGGCAATGTGGTATTCTATATTCAGTTTTTCAAGTATTTTGCGGCAGATTTTCTCCTGCTCATTGCGAAATACAATTTCATCCTCGCATATTGCAACCGTATACAAGCGCGTCACCTCAGCAAGGGGATTATAGCATACTCTGCCCAAAAAGTAAAGTTTTACGTTCCGTACGCGCGTTGCGTCGTATTTCTTGCCGGTTATGTAAAAACCCTTGACTATAAAGGCTATTGTCATATAATTATAAACTTGATGAAACACACAGGAAGGGGAGAAACCATTGGCTGAGTTATTATTTGTGTTCGGAACCGCCGCCCTCACCATACCGTTTTACCTTATGTCGGCCGTTCCCTTTTATGGCAGTGAACGAATAAAGAAAAGCCGCATCAATATACTTCTCATATCTGCAGCCATGTTCCGCCCGATAGCGCAATTAATAATGATTTTCACTATCGCGGAACCCCATTTGGAGGTATGGATCGATCTATATAATTATTTCTTCGTTGTTATTTTATGGGTCGCCATACTTTTCGCCTGCTTTAAAACTCATGCCGTAAAATTGCTTTATACCGTTCTGCTGCAAAGAATGCTTTTTCAATCTATAAACGGCATAGCTTTTCGTATCGTTGAATTGTTTATGCCGGAAAACAGCCACCAGCTTCAGTTCGCGCGTTTTTGGCTGTTTTGGACCGGTGTTTACTTGGTGCTGGCAACTTTTATCATTCCGTTTGTATTCCATCTTTCCAAAGGGGTCTTGCAGCATGAATTAGCCAATCTTCCGATGAAAAATATCGTGTTGCTTTCGATTTCACCTGCAGGGTTCTACCTCGCCGCCGCTATCTATACCTTTGTTTTCGGCCTGTTTTCCAACGACTTGGCAGCGAGCTTTATTATTATCATGGGGTTGAGCTTTTCATTATTCCAGATATTGATGATTCGGAACACGCGAAAATTACTGAATATGGAAATGAAACACGAGTTTTTATTGGATAACTATCAAACGCTGGAGAATCACTTTACGCAAATCGCGCAGATGAAGCATGAAATGCGCCATCACTTATTCGCTATCCGAACATTATTTGAAAACGGCGAGCAGGAACAGCTCGCAAAATATCTCTCCGACATTCAGGACAGTTTTGCGGAAATTGAGGAACCCATATCATGCGGCAACCGTCTGATACAAGCTGTCTTTGCCCATGCCTCACAGCTTGCGCGGCGCATGGATTTTGAGATTGAGTTTGAACTTTCGCCAATCCCCCCATTATCTATCCCCGACACTGATATTGTGAGCCTGTTTATGAACCTGCTGAACAACGCGCTGGAAAGCTGCGCGGGTATCCAAGACCCAAGCAAACGATGGATCAAGGTCCAACTTAAAGCTCGTCATCCGTATTTGTATCTGTCGGTACTCAACGCGCGGCAGGGTGAGGTCAGATTGGAAAAAGAGCGTTATGTAAGCATAAAAGGCAGTTCCGTGCTGCATGGTCATGGGATTGAAGTCATCCAAAAAACAGCGAAAAAACACAATGGCTTTGTCTTGTTTGAGCATACGGATGATTCGTTCAGCGCGGAAGCCGCTTTGGCTATAAATTAGGGTTTGTTTGTAAAATGCTTGTGTTTGTGCTTTCTGCCGGATTTTTCGGCAGGCAGTGCGGCAAAGCCGCGGGAATGCTTGCGCCTTTCAAGGATTTGACGTGCCGCTTGGCGGGAAATCCGGCGAAATGACGAATACAGTGATTTTACAAACAAACCCTAATATAGATATTGCGCGTTGCGTCGTTTTTGTGACCTGTTATGCACAAGGTATTGAGTTTCGCTCCTTTTGTTTCGTATACTATAATATGAAACGAGAGGAGTTGCTTTATATTGAGACGTGTTTTATCTTTATTATTGACTGTCCTGCTGGGGTTAGGGTTCATGCCGCCCAGTTCGCCGTCCGCAGCCTCCCTTGGTGACGAATCCATATATATCATGGATATAGACCCGAAACTGACCGCATTTTTAGCGAACGGTTCCGCATCCGGCGGTTGGATACCCCCTGCGGTTACTTATACACAGGAACCGGTGCTGTTTCAGCCGTTCAGCAACCTGCCGTCTGCGTATGACCCGCGTACCGACAGCGTTACGCCCGCCAAAGACCAACAGAGCTTAGGCGTATGCTGGGCGTTTGCCGCTACAGGCGCGCTGGAGTCCTTTGCAATAAACACAGGAAACGAGTTGTTTTTTTCCGAAAATCATATGCGCCATGCCTTGAGCCTCGACGGAAACAACTCGTTCGGCTTCAACCGACCCAACGGCGGCGGCGGCAATTCACAGATGGCGGGCGCGTACTTTATGCGGGGAGCGATGCGCGGGACGGTTTTGCAATCAAACGACCCCTATGTAAACAATAACACCGCGCGTCCATGGACACAGACCAGAGATATGGCTACAAACGGTAAAGTCACAGGATTTATATACATACCCGACTCATTAACAACGGCGGGAACGGACGCGGCTTTCCGCAGCCAAATCAAGCAGGCGGTACAGGATTACGGCGCGGTCACAGCGGCGTATTATTCCGCGACATCAGGTCAATCAGGGAGTTTTTACCATACCGCCAACGACCAGCCCAATCATGACGTTTTAATCGTCGGTTGGGACGACGCCATCCCTGCATCCAATTTCCCGGCAGGATCTCAGCCGCCCGGACCCGGAGCGTGGCTGTGCAAAAACAGTTGGGGAACAAGCTGGGGTGACGGCGGGTTCTTTTGGTTGTCTTATTACACGCCGACCATGTCAAGTGCCGCCGTCACGGGATTTGACCCAGACTTTACAGGCGATGTTTATTGTTACACCCCGTTTGGAGTTACCGGAGCGTTTGGTTTCGAGTCAAGGAGTATTGCGGAGTACGCAAATGTGTTTACCGTATCCGGCTCCGGGAAAATGTTGAGATCCGTTGTCGTCTATGTGCATAACCCCGGTGTTCCGCACACCGTCCATTTTTCTGCCGGTGCGAACAATCTTATGAACACCGTATTATTAAATGACGCGGCAGGCAAAGCGGGAATATCGTTTACCCCACAATTTCCCGGCTATTACACGGTCGATGTACCCAATATGGATGTTGGCGGAAGAAAAGTCGCTGTTATGGTGAGCGTCGCCGGCAGTGACCTTTCAATCCCTTTTCATCGGAATAACAATGCCGCTATGGTCACTCAAGCCGTCTCAGCCGCGGGGCAAAGTTATGCGAGGAGCGGCCGCGGCACCGGCCTCAACCCCGCCGTTTGGACGGATACACACGCCCAAATTACGGCTAATGTTCCCGTCAAAGCCGTTATAACAGACAAACAGCCCGGCGAAACCGGCGACACGGAAAAAATCACAGGCATTACCTTTGCGGACGGTATCGTGACCGTCACGTCAAGCGATACCACCGGAACCACAGGTATAACCGTTTGTATATCAAGAGATGACCCTGTCAGGCCCGGTCAGCCCGGCAGCACAACGTATACCGCAACCGGCAACCTAGCGGCAGGCAGCGCGTTAATCGACGTCAGCAGTTTGATTGATGCCATAAAAATATTCAATCTTTGGGGTGAGCATTACGCCTATGCGATAGCGACACATGAGCGCGGCCCTGGAAACACCAACACCTGGGTTAGAAGCAGCGAGCCGGTTCTTACTCTTATCCGGCCCGACATTACCTGTAATCGTTGCGATAAAATCCAATGTGTACTCTGCGGGATCTGCGACGATTGCGTCTGTGACTGTGACCCCGGCGGCGCAAACTGTCCCGGCTGCAGCAAAGACCCCTGTGAGTGCGACCCCGGCGGCGGCGATAACTGCACCGATTGCGGCAAGCATCCCTGTAATTGTAACGGCGGCGGTGACCCTCCCTCCGGCGACCCCGCCCCGACCATCACCGTCAGCTCCACATCGGCGGACACGG
>Ga0123353_10014204_pt1 | contig 11464 bp, 7 predicted proteins | sample TergutLab28metaG_3_FD_92763 | JGI IMG/M metagenome (GOLD analysis project Ga0123353, IMG submission 92763) | Labiotermes labralis P3 segment gut microbial communities from Petit-Saut dam, French Guiana - Lab288 P3 | ecosystem: Host-associated > Arthropoda: Insects > Digestive system > Gut ... | reverse complement strand
GTGCGATCGGAAGGATTTTATGTCAATGAAAAATTCCAGTGACACCAGCTGGGATCGAACCAGGGACCTTCTGATTTGTAGCGCAGCACCTTAACCACTGTGCTACCTCGGTCCTCATGCATATAATATGTACACAATAAATGTTGATATCTTCCAGATTACTGAGGGTTAAGTTGGGTAAGATTGGCTAGCTGTAGTGTGAATTATTCTGCATGGTGTTTTCCTTCCCTTGCCTCATACAATATAACCTTACAAATTTTTATGTTTTGTTGACTGTGTGTGTGTGAATTTGTGCATCAAGTTGGTAAAAAAAGACCATCATTATATTAGGATGCACGGTCAACAAAACATAAAAATGTGTACTGCAAAACAAGTGTATCTTTACAAGACCATCATACAGAATTTGTGCATCAAGTTGGTAAAAAAAAAAACTCATTATAACCTTATAGGTGTAGGGACTTGTAGACCTGTCTGTAATTGGGAATTCATATGCCCTGTGCTCCGTATCATCGCCATCCAGTAATTAGTAGTGGTATCTGCCACACACAAAGAAAGGGAGTAGACTTACGTTACCACTACTTGCTGCATAATAACCCAGAAGAGTGCAGTTCTCACCTAGACTTACATTTCTTTTATGTGTCATGCGACTTACCTTGTGATAAATATTGAGACTGTATTACATGTAATCTTATACTGCATGACACATGACTGTACAGTGTTTCTGATATTTGGGTTCCAGGTGCAAGAAGCACAATGTCCCCATTGAGAAGATCTACAACAAAACTCAAAGAGACAAGTTCCGTTGGGCCATTGATATGGCTGGTCCTGATTATGTGTTTTAACGACTGTCGTACTAGTTGCAAGAGTCATATCTTGGAAGGATTGTGTTCAGTGACGTTTGTACTAGGTATGTTCAAGGTTGTCAGATTTATTTAAGAAAAATGGTTTTCCAGACCCACCAGACCTTAACTTGTGGAAGAAAGGGAGTGACTTAGTGATGTGAATGGTTGCCTTTTATGGATTGATGAGATTTTGTAAGCTGCCTGTTGGTGAAAATACACATCAGAACTCAATTCCATTTTGTGGTAGGCAGTAATTCAGTATCTTCTGAGGGTCATTTTTACTGGCTCTATTTTGATGTGAGGTCTAAGTATTTGTGTATAAACTGTTAGTAATGCATTGATACAGAGTGACTTAATTTTATGAGGTGGTAAAAGTTCCATACCACATCTCAGCTAAGGTGAGAGACTTGTAGATCATGGTGATGCTTTTCATCTTAGAAGTGTATGAATGTAATTCTACCACGTTTTATCAGAAGATTCATATGCATATTTTAAGTAAAACTGCTCTGCTAGGCCAAGTACTGGATGTCAGTTTCAATTTGTGTCCACTTCGTGTCTAATACTTATCCACTCAGTGGTTGTTTTATATATATATCATTGATTTTCAGGTGATGAATAATAGTAACTTATCACTACCAATTTTTTTACTCCCATTTTGTTAGTTTTTGTCTTAGTTGCAATATCTTATAATTCAATCCGTTGGGATGGTTGGGATCATTGTGCTTTCTGTCATTCTTTTTGAGCACGTTTGTGTAATGGATGCAGCCAAAGTGCATCTTTCCAGTTGTGTCACAACTTGATCTAAGCATACAGTAATGCAATATGTACATACATACATATATATATATGTGTGTGTGTGTGAGAGAGAGAGAGAGAGAGAATGTGAATGTGTGTGTGTGTGTGTGTAATTTACTATGGGGATGGGTTGGAACTGCTGCGGCTGAAAGTATAAAACAAATCCCGTTGGTCCACCACAGCACATTTTACTTTTTGTCAGAACACATATTCTGTATGTTACAGGAATAAATGATTTCAAAGAGTAAAATAATTTTGATTCCCCCTGTTTTCCCATGTCAAAATGTCCTCCAGGTCCCTCAACATAGATAAAAAACATTTTTGACATATTCACAAGGATAACATATGAAACAGCTGTCCACTGAATAAATTTTCATGATATGGTATTCAGGGGTCACTAAAATTGTTTGCACATCCCCATTTGCTTACAGTCTTGATGGTTAACAAAGGCAATATGTGATGATACATTTTTGTGTACACCTTGAGCATAACTTGCTAAATAATTATCAATCAGAAAAGTGCTCTACAGAATATGAAATTCATATTTTATGCCCAGTATAGTTTCCAGTATAATTAAAAGAAATGTTTGTGTTGCCATAACTGATTCTATATTGGAAGTGTTTGCTCCAATTCCATAAAATTGGCACATTAGAAATGGTCCTTTACATAAGTTCACAGGCTGTACGTTTTGCTACAATATATAATATTGTAAAAACTATGTATTTCATTCAGAGTATTAATGGTATGCACAAATAAATAAAACTGTACCACTGAAAATTCAGAACCTGGTTTCCTGCATGGGAAACCACATAACTGCACCAGTCATGGAATATGAGAATTCAAACAGGTATCATGTGTCATATTAGCAGTATAGATTAGTCTTCTAATAGATGTGTACCGACATTCAGAGGAGTCTGCTTCGTCCACGTGATGGAGAACGGATGGTTCCTGTGCATTATCAGTACACGTCTACAAGACCACACAGTTGCCACATTCCAGGAGACAGTAGCCTTAAGTGACTACTGATTTGAGAACCTTTACTGGTATTATTATTGCTGTTTGGTAACATAACTGCACTCTGTGAAATTTACAGATGTGTTTGCAGTGCTCTTGCTACAAGTATTAATTGATATGGTAGTGCCAAGACTGATATCTGCATAGGCCCATTTCACACTGTGCATTACTTCCTGTTATTAGTTTGTTTATTACAGTGAAATACAGATTTTACATTCCTTGAGTCTTTGGTTTCTGTGATTCTATGCAAGTGCTGCCAAGACTTCCATTAGAATAGTGTTACATTTTTGCAACACATTCATTTGCCCTTTAATTCCTCAATTATACATTCAGTTCAGCATAAATTGGTAAGTTGCCAGCATTTTTTTTTTTTTAAGTATTGTACATAACTGTGAGGAAAGACTAGTTTTTTCCCTTAAGTTCAGCATTAAAATATGTGGGTTCATCTTTTGAGTTCATGTTCACAGTACTGAACTGGACCACACTGAGCTGAACCAAGGTATGCATTGCCACACACTCATGAATGTAGCCAAAAGAGGGAACTGAGCACCTGTAGCTGTTATATTTCATTCATTACACCAGTCAAAAAATTGTAAATGGACCTGGGCAAAGTTGCCATGCCAACTGTAAACTACTGCAGTTCATTCAGTTTATATTTTAATGTACTGTGCTATTAAGTGTACTTCAGTAGGCACATTGACTTTGTTTCATTGATTTTACACATATTTTAATGTTCCCTCCAGAAATGTAAAATCAGGTATTTGCTGTGTTTTTAGCATGCGTGATTTCAATGCTTATGTGACGAATAAAAGTGGAAAAACAATGAACTCTCTTTTCATTCAGACCAATTGTTACTTACTGAAAGCCAGGTTTATAATTTAGCTACCATTCATAAGACAAACACTTGTAATCAGTAGTGAACATCTGTGAATTGTTGCACCAGCATGTTTTTTCATAACCCGATATCGATGTGCAGTGCAGTTACCTATTATGTGAACCATGTTCTTCAACCCATCTCTCCTATTGTTTCCAGATTTTCAGGAACTGATCTTCATTTTCTCTACACCAGATAATAAAAGTGAAATGGTCTAATCCCATGATAATACACTTATTTTCCAAATGTGTTCTGTGAACTTTTGTGTCAATAACATGGCAGAGTCAGAAGGTATACTTTATGAATTTTGTTAAATATGCACCAAATCAGAAAACAGTCAGTTTGAGCCTTATTTCAAATAGCTTATATAAGCTAATATGAACTTCGTGATAATTCTTAGTGTTGATTCCAAATATCTGATATTTGTTGAACCTGTGTGCAGTTTGGGTACAACTGCAGATGTAAGGTTACAAATCCTCATTAGGCATTCATTTTATGATCTTTGTGCAATAAAAAAATACACAAAATCTCTCAGACATTTATTACAGTGATATGAAGCTGTATTTATTTCTGAAAGTGGATTCTTTCATTAATACACTGGTATGCAGATTATGGTCCTACTTGGAACATAAGATAATGGAAAAGGGGGATAACAGCCTGAGATACATTGTTTTGTCTTCAGGAACCTTGAAAAAATGCAGTGCAAACAAAATGCTGTCTTTGGTTTACTTAAATGGTGTTTTGTAAATCTTATATTGGTATAAAAGTACACTGTGGTCCTGTACAAACATACTGTGTTAGATTTTCATTTATGTGGTGATGCCATCAGTTGCTTAGATTACATAGTATTGGTGGGAAAACTGAAGTTAATAATTTCCTCACATTTAGCTGCTTTCTTTGTGCATAGTACAAAAGAAACCATGCAGTTTCATTCAAAACTGTTGGTGACAAAACCTCCAAAGGATCATTTACATTACTTTGTAGTCCAGTAATTATTTGGTATCATGTCTTGAAACTGCAGGAACAAACTCACGTCTCCTGATGTCTACTCTTCTTGCAGTTATGCCAGTTCTGAAGGGCTAAAGAAGTCTACATTTTCTAGACCTTTAGGCATGTAAGTGAGCTGTGATATATCTTTGTGTGCCATGTTATATCCTTTCCCATATCCTGGAACATCCAAAGACAAACCATTCAACTGCAAGTCCTACCAAATACAACCTGAGGTAAGTGGAATAAATTCATAAACTTACCAAGGTCTTTCATGAGCCTTGTGGGGGCATTGCGCAAAGGTAATGGAACACTGGGAAGTGGGCCTTTATGTTCTGCAATACATTCCTTAGCTAGAGTTAATGCACAGTCCACTTCCCGACTCTTTGGTGCTCTGTAAGTGAACAAATTATTTCAATTTTCCTGAATACCTTGCACTGTCCAGACATTTTTGTGTGGAAGTGGTAAAAAGGGTGAAAGTTGTTAAGTTCAAGTGAAATAATGTCCAGGTGCCCTGTATGTGTGTATGTATAAATTATTGTTTATTTATCCAACTGGATCAAGTAATGAATAACAGTAAATAGGTGCATGTGAATTTACTGTTTGTTTATTATAAGGGAACAGTTTATCAGTTTCTTTGTCATAGGGATTTCAGCCCTAATATGTGGGGTAAAATATGAAAAACACATTTATCGCTTTATTGTTGAAAGTTCTGTGTTGTGCACTACTTATAAGACAGGAACAAAAGCTAGCATTCATGACATTAAAATACAGAGGCAATAACAAAGCAAATGGTCCACAATGGTTACACCATGTGTATGTTTCCCAACTTACTGATAGCGTCTCGACTGTCTGATACTACATATATGATGATTATCTCGGTCATTACATTGCTACAGCCAGAGATGGAGACTTAATTCCTCCAAAATTATGGCAAACACACCACAACATTTGGTCACCATGTTAATGTTGGGCAAACTGCAGTCACACATGAACGTGTGGAGAGTGTATCTTGCCATTCATTTATGCTTCTAGACATGGGTTGAGAAGATTCCAAGTATTATGACTTAGGCACTAGAGTTGGATTTGACCAAGTTCGGAACTTTTTTGTTTGTAAATTCATAGAGGTGAAAAATGGGACTGCATTTTTTAACTACAGCTCAATGACAGAAGGATAATGAAGACTACTGTATGTGAGTCACAAATGTGAATGTTTCCATTAAATGGATAACACATGAGATGGGACTGCATATACAGTGTCCATACATAGTTCATATCTCAAACTATGTACAGATTTCAGTCCATGGTGCAACATTGCAATAACAGATTTTTTCCTGCAGTGAACATTACTTAACCAACTGGTACACCTTTCCACATTTATTTCACATAATTATGTGTACAATGTGGTGAAATTCAATGACATATGTAAGTGATGAAGAAAACAAACAGGTTCCCTAGTCTTACCGTGCCAGATAGACAGCACACTGTGCTAAAAGGACTTCACATTCTGGCATTCCAATCAGCTGGCAACCCTGCATTGCTGACACTGCTAATGTGAGAGCCATGGGATCTGCTAGACCTGGAAGAATATGGTGCAGTTAGCAAATTAGTAAAAACATGGAAAGCTCGTTTATTTATCATACAACCCACAGAATTCTGAGAGGTTACATTCAAGTAAGTTAAGTAAGAACTATGGAAATAGCCCAGTTCTCACTGTGGCATGACTGTTAGCTGCAAAAACCTAATGTCACTTTTGTGCATGACTAGTTGTACAAATATTTTACTATTACTCCATCTCTGTGATCCAGTGATCAGTATTATAGTTACACTGACCATTACAGTTTCTTGGAAAAACCTCAACATCTGTGATACTAAGATTAATATGACAGTTACAGAAAATTGGGGTATGTGGTGGCACAGTTGAGGCACCACGCTACAAGCCGGAAGGTCGCGGGTTCGATTCCCAATGGTGTCATTGGAATTTTTCATTGACATAAACATTTTGGCTGCACTATGGCCCTGGGGCTGACTCAGCCTCTAATAGAAATAAGTACCAGGAATATTTCCTGGGGGTAAAGGTGGCTGGTGCATAGGGCTGACAATCTCACCACCATGTGCCGATTGTCTTGAAATCTAGGAGCCTCAACCTCCTGAAACCCTCGGGGACTCTCCAGGCCTGTAATGGGATTGCTTTTTTTTTACAGAAAATTACAGCTTATACAGACAGCCACTGTTAGTTGCAAATACAAGTAGAACATAGTCTGCCACAGTAATGAAATGTGAAGAAGCCAGGAAATGTATGAAAAATTCAGCTTGCTATTAAGAGTGCAGTTGGTAAAATTATGAAACAGTGCTTACATAACACTGTGATACATTAAATGCCCAAACTTTGGTTACAGCAGACACTTGGCAACTTGGACACTCTACACATGAGTACACAAACATACTTAAGGTTGCCACTTCGGATTATGTCAAGGGTTGGGAGTAAAAGTTCTTAATTATTGCTATGTGGTGGTCATCACGTGCTGTTACTCCAGTAAGTGAGACTGACCTGTATAAGCCATGATAAATAGTATTTTTAAAATGGAACTATCTGCAGGAAGTGAAAGGCTTAAGTTGAGAGGTGAGGCCTAACAATTGTTATGATTATTAAATATTATATACAACACGTAAATAGCACATGTTACGGACTCCCAGGATAGTTATATGCCGTACCCCAAGATCTAACCTTCTCCATGTATCTGAAGGGAAAGCAGCTTGGTGAGGTTTGCAGACAGGGATTCTTCTTAACAGCAACTACCCTCAGTAATGGAGGGTGAGAAGGGGTGGCAAACTACCACAGGGATATTTAGGCCAGGGAATGAGTAAGGGGGTTTACATATGTTAAGATTTCCCCACTAAGAGTGTTAAACGAAAGGACAATAAATACCTTATAGGGGTGTTCAAGAAGCTACTCCTGTGGGCATAGCAAGTGACACCTGCAGCCATATATCAGGATTGGCTGGTTTACCAAACCATTCATTCTTCCAGAACGGGGACTGGATACAAACTCATTCTGAGATTCAGAAGTTACAGATACTTGAATTTATTAAATACCACGTAATAATCAACTGGTGAAACTGTTCAGTCTTACAAGGTGTAGTAGCCCAGAAACTGACATGTACTTTACCTACATTATCACTCCACTAACTGCACGTGCACATAATTACTTCATCCAGCTTGTGACATATGAATGATCAACACTTTCCTAGACATAAGTGTGACAGGGTTACCTCACCCTCTGTTCTACAGCACTTTTATTCTTTAGCAGTGTGCTTTCTTCAGTTCTTGCCACGCACACTACAAGGTCAACAGAACATCAGAGAAAAATTCCTTTAAGACTGATGAGTCATGTTCACACCACCTACATGGGCCCCTAAGAATGGCCTACACAGTGGACTAGGTGAAACTATGAAAATCCAGCTCAGTGAAATTCCTCCACCAAAAGTGATAAATACCACATAAGACATTGCACTGTCCCAAAAATAACATCAAGAAAGAAAATGTGTGTGTGTGTGTGCACTCTGTGCATCCTGAAGATTCATACCCTCAGAGTATACAAAAGTAATGTAAAGTTGTCATATTTTTCTGTCCCCAAATTTGCAAAATCTGATTGCTTTCTTACAACAGTGCATAACTTATTATTGCACTTTAATGCTCAGCATTTAGAGTGAGTCTGAAGGTTCCTCCTACAAGAGTGTGAGGATGGGGACCGGATTTATCTCAATCAGGAAAGGTTCCAGTGGTGGGACACTGTGACCATGCTAGTGAACCTTGAGTTTTTCATAAAACTGGGTGATTTATTGTCTGGCTGAGTGATCATCAGTTCTTCAATAAGGTGTAACGTGTGGACACATACACATTCATTAAAGTGATAGCTACTGTGACCAAGCAAGTTGCTTCTACTATTAATGCTTCTGACTTGTATTTGGAAAGAGCCTGGTTCAGCTGGGATGTGGAATATTTTGAATGAGGTAGAAGATGGCTTCATCAGTCACTAGAGGAAATTCCAGGATAGTACCTGCAGTTAGATCACAACTACCTCCCCATCCTTGCCTGTTCATAATTCAGTATCGTTGAACTACTGAACTCTAGACAGTCCGAATTAAAGACTGCACCGATATTAAATAAAATCAAAATATATGAGGTTTCCACAGTCAAGTTGAGAATTCAGGTCTTCTGGGATGTGATGCTGTGCCACTCGGGAGTGACTCCCAATGTCTGGAAAGAATTCTTCTTCGACCCCTTGACCCCTCAAAATGAATGCACTACCTTCATTCAAAATGCCAAGAAAATGTTACCCAGCAATACAGCATCATATCCCAGAAGACCTGAATCCCCAAAATAAAAGCTGCTAATTTTCACTCAATCTTCAAACTGTTGATTTGTAAGATAATAATCTAGAAATGTATAACTCATATGTAACTTAAGAACTATTTATTGTTACACAATGCACGAACTTACCAATGTCTTCACTGGCAGCCCTGACAAGTCTTCGTGCTATATAGAGGGGATCTTCTCCCCCCTTCAGCATGCGTGCCACCCAGTAGAGGGCTGCATTGGCATCTGAAGCCCGTATAGATTTGTGCATTGCTGAGATAATGTTATAATGTTCCTCTCCCTTCCTGTCATACAGCAGATGTGAACGCTGGAAGTAGCATGTACAGTAAAATTTCGTTACTTCTGAATAGGCTGTAGGTGAAAGATAAGAAAGGCAAGAATTCAAATGCATCACAAGAGTTTTACCAGGACAGGAATCTTGAAACTGAGCATCCTTACATGGAAAATTATTACACTGATGGTTGTTCTTAACTTTCACTATATTCCTGGGGTTATGATATTTGCCGTTTCAATTATAGTGGAACTCTGATTTTTCACTTCCCAGTTTAACCCTTATATGAGAGATTCAAAACCAGTCTGTAATATTCTTCTGGATGAAGTTTAATTACAGACTTACAAAAATTTATGCAAGCTTTTACAGAAACATTAATATCTCAGGTGCTACTGGTCACAATGCAATAAAATAAGAAATAACTAACTTCATACTCAATTAGTATCTCTGTTTCACATATATATATTTCTAACAGTCACTACACACATAACATACTTGCTCTTTCTACTCTGTGAATGTTTGAAGTGTAACTTTTGTGAGGGACTCTTGTACGTGAGGAAACATGATTCCATTTAAACCTTCATGCACCCTCACTGAAGAGATGCAACTAAACAGCTTGTGATCTCTATCTGCACTCAGTAGCAGTGCCTTGTGACATGATCATCCATTTTGTAATAATTCGTCTAAATGTGTGATTGTGCAAGCAATGTTCGTGCTAAGTCAGCTCCTGGCTTGAAATACCAAGCATCTAATTTCTGCTTCTAAATAACTGCACTTGTATCTATGGCATGATATTTGAGTTTCTCTCTGCAGAGAATGTTTATGATGTGACAACATATAATGTGGTACAAGAGTACCACAGTTTCAGGGGATCCTGTTGTCCTGACTATGAAGACAGGATTAAAGAGGCAGCAGGACCCTGTGGAATGTCAGAATGCATGTACCAAATTGCATGGTGTCACATTCCAGAAGACAACAATCTTCAAATCTTGCATGATTATTTTGTCAGTGGTTCATACTATATTGTGGTGCATGATAGTATATTTAGTGAGCAATGGAATGGAAAAGATATGGAAGTAACTGGTTGTGGCCTTATTGGAGTTAGTGACAGCATCATCACGATCATATTTTATTTAAGGTCATGCATGAAAAATACAAACATGGAAGAAAGAACTGCATATGATGCGTGAACAAAGGTTTAAAATATCCACAATGGATTAAGAATAAATATCAATTTACATCCACACACACAGCACTTGAACACTGTATGTTCACTTATTTACTTTCCTACAACATTTTTCAGTCCTTCCATTCAACCATCATCAGGTAGACAACACAAGTACCTACTGGAAAAGTATGCTATGGAGGAGGCCTTTCCCTCACCATTAGCCTAATAAAATACATAAATGAGCTGTTATTCCCAATAAAGGAATAATAAACACATAAACTATAGTTAATATTTCTTATTAAAATCGAAAAATATTGTAGAGTTGAGGATAATAGAGGTTCCTGTATGGTATTACATCAGCATGTGTCGGTACGGACATGCAAATGGCATTGTTGGGCGTGACCTTGGTTGGCAGTATGGTAGGTTTTATATGTGGTGTAAATGTTCTTCTTGCATTATATTAAATCTTCACGTATGGTTTTCCTGGCTTGTTGAACATCTCGTATCGCTAGTGAAGGTTTGTGAACTTTGAGAGTATGGAATCTTTTTTGTGCAGTCATCTGTTTTCAAGCAATAATACATACAGATTCATTTATGCTGCATGTATAATGTAAAAGCTGTGCACATACCACTGGAGATGCTGTTGTGTGTTCTGTCACTACAGAAAAGTGATGCACTGTATGACATACTAGTGTGCAAGTTTAATGTCAGCTGAGTGTTAAAATTCATTCCCCTGCAGACATATTAAATGAGGATATAAATGTAATCACTTGACCTGTACATATCTGAAGCCTGATAAAAATGCATTTGAGCAAACACACATCTCCACTTAAGATTTCTGATACACATAGTAAATAACTGCTGAACTTTTTTTTTAATCTTTCTCCATGCATATTGTACAAATTTACATTTATTTGAATTACCAACACATGCACACTGTTATTAAAACGTTATAAAACCTCACTTGGTTAAGAACATTTGAAAAAGTCATACATAATTCTCCGACATGTTTTGGTTGTTTCTTCCAACCATCATCAGGGAGATGCTGCGTAGTTTGACTAAAGTTATTCTTGTGATCTATGTTTATGATGTGAATGGTATGATGGCAGCATGTCGTTTAATGTATACGATGG
>Ga0123353_10014203_pt1 | contig 11464 bp, 9 predicted proteins | sample TergutLab28metaG_3_FD_92763 | JGI IMG/M metagenome (GOLD analysis project Ga0123353, IMG submission 92763) | Labiotermes labralis P3 segment gut microbial communities from Petit-Saut dam, French Guiana - Lab288 P3 | ecosystem: Host-associated > Arthropoda: Insects > Digestive system > Gut ... | reverse complement strand
CCCCCAAAATATTTTTTGGAAAAAAAAAATTTTTAAAAAAAATTTTAAAAAAAATTTAAAAACGGTTTCCCCTTTTATGGCCTCCCCCCCCCCCCCCCCCCCGAAAATCGTGCCGTATATAATTTAATGTAGAAAAATATGGTAGAGCCAGACAGGCCAGAAATGAGAATATAATAAAGCGCATGCGCTCTACATGCTGCATAAATAAGGCTAAAGACACACACTCAGAATACATAACAACTGTTTCTTTTCACAGCAACAATTGTAACGCGAACGCCTGTCTTTAAATTTAACATTATACATTTACCGTGCAACTACAGTACATTCAAAGAATTCAATACCAACTTTTTGCACTACATTATTTATTAGTGATTAGTTATCCAACAAGTTTCGGCCTTAATAGGACTCCCTGAGGACGGCCTATTAATTCAGGCCGAATGATATCGGGGTACTAACCAACCATAAATAGTGCAGTTAAACAAGCTGGTATTGAATTTTGTGAATCGCCTGTCTGCTTGTGTCATACTTCTGTTTCAAAAACGGGCGTTTTATAGTGCCTAATCAGATGCGAAGATTTACGCAAACATACAGGTAGAATTTTGAATTATATGGACAGAGGTGGTGAATTTTGCGTCATATTTATTTTTCCAACAATGGGGCATTTATAGGGTCTAGGAATTTCGAAGAAATTTTGAATTTTAAAACAGGGGCATATTAATTAAAACCACGCATCTCAGTCGGTTAGGCTACCGGATGATGTTTTAAAACGAATCCCTTCCATATTAAACACATTCTTTATCATTGGAAAGTCCCGATACGCCCGTTCCATGTGCAGATCAGATACATGGTGTTGTTTTCTTCTTCACTGCCACTAACAGTAACTGAAATATTCTGGGATTGACCTAGTTTCAATACCAGTACCTCAACAATACTCTGTTGGTAAAGAAAGCGTGAAAACATCCGTATCGTTAGAAAGGATTAATACCGCTGAAACTGCGTGATTAAACCCATCATGCCGTCTTCGAAAGAATACGAAACGCCTTTCTCCCCTTGAACTCAAGACACTTCTCCTTGTTCATGGGAGCAGTCAAACAATCCTGAAGCGGAATTTATGGGTTCAAACCTCCCACTGCGCTAGACGATCATATCTGTACAAGGTTTCAATAACTGGAGACACGACAGCATGAACAGTGCGAGAATACCACTGTCTGTTAAATAATTTACCCTAGTACAATTCTGTCACTCGGATTTTGCAGCTCAGTACACAAAAATATCCGACGAATAATAACAAATGACGGTGCGTTTCTGTCATACTATTAGCTAACATCGAGCTCTTGTACAAATAACTGGAATACAAGAGAAGCCGGATACAACATGTAAATAGAATGCCTCGAAATAGATTACCCAGAGTAATGAAATTCTACTCCCCAACTGGCAGAAGGAATCATGGTAGACATTTGAAGAGACTTCTGGATACGTGAGACCGAAATGTGTCATCAAGTGGCCTAATTCCATGACAGATATATGATGATGATGATGATCTCTTATCCGTATGCCTGCTGTTCTATAAAATTTTCGCCCCCATTTCAATTTCGAAGCTAATTTTAGGATTTCGATAAAATATGGTACGAGGGGCTAAGCTAAATGCTGAGATGATAATTCAGGTTTTACTAATTTCGATCTAATATAACTTACTACAGCCCTATATGATATCATTTAACTCCATTATTTTTTTTTCATAAATATAATTGAACACAAAAATTTTAAAATGGCATAAATTACAAATGAATTTCCATAGCGTGTTTGAAGTATTTTGATAAGATATATTGTATATTCAGGACAAAATAAAACAACATTTTCTCACAATTTTACAGAATGATACCTGCAGAATTTTTAATTTTGAAAAAAAAACTGAAATGTAAAAAACCTCTAAGAATGAACTGACCGAGAAATACACACAATAAACCGGAAAGCATCTTCCGAATTTTTCCTTTGAAGACGAGGATATACTGGCACTGTATTTATAAAGCTTACGTGCACGAGCGATCAGAAATAGAAGCAAGACAGGTAATTTACGTGTAACGTAATATTGAAGCACTTTCGTGTCACCACTGTTGCAGTGGAACATCAATAAGTAATATATACATGAAAGATATGTGATGATGATGAGCTCTTATCCGGCCACCTCGACACAGGTTTTCTTGGTTTCCCTGTGTCTATAAGCAAACGCTGAGATGGTTCCCAAGATTCCAAGTTGCCACTACATGCTTCTTATGTAGCCCTCCAGACTTAAATTCAGTAGTAACCGATTTCATGTTTTGTAAACTTGTAAAATAACCACTGCCACCGGGTGACAACCCAATTGCAGTAAATAAATATTATTATTATTATTATTATATCCTGGGTGTGTGTTTTTAGCCTAAGTTATCCAGCATGCAATGCACATGCACCATATTGTCATCTGTGGCCTGCCCCGCTCTACAATATTTTTCCACATTATCTCATAAACAGCACGATTTTCGAAAAAGAAACGTTATTGAGCATAAAATGTGTGTTTTGAGTTTCTCTACAACTTTTGTGTTAAAAATTTCCCATTATAAGAAGAATTGAGCGAGATTCATGTAAAGTGCCCGTTATTCTTGTCAGACTCTAATTAAGCTTTAAATTGCTCTGTATATTTTCGAAAAATGCTCAAATATCAGATTTCATGAAAATCCTTCCAGTGGGAGCTGAGATATTCCATGCGGACGGACGGACGGACGGACAGAGGGACAGACAACAGACATGCCGGAGCTAACAGTCGCTTTTCGCAATTCTGCGAACGCGCCTAAAATTTGCGTAACGAGGAGCCACGTGCTGTGTGCTTCCCACATAATATTACATTTAGGCGGACACGCGTGCAGGCAGATCTGCTCTAGACTGCCCAAACGGAAAAGTAGGCACTCCACACAGGAGTTCTCTCTCTTTCTCGTTCTCCCTCTCAAATGACCACTTTTGCCTTTAGACATAAATGCTACAGTCCATCTGCCGAAGAATCGTTTTTCGATTTCTGGCTCAGGCAAGCAAAAATTTTTTCCCTCTTCAAAGCAAAAAAAAAACCTAATTTGGTGTTCAAACAACCTCCTAGAGAGTGGGTACGAAGGGCTTTTTTAACTGCGATAAAACGGCCGGGTAGTGAAGCTGACGTTTCACCCTCATGTATCGCCTAGGTTAAGAAAGGAATGAGCTCTTCCACTCTCCATATGCCTTAATGTCCTGGTGCTTAATTAAACGCAGCTGCAACTTAATCGTCTTAGAGTTGCATACAGACAATAGGCAGTCTACTGATTTTTCTCCTTTTGTTGATAAATTTCCACATATGGAACAGCACCTTTGTAGAGAGATGTCACCACGGGCTCTGATGAACCCTGTGGTCCAGTACCACATATTCCAGTTGTTTACTTACTCACTCGAGTGAAAATGTGCTTCATCACTCTCTTTGCAAGCTGACCAAATGTTACGGATAACGGTGGTTCACAGCCCAATTTCAAGGGTCCGATAGAGACGACGAAGAATCTAGCAGTGTTTTAGCATTACCAGCTTACATCTTGAAGAGATAAGTCTTCTTGAATGCTACGCCGTGTCGATTAGCAGTTACTGGCGTTTCGGAAGAGCGAAGTGCCCACATCTTCAGGGTCAAGTTACCTAGAACCTAAAAAGGCCGCTGAAACCTAAAGATGAAATCACAAATGGACTGAACAAAAACAGAGAGGCTCTACCTGCTTCGAAACTTCCGTATTTACCTACCGTATCTCAGAAGAAATTAATTGTCATCAACAACACTCCGAGAACCTCCGCTCTTACAAACCACTCTGCGCTCTGCATAAACAGGTTCCTTCAGTTCGTCAGATTACCGAATATACATGTTCTGGGGTTATATTCAGCGAACCATTCTGGCCCCTAAGCTCTCCATTCGCTTCTAGAGGCTAATTCCATCACAGACCTTAAAGCCATGAGCCATGCGGCTACACGCCCTCTCACATCTCTAATATTCAGTCGCCGAGACAGTTAGCTCAAGCAGAAACTCCCTGTGACTCGTATTGCAGATTAAGACACAATCGTCTCTAGCACGCCAATAAGGATGTACTAGAGATTATTTATTTTGTGAGGGATTCGAAGGGAACGGCCATTAGCGTGTAGCGATGAAAAAGTTCTCAAGATGCACGTCAAGGCCTTTTACTTTAGAAAATTAATTAACAAGTTTGGCCAATTCCTATGTCCGGGTGTTCCAAGGCGCGAATCTGCGGCCGCTCCTTGCTGGGATTACGGGATCAAATCCCGCCGGGGGCATGGGTGTCTGCCGTCTTGTGGATGTTTTGTGTTATTAGGTAGTGGTCTTTGCGACGGGTCGTTTCCTCGTCCAGAGGAGCTCTACCCTCTACACACACAACGAGTGGATGGAAGAGTTAAGACAGTGAAAGTCATGAAGAATTAACAGTTTTAAATTAGATTAACGTTACACAGTATATGTCAGCACAATCTTTTTTATTCTTAAGCAAGGCTACATTTTTCGACTAAAAGTTAGTCATCTTCAGGCCTTTACAACATTTTCGTTACCTGATACTTTGCCCACTTTGGGATCCCATAGTGTTTACTATACATCTAGTTAAAACATTCTAAAAAGATTTTTAAAACCTTTTTAGAAATTTTTAACTAGATGTATTACACAACTGTAAACACTGTGGGATCCCAAAGTGGGCAAAGCATCTGATAACGAAAATGTTGTAAAGGCCTGAAGATGACAAACTTTTAGTCGAAACATGTAGCCTTGCTTAAGAATAAAAAAGATTGCGCTGACATATACTGTGTAACGTTAATTGAATTACAAGCACATCGTGATGCCTTCATTTAGAATATTTTTAATTAGACCTTTAGGTGAGTCATCCCCGTTGTGTTTGGTTTTGTACGAACAAGAAATAAGTTTTAGTAAGTCAAAACACAACTAGTATTGTTTGTATTTTTATTTCATTTAAGTTGACGACATGTTTCGACCCTCATTTCTGGGCCATCGTCAGGTCACAAACGTAAATTGAGGAAGCTATACAATTTTACAATTTTAAAACTAGTTATGATTACTATTAATAAGAAAAACGGTAACGAGATCTTGTTGAATTTTAGATCTATATAACTAATTTTATGACTTACATTTTATAGCTTCCTCAATTTACATTTGTGACCTGATGATGGCACAGAAATGAGGGCCGAAACATGTGAACTTAAATGACATAAAAATAAAAACAACACTAGTTGTGAATCTTATATTTATTGGACCGTGCATCATTCTAATAGTTGAAAACAAAAGACCAACTTGATGTCACTTGCCATTTTATTTCATTTCTTGTGCGCTCAACATGTTTCGGACATTAATATATCCATCATCAGGATCTTACGAGTATTTTGTTGAATTACCACATCGGTCGTGTGTTCTTGGTTCGATGTGTGTTGGTGTTTCGGTGTGGTTGGTTTGGAGTGGTATCCGTGTTGCAGGCTTAAGCACTGCCACACGGATACTACTACAATACGACCAATGTGGTAATTCAACAGAATAGTCGCAAGTTCCTGATGATGGATATATTAATGTCCGAAACATGTTGAGCGCATGAGAAGTGAAATAAAATAGCAAGTGACATCAAGTTGGTCTTTTGTTTTCAACTATTACTAGTTGTGTTTTGACTTACTAAAACTTATTCCTTATTTTAATTAGACACTTCATTTCCTAGCTATACTCACTTTCTTAGAGTTCACAGAAGTAACAAACCGAAAAAAGTCGATTTATTTATCTGGTTGATTTATAAATTTAATAGATTTGCCAATATAGACGTACAAGGTGACTCATAAAAGAAAGATGTAGACCCAAAACGAGTGACATTAGGGATGTAATTTAATCCTTTGAAAACTGCCGAACGACTCTTAATATGAATATGCAACTGGCCGGAAGCCGATGGAGGTGAGTTATCAAGTTGAGGGTCCTCACCGGTATTCATACAAAATATAAATACACCGCACGGGCGAAATTGACATGCGGGGCGGGGGGAGAATATATAGCTCCATTCATTTTTCACCTCGGCACTCAATGGAGGTGAGAGGTCAACCACACGTCCCGGCCGCTCCCCCTCCCCCCCCCCCCCCCCCCCCGTGGAAAAATAGAATAAAATTGGGTGGTTATCACAGCCTGTCTGGACATTTTGGAGAAGGAAAGAACACCTCGTGCTCCTCACAGAAATCGAACTAAAATCCCTCGGCTTTCCAGCGCCTAGCCTGATCATTATACCGACTGAGCTATCGCCGTTCACATCTCGAATGCCACACAACGACCTTGACAGAGGTTCTTCGTGACTTTCCTCAGCCCCCTCAGGCAATACCAGGGATACTACTGGATATAATATTGTATTCGCTTCATTATTTTCATACTACCTGAAATTACATAGTCTGAACGAGTGACACTGTCTTTACACCGTCAAGAAATACACAATGTTTAAAATTATTCTCTATATGGTTTCTCTCCAATCAGCCTCTTAAACTGTAATAACCTTAAACAACAACAGATTGTACTGTGAGAGAAAATGCACTCCCAGCGAAGTGACTGAACTGGAAGTGTTCATTCTTTGTGAGCTGTTCTCAATGAAGACTTTTGTGTATTTTAACAGCTTCCAAACAAAAATGTCACTATAATACATCAAAGTATAATTCTGAAAAGAACAAAGTTCCTTCCATGTGGGAAGTGAGGAAACAGGACTTTACAATTTACCAGTGCGTGTGTACTTGACCAGTTTATTACATTACATTACATTACATTACTATCAGCTCAGTACGTTATCTCGAGTTCTGTTTATCTGGCACGTTAGGAATGTTTCAGATAAAGAATAATTCCGCATGCTTTATCTAGCTGACGTAGCTACGGTACAGTGCATTACACGACTACACTTTCTTCTTCTTTAGGCGCTACAATTTCAATGTTTGAATGTTTTGGCCTTCTTAACATACGATTTCCACTTATTGCGATCCTGGATGCAGCTAGCCCAGTTTTTTTATTTTCAATTTCTTTATGTCGTTTCTTATGTCATCTTCGTATCTGTTCTTTGGTCTCCCTAGTGGCCTTATTGACATCGGTTTCCACTTATATATTTTCTTTACTATTCACTCTTCTGGCATTTGTTGTAAATGCCAAATCAGCTTATTCGTTTCGCTTATATGTGATTTATTATATTCTTATGTATTATTAATTCATCTAATTTATCGTTTGTTTTGATTCTCCATGTACCATCTCTTTATTTTGTAGGAGCAAAAAATCTTTCTTAACACTTTCCTTTCAAATACGATTAACTTGTATTTTATAGTTTCTCTCAAAACCCATGTTTCACAGGCATATGTTACTGTTGGTCTTATGATACTCCAGTACAGTACACAACTATGTCACATTTTTTGGTGTTTTGCTGACCGTGCATCTCAGTATATTTGTCAAATTCAGCGAAAGTATTGCATCAGTTATTGCAAACAGACTGAAGATTGCATAAGTTTAGGAAACGTCTTCGCAAAAAAAATATTTTAGAGTTACGTGATTAATAATTCAAGAACACCCCAGAAATTCGCAAGACCTTAATACGGGTAAACTGCTGTAATACAACTACAAAGTGGCAATTAGGCTAGCCTTTACTTCAAGGGCGTTCCACCTTTTTATGACACTGGATGTTCATTTAATATTGATCGTTCTATAGTCATAATACAAAGTCATCTGAATTCTGCCCAATTAAAGCTGTGCTGTTGCGTTGTGAGATAGTACTAGTGACTGAACTGGAAATAGTTAACATTATGGATCAAAGTTTCGGATTTGATGCTCGCTTTTTTATGGAAAATATTCTTTTGTGAGGAAAGGTGAACAGATTTTGAAATATTTTAATCTGTAATGTTATTTTGAAATGAGATGGGCGAGACATGTGGCACGTATGGGGAGAAAAGAGGTGCATGCAGGGTTTTGGTGGGGAAACCTGAGGGAATGAGACCACTTGGAAGACCCAGATGTAGACGGGAGGATAATATTAAGACGCATCTTCAGGAAGTGGGATGTGGGGTATGGAATGGATTGATCTGGCTCAGGATAGGGGCAGGTGCCGGGCTCTTGTCAACGCGGTAATGATCCTTCGGATTCCATAAATTGCGGGGTTTCTTGACTAGCTGTAAACTGGTTAGCTTCTCAAGAAGGACTCTGCTCCATGGAGTAAGTAAGTTAGTAAGTAAGTAAGTAATATTATTTTGAAGATTCTGAATCCGATATTATGTTACGGATTTAAAGTGGAAAAATCTTGTACCTCATGGGCGGTGATCTAGACCGTACGAGGAATTTGACCCTTTCGAGCCGAGAAGTCACTTTACGTATCACCAGTTTTACCATTAAAGATTTTTAATTTTTACCCAGAAGATATATATTTTGTGTCTTGTTCGGGTCTCAGAGCACATGACAATTATTTCCCCGTACAGCATTAAATGACTGGTCTTTATAACCGAGACGGATCGTGTTTACAGCGCGGTACGAACTGAATCGTGATATAATTCAGGTCAGTTTTAGGCTCTAAGGGGATAATTTGGTTTGTGACGGAACGTTATCTTTGACAGCCAATTTCAAGGGCAAGCAAGAAGTGTAGTGTCATCAGAAAACAAATTTAAAGAGTTTTTTTTTTAAGAAATACATATTTTATAAAACGCACGAAACCAGTTCTTTTCAGACCGAAAGGAATGGAAAATATCTGTGGTAGGAGTAAATAACTTCTGAAAGAAATAACGTTGAAACTGATAATATGAGACAGCTTGAAGAGAGAGGATGAGTAGTGATGCCCCTAAATTCTGCTGTTAATGACAGGTCTCTGCTACACAATCACAGATGGATAGTAGGACACGATCAATTGTGTACAGTTTTTAATTCAGTAGGTACCTTTACATACGGAGATAAACTAAAATTTGCACCCGCTCTCTCTCTCTCTCAACCTCTTCAGCTGATTCTCTTTAATCATGATGTGCTGCCTACCCTCCCTCCCAGATAATTCAGCATTTCTTACAGAGATCATTACATTTCAATCAGTGCAGAAGTTTGTAATGAGGAAAGGTGCACAAAGGCATTCAATTTATGATTACTTACGACCACTCGACTCTTACTTCCAGATGCAAAGCCACGGATGGAGAACGCCATGCTCACTCACCTGAAACACGAACGTAAAACAAATATTATATACATTAAGGGAAAGCAGTTAGAAGTATTTCGTTACAAAACGATTTAGATGATAGCAGCATTATTTAGTGAGGGTGCATTCTTTAAATTCAAAAGATTGAGATTTTGGTCTGTGGGGTGATCGCAGTATATTTTCATGGTTGTTATTAGCAGTAACCTGATGCCTCCATTTTCTTGTTTTTTAAAGATGAGGGTACCATATGTCTACAAAACTCTGGCAACTGTCTAAAAAAACTACAAAATAGTACCTGTACCTACATTTTACAAACTGCGAAAATCTCAAACCTGTATCTAAACTTACAAAAACTTCATAATGATTATATGATAATAATTAATAATAATAGAAAATGATGTAACGTACTTTATCTTGACATATTATAGAAAAAAACTGATTGTGTAGTCAGAATGTAAAGAAACTGGACATAGTTCTGACCAGTAAGAAAGTAAAGCCCTCGATGACGGTGGTGATGCTGTTAACGGCGTGTTATAACTTCGAAGCTTTAAAAATACAATCGTGGTTTTTGAATTGCATTCAGGATATGGATGTGTGTGTGTGTGTCTGTGTGTGTACGTCCGTCTGTCTGCTGTGGTATATCCTGTCGAACGTCTACAAGATATGTGGTTCAGGAAATTAAATTTATGTATTGGAAGAAAAACAGGCGGTCCAATCTGAAGATCTAACAAAGAAGAAAAAACACCACGTTGGATGTTCACTGGAAGGCTAGCCTCACGATTCGGTTTCCAGTAGGGGTTTCTTTTTTCTAAGGCGCTTCTCGCAACATTGCGACAAGGGCCTGTTAGCTTTGTCATGTCTGTCTGTCTGTGTGGAGCAATTCGGTTCCCAGTGGACGGATTATAATAAAATTTGATATTCGATGATTCTTTTCGAAAATCTATCGAGAAAATTAAAATTTTATTATAACAGAGCGCAAATAACAGTTACTTTAGATGAAGAACAAGTAAATTTATGATTATTTCGCTGAAATCTTCGTGGAATGAGAAACAATTCGGAAAAATGTTTTACAGAAAATCAAAACACATTCTATGTTGAAAATTTTTTTCCGAAAATCGTGCCGTTTATGAGATAATGTACAAAAACACAGGATGCATTGTTGCCTTCCCATTGCAACACTGGTTAAGCGAACGCACCACAATGTTACGTTATACGTGCATTGCCTAGCATGTCTGTGTACTCCTGTGTGTTATCCTGTGCACACAGGTCCAGCGATGTATCAGCTGGTGATTGTCTTAATTCCAAAACAGACTCAGAATTGTAACAGGTCAGAGGGTGGAATCCATAGTAGAGTAAGACAAGCAAACTGCGTATAGCGTAACATTTGGGGCGCCTTCTTGCAACCATTGTTGCCGAACAAAAGCAATAAGTACTACATATTCTGATTGTGTATTTGTATTCTTAGGTATCCAGCATGCAATACGCGTGCGCCATATTGTAATCTGTGGCCTGGCCGGCTGTACGAATTTTTTCCACATTATCTCATAAACGGCGCGATTTTCGGGGAAAAAACATTGGAAGTAAAAAATGTGGTTTTTCTACAAATTTGAAAAATTTTCATTCAGAGAATAACTCAGCGAGATATGATCAAAAATGTATATAGGTCTTCATGTAAAATACAAGTTATTCTTGTGAGATTTTAATGATACATGGATTTTCCCAGAAAGATTTTCGAAAAACACTCAAATATCAAATTTAACAAAAATCCATCCAGTGACAGCCCAGTTGTTCCATGCGGACGGGCAGACGGATATGACGAAGCTAATAGTCGCTTTTCGCAATTTTGCGGAGTAAAATAGACGATGTTTTCAAAGTCCCTCAAGTGGTCCTGGTACTGCATACCGTTGGACACTGCCACATCAGTAGCACTGTTCATAATGTTTTCGGCCATGGGAATTGTACTTAAAATCGAGAAGAGCTTGACAGCTTGAGTGGAAGTGATGGAGAGGACAGAGTGATGGTCGCAGACATTGCCATCAAGTATAATGTTGACATACTATGAGAAGTTTTAGTAGCTTGTCACGAAGCCTCCATTGCCACCTGTGCACTAGACAGCAAATTGCAGCAGCAGCAGCAGGAACAGCAGCAGCACAAAGAATATTATTATTATCATCATCATCATCATCATATCCTTTATGCATGGTATTTATACTTATATTCCTGAGACAAACTATGTCCCTAGGGAATACAGT
>Ga0123353_10014202_pt1 | contig 11464 bp, 8 predicted proteins | sample TergutLab28metaG_3_FD_92763 | JGI IMG/M metagenome (GOLD analysis project Ga0123353, IMG submission 92763) | Labiotermes labralis P3 segment gut microbial communities from Petit-Saut dam, French Guiana - Lab288 P3 | ecosystem: Host-associated > Arthropoda: Insects > Digestive system > Gut ... | reverse complement strand
TCCAGAGATGCTATGTTCACGTTCCGCTTTCGCAGTTTCAGCTTTAATAAGCACCGCTAACTCTGGTGTGCATGGAATTTATTTGCAATTCCAGGGTGTTTAACCCACTTCCCTCACAAACTTCTGGACTCGGCATTCCTGAAAACAGCGAAGCTGTTTTCAGGCCATGAGGGGTGCAGGGGCATCATGCCCCTGCCGGGGGAGTCTGAGGGGGCAGAGCCCCCTCAGAGACAGAGCCCCTCCCAAAAAAAATAATTCACCCCTTCCTCTTTCTCAGTTGCCCCAGCCGATCGAAGGCCAGGTAAATGACCGGCGTGGTGAACAGGGTCAGCACCTGGCTCAGGAGCAGACCTCCGACCATGGTCACACCAAGGGGCCTTCTGAGCTCCGAACCCATTCCCGAACCCAGCATCATGGGAAGAGCGCTGAACAGCGCGGCCAGCGTGGTCATAAGAATCGGGCGCAACCTGAGCAGGCAGGCCTGATGAATGGCCTCGCGCGCGCTTTTGCCTTCGTGCCGTTCCGCTTCCAGGGCAAAATCGATCATCATGATAGCGTTCTTTTTTACGATGCCGATCAGCAGGATAATGCCGATGACGCCCACGATATCGAGATCCATCTGAAAGAGCATCAAAGCCAGCAGCGCGCCCACACCCGCCGAAGGCAGGGTGGAAAGAATGGTGATGGGGTGGATGTAATGTTCGTATAGTACGCCCAGCACAATATACATGGTCACAATCGAGGCCAGAATCAGCCATACGGTGTTGGTCAGCGAAGCCTGGAAGGCCTTGGCCGCGCCTTCAAAGGTGAGGGGCAGGCTTTGCGGCAGTTCGATGGCCCGCGCTGTTTCCTCAATGGCCGCAACGGCCGCGCCGAGACTGTACCCTTGCCCCAGATTGAAGGACACCGTGGCCGAGGGGAACTGCCCTTGCCGGTTGATCACCAGTGGTCCCTCCCGCTCTTCCACAGTGACCAGCGTGGACAAGGGCACCATACTTCCCCCTGTGCCGCTGACAAAAATATGCTCTATGCTGGAAAGATCAGTACGAAATTCCGGTTTCACCTCCAGGATCACCCGGTACTGGCTGGTCTGGGTAAAAATGGTGGAAATCATGCGCTGGCCGAAGGCGCTATAAAGAGCGTTGCCGATGGCGGCCACAGATACCCCGAGGGAGCTGGCCCGGTCGCGATCAATAACAACATAGGCCAGCCTGCCTCCGGCCTGGAGGTCTGAGGCCACGTCCGTCAGTTCGGGGCGGGTCGAAAGCTCGGCCACCATTTTGGGCACCCAGGTCTGGAGACCTTCCAAGTCCAGGGACTCCAGGTTGAACTGATATTGGGTCCGGGAGACCTTATCCTCAATGGTGATGTCCTGGACGGGCTGCATGTACAGGGTAATGCCTGAAAGCTCCTCCATGCTCTGGTTGATTCGGCGGATAATCTCCGGGGCGCGGGCCGAACGCTCACGCAGCGGCTTAAGATTGATGGACATGCGCCCACTGTTCAGGGTCGGATTGGTCCCATCCACACCGATGAACGAAGACAAGCCCTCCACGTCCGGGTCCCTGAGCACCAGCGCGGCGACTTCATTCTGCCGTCTGGCCATTTCCTCAAAACCGATACTCTGGGGGGCTTCGGTAATACCCGCGATCAACCCGGTATCCTGCACCGGAAAAAAGCCCTTGGGCATAGTGATATACAAAACAACGGTCAAAACCAGGGTAGCCACGGCCACCAGAAGGGTCAGCCCCTGGTGGTCCAGCACTTTGACCAGCAGGCGGTCGTACAGGGCCAGAGTCCTGTCCCATAAGGTCGGCCCGGCGGCCTGGTGCGCGTGTTCCAGGGGCTTCAGCAGATAGGCGCACATCATGGGAGTGAGGGTCAATGAAATTACCCCGGACAGCAGAATGGACACGGTCAGGGTTACCGCGAACTCGCGAAACAGCCGTCCTACCATATCTCCCATGAACAGCAGCGGGATCAGCACTGCCACCAGAGACACGGTCAGGGAAATAATGGTGAAGGCGATCTGTCCTGCCCCGGTGATGGCCGCCTCCAGAGGAGCAACCCCGCGCTCCAGATAGCGGCTGATATTTTCCGTAACCACAATGGCGTCATCTACCACGAAGCCCGTGGCAATGGTCAGGGCCATCAAGGTCAGGTTGTTGATTGAGTAGCCGAGAAAATAGATGATGGCGAAACTGCCCACCAAAGAGAGAGGCACGGCCACGCCCGGGATGATTGTGGCCCGCAGATTGCGCAAAAAGAGGAACATGATGATGATTACCAGGGTTACAGCCATCATCAGTTCAAACTGCACATCAGCCACTGTTGCCCGTGTGGTCACGGTGCGGTCGGTAAGCACCTCCACCTCCACATTGCCGGGCATGGTCGCGCGCAGTTGAGGCAGCAGTTCTTTGATCTCGTCGGCCACCCGGATAATATTGGCTCCGGGCTGCCGCTGAATATTGACGATGATCGCCGGAGTCGTATTGTGCCAGGCGGCCAAGCGCTCGTTTTCCGCCGCGTCCACCAGATCGGCTACAGCGGACAGATACACCGGAGCATTATTCCTGTAGCCGATAATCAGTTGCCGGTATTCATCCGCGCTTCTCAACTGGTCATTGGAGTCAATGGTGGATGCACGTTCCGGCCCGTCAAAACTGCCCTTGGCAATGTTCACATTGGCATTGGCGATGGCCGTGCGCACGTTTTCCATGGACAAGCCGTAGGAAGCGAGAAGGCGGGGATTGACCTGCACGCGCACGGCCGGGCGCTGTCCACCGGACAAGCTGACCAAACCCACCCCGGAAATCTGGGAAATTTTTTGCGCCAACCGGGTATCCACAATATCCTGCAAGCGCGGCAAAGGCATGCCGGTGGAAGTCACGGCCAGAATCATGATCGGCGGGTCCGCCGGATTGACTTTATTATAGATAGGGGGGTTCGGCAGATCGCCCGGCAGAAAGCTGCCGGCCTGGTTGATGGCGGCCTGCACCTGCTGCTCGGCCACGTCCAGGCTCATGTCCAGAATGAACTGTAAGGTAATGACCGAAGCCCCGCCGGAACTCTGGGAAGACATGCGGTTCAGGCCCGGCATCTGGCCGAACTGCTGTTCCAGAGGGGCTGTTATCCCTGAGGTGACCACCTCCGGGCTGGCTCCCGGGTAGAGAGTGACAACCTGGATGGTGGGGTAGTCGATTTCCGGCAGGGCGGCAATGGGCAGGTTGCGATAGGCCAATAGTCCGGCCAGGAACAAGGCCACCATGAGCAGTGATGTGGCCACCGGGCGGAGAATAAACTGTCGGGAGGGATTCATAGCCCTTGATCATAAGTAACGGCCATGCCGTCACGCAGGCGATCCACGCCGTCCGTCACCACCACATCTCCGGCGGCGAGTCCCGCATCCACGACTGTTTCCGTGTCCGTGGCGTAGCCGATAGTGATGGTCTGACTGCGCGTTTTTCCGTCCCGCACCACATAGACGAAAAAACCATCGTTGTTCCGCTGTACGGCGGAAGACGGAATAATCAGCACGTTTTCCAAAGTTCTGATGTTGAGCCGGGTGTTCACGAACTGATTCGGGAAAAGGCGGCGATCATCATTGGCAAAGGCGGCGCTGGCTCTGACCGTGCCGGTTGCCGTGTCAATCTGGTTGTCGATGGTCAAAAGCTCCCCCGTGGCCAGCAGCGTTCTGTTATCCTGGCTCCAGGCCTCGACCGTAAGGGGCTCACCCTTGCGCATGGCTGCGATAACCTCGGGAATCTGCCTTTCCACCAAGGTGAATATCACGTGCATGGGCCGAATCTGGGTGATCACCACAATGCCCTCGTTATCGGACGAGCGAATCATGTTGCCCACATCCACTCTCTTGAGCCCTACCCGGCCGGGAATAGGCGCCGTAATCCGGCTGAAGCTCAACTGGAGTTCCGCATCGGCAACAGCAGCCCTATCGGTAATCACGGCTCCCTGAAATTGTCCAACGAGTCCTTCTTGTGACTGTAGCTGCTGCGCTGATATCGACTGCTCTCTGATAAGCTTACGGTAACGATTCAAATCAAGTTCGGCATCTTTGAGCAGCGCTTCATTCCGGGCCAGATTGCCCAAGGCCTGTTGCAGTCTCACCTCGTAGGGACGGGGATCAATCTCGGCCAACAAATCGCCCTGTCGGACTATCTGGCCTTCAGTAAAATGCAGGGCCATAAGCTGGCCGTCCACGCGGCTTCTGACCGTAACCGTGTTTGGAGAGGTCGCTGTACCAAGCGCCCGGATAAACACATCCATAGTCCCCATACGCGCGCTTGCCACCCGCACGGGCTGCGCCTTGATTATCGGACGCTCCGCCGGTTTGCCGGAAAAACGGGAATACGCAAACCAACTCGCAGCAAGAATCAGCAGCGCAAGGAGTACAAGTGTTTTTTGGTTGAGGGAGAAGATTTTTTTCATGCAGGATCAGACCTTAATTAGTATTGGGGCTCCGCCCCAAACCCCGCTGAGGGGGCTGAGGGAACTGAGGGGGCTCTGCCCCCTCAGACTCCCCCGGCAGGGGCATGATGCCCCTGCACCCCTCAGCGCCTGAAAACAGCGAAGCCGTTTTCAGGAATTGCGGGGTCAAGGGGACTCAGTCCCCTTGCAGGGTGGTTTGGAGGGACAGAGTCCCTCCAATTATACGGCCGTGACAACCGGTACGATAACCGGGTCACGGTCGAGAATGTTGCGGAAAAACCGTCGCAAGGAGGAGCGGATGCGTTCCTGCAACTTTTCCAAATCACCGGTGGGGTGGCCTTCAATGGCATCCAGCACCAGGCATTTTGCATCTTCAAGCACATGATCGTACTGCTGCTCAAAAACAAAACCTTTGGAGAAGATTTCCGGACCCTGCAGAATGGACCAGGTGCTCTCGTCCAGCACCAGAACGACCACAACCATGCCCTCTCCACCCAAAATATGGCGCTCCTTGAGCACCACTTGCCCGACATCGCCGACTCCCTTGCCGTCCACCAAAATGGACTGGGCCAGAATCGGTTCCTCAAGCGTGATGCCGCCGGGAGTCACGGTAAAAGGCTGCCCGTTTTCGATGATGGCTGTGTTCAGTTCGGAAACACCGCAGGATACCGCCAGACGCACATGCTTGACCAAGTGACGGTATTCACCGTGTAGCGGTATAAAACAGCGCGGCTTGACCGCCCGGATCATGTCGGCCAGTTCTTTTTGTTGCGCATGCCCCGAAGCGTGTACCGGGTGATCCTTGTCAAAATAGACCTCGGCGCCCAGCCGGTACAAGTTATTGACCAGGGTGTTTACAGCCAGGGTATTGCCTGGAATAAGCCGGGAGGACATGATTACCATGTCCCCTTCATGGATGCTCAGGTTTTTGTGCCCCCCGGCCACGATACGGGACAGGGCCGACAGGGGTTCGCCCTGTGAGCCGGTGACCAGCAGCACGGCCTTGTCGTCATCCAGCGGCGGCGCGGCAGCGGCGTCGGTATACAGATTTTTGGGAGGGCGCAAGCGCCCCAGCTCCTGAGCCATACCGATATTGTTAACCAGGCTGCGGCCGCCGACAACTACGCTCCTGCCGGTTTCATCGGCGCAGTCGAATACTGCCTGGATACGCTGAATGTGGCTGGAAAACAGGGTGACAATAATCCGGCCCGAAGCCTGAAAAAACAAATTACGCAGGTTGGCCAGCACGTCCCGCTCGGACAGCGAACGTCCCTCCCGCTCCACATTGGTTGAGTCCGAAAGCAAAAGGGCCGCGCCTTCTTTACCCACGAACTTGCGGAACAACGCCAAATCCGTGCCCGGCCCTTCCAGCGGGTTTGGATCTATTTTAAAATCCCCGGTATGTACGATTTTTCCCGCCGGAGTTTCCACGCCCAGGGCATAGCTGTCAATAATGCTGTGGCATACAGGAAAGAAGCGAAATGTCATATCCCCGAGAATGAGCGGAGCGGAAGGCCCCACTTCCACGAGTTCCGATCTTTCCAACAGCCCGCGTTCCCGCAGTTTGTGCTCCACCAGAGCCAGGGTGAAAGGCGATCCATAAATGGGCACCTGAAGATGCGTCAGGAGCCAGGGCAGCGCGCCGATGTGGTCTTCATGCCCGTGGGTCAGCACTATGCCTTTGATTTCTTCCTTGTGCTCCATAATGAAATCAAAACGCGGAATGACCACGTCCACCCCAAGATGATAATCTGTGGGAAACATGAGTCCGCAGTCCACCACCACCTTGGCCTGTGGCGTGCTCCAAACCATGCAGTTCATGCCGATCTGTCCAAACCCGCCAAGGGGGGTGATGGTCAGCCAGGAGTCGGAGTACGCGGCCTTGCCCGTGAACCGGCGCGGTGAAAGTCCAAAAATGCTATTGTCCATACCAAAATCCTATGCCAAAGCCGTGGGAGAGGCCACAGCCCAAAGATTAAACTCACCATCCCTCTCCACAACAACATGAGCGAATCCGGCTTCATGCAGGGCACGGCGCAAGGTTTCCGAAGTATAGCCGAAACGGTGCGCCATAAAGGGGTTTATCGCCAGGAACGGTCTGAATCCATACAGGATATCCAACGGCGTTACCGGCCCCTTGTTGGTCATCAGCACGGCCTCCTCAGCCTTACCCGCCGCGATATATTCAGCGGCCTGCCGCAAGTCCGGCAGCGTAATCAGGGCGAACCCCTCAGGTTTCAGCACCCGGTAAAACTCCTTGAGCGCATCAGGCAACTCATGGGGCGCGAGATGCTCCAGATTGTGCGAAGAGTACACGGCATCAAAAGATGCCGTGGCAACAACCGACATGTCGGTGATTGAGGCCACGATATCCGGGTTGGCGGCGGGATTGATGTCCAGCCGCACTTCCTGCCAGTCGCCGCCTTGAAACGACTCATGCAGCTTCTGCGCCGCAAGAGGCCCACAGCCCACGTGCAGCACGCGCTTCCGCGTTCCGGCAGCGTAATCGTCCATGTTCGTTCCTTATTGAAGCTGTGCTCCAAACGCCCTGAGGGGACTGAGGGGGCTCTGCCCCCTCAGACTCCCCCGCAAGGGGGTTGAACCCCCTTGACCCCGCAATTCCTGAAAACAGCAAAGCTGTTTTCAGGTCATGAGGGGTGCAGGGGCATCATGCCCCTGCCGGGGAGGCTTGGAGGGGCAGAGCCCCTCCAATTACGACTGCCGGATGCCTGTCAACTGCCACATCCCGCCGAAATCACCCCCACGCGCGAACAGCCATGTTTCATTCACCTCTGCCGGCTCTTCTTCCTGCCCGGTGCGCATCACTACGGAGAAGGCCACCTCGGCCTTTTCCGTCTGCCCTTCCCGGGCCACCTTGTCTAAGGTGGCATTGACCAGCAGTATTTCCACCGGAACGGGATCCGGACTGGCCGCAGCTTGCTTTTGCAGCAGACCCAGCATCTGGGCGGAAACAAAGGGAGCCAGATCATCCACCTTGCGCGAGGCCCAGGCCTGTTGCAGACGCACGTATAAGGTACGTGCGCCTTCAAGAAACTCATGCACATCAAAACCAGCCGGAATCTCCACGCCGGTCGCCACTGACTCGGCCTGCGCCTCATTCTGCTGCTGCCCCTGTGAACTAAACCTGCCCCACATGGCAGCCGCATTTTCCTGCACTGTTGTCGGACGGCGAACCTGCGCAGGCGGTGAAATTTTTCCGCCGCCTCCAAGCCGCCTGGACCAGGCGTTATCGCGAGAATTGCCGCTCGCCGCATCTTTATTGCCGGGGTCAGCCGGACGCAGGTCTTCTACCCGGGTCCGCTGTTTCTCCTCCCTTTCTTCGCTGAAATCCTGGTTACGCCGAAAATCCGGCCGGTCAACGGAAAAGCGATCACTCGACTGCTGATCCCGACGCCTCGCGGTCACAGCGCGGGCAACAAACAGAAGCAGCAGGCCCAGGGCCACAATATCAACCGTGCCCAGCCCTTCATAGGGATAGCCAAAAATGCGAGCGCCAAGAAAACTCCCCTGGAATACCTGTCCCGCTGAAGGCGGCTCCTGCACATTGCGCGTTGCCAAGGCTTCCTTGTCCCGGTTACTGCCAAGGGCAAATGCCGTGGGAACAGCCGGTATGGAAAGTATACTCTCATTTCCAAAGGTCAGAGAAGAGACGTCCGCTTCCGCGGTACGCCCGGCACACAGAAAAAGCAGAGCGCAAAGCAGCAACGGAACCGCCACTTGCAACGGGTTCAGTCGGAAAAACCATGCATAAAAAGACATAACACCATCCTTTTCGGCGGCTATTGGGAAGACCAATCACCGATGACAGGCGCGGGTACGACGCTCACGGCCTCTTCAAGCGCGGCAGCGTCAACAGTGGCCGCACCGACTTGCCGCACCACGATGCCCGCAGCATAGTTCGCCAGCAGGCAAGACAGGACCAAAGACAGTCCACCTGCCATCCCCAAGGCCAGCAGCGCGATCACTGTATCGCCCGCGCCTGTGACGTCGAACACCTGCCGGGCAGCCGTAGGGATATGCCAAATTCTATCTTCACTTTCAAAAACCGCCATGCCCCGGCCACCAAGAGTAGTTACCAGGTGTTTGGAACCCAGTTTTTTTAAAATCTTTCTGCCTGCACTAACCACGTCCTTGTCCGTCCTGACCGGCATATTGACGGACTCGCTGGCCTCCTTGGCATTGGGCGTGAGCAGAGTAACCCCTTCATACAACATAAAATTCTGCGGTTTCGGATCGACCAGCACAGGAACCTTTCTCCCTGCCGCGCTGACAGCATCACGCAACCCTTGCATAAATTCTTTCGAGATCAATCCTTTGCCGTAATCAGAAATAATCACGGCCCCGCAGGCAGGCAACTCTTTGGCCGTACGCTCAAGTAATTCCCGGACCTGAGTCTTACGCAAAGGGCCTACATCTTCCCTATCTATACGCACCACCTGTTGCTGCCGGGCCAAAACACGGGTTTTGACGGTTGTGGGCCTGTCCTGCAGCGTCAATAAGGAAAAATCCACCCTATCCCGCTCAAGGCAGCGCTCCAAATCCTTGCCCGCAGTGTCGCCTCCCCGCACGCCTATAAGCATGGAAGCGCCGCCCAAAGCGGTAATATTTCGGGCCACATTGCCCGCTCCTCCAACCAGATGGCGTTCTCCGTCCACACGGACAACCGGTACCGGCGCCTCGGGAGAAATCCGCTCCGCATCACCCGTCAGGTACGCGTCAAGCATGACATCACCCACAATAAGAACCCGCGACTCCGCAAGGGATTGTATCGCCTTAATCAGTTCGGGCGGACGAAACGAGAGGGAGGCATAAGTATCCGACATCAGAATTACGCTTACTTTTCCGGAGTGGTTTCCTGCTCAATGTCAGCCTGGGAAACAGGCCCCTCAGTTAAGGCCTCCAGACTGGGAGACGCGCTCAGCGCTTCGGCTTTAGAGCCGTCCAGGGCCACCCGTTCGGCGTGTTCCAGCGCCATGACCCTGGCGCCGTCAAGGGCCGGGAGATCTGCGCCTTCCAGCGAGTCCATCTGCTTGCCGTCAAGGGCCGCCATGTCGGAGCCTTCCAGGGCTTCATGGGCCGTACTACCAAGAGCAACGCGGCTTTCGCCATCCAAAGCAGGTTGGGACAGACGCTTCAGGAGCGTATCCAATTCTTCTTTACTGCTGTAAGAGAAACTGATTTTACCTTTGGATTCTTTTCCGGTCACGCGCACGTGCATTTTGTAGAGGTCGCCTATACGATTCTGAATTTCTAGAATACGGGCGCTTTGCGGTTTATTTTTACGTGCCGGGGATGGCGCACGCCGCACTTCCGCATCATCCTCGTTTCCAGATGCCTGTTCCGGCGCGGGCGCGACGCCTTCCCCTTTGTCATTAAAGCCGGAAAGCTCAAAACGCCCGGTTTCTTTCCAACCGGCAGCCAGCCCCTCAGCTTCACGTACCGACAGCTTGCTCTCCAGGATCAAATTTTTCAGATATTCCTGTGCCCGGGCATCGGCAACACTCAGTATGGCCCTGGCGTGTCCCGCACTGAGCCTGCCTTCCGCAAGAAGCGGACGGATGGATTCCGGCAAGGTGAGCAAGCGGAGGCTGTTCGCTACGGAAGAACGACTTTTGCCGAGCTTTTGGGCCAGATCATCCTGACTCAGGCCGAATTCTTCCTTTAATATTTGCAGCCCCTGGGCTTCCTCGATGGGATTGAGATCTTCACGCTGTATGTTTTCAATAAGCGCAGCAGCAAGGGTATCTTGAGCGGAGAAGGTACGGATAAGCACCGGCACTTCTGTAAGGCCGACCATCTGACAGGCGCGCCATCTGCGTTCACCCGCGACGATTTCGTACTTGCCGGGCTTGTGCGCCCCTATAGGACGAAGCAGCAAAGGTTGCAACAATCCCTGACTACGGATGGAAGCAGCCAGCTCCTCCATGGTCTTTTCATTGAAATTGCGGCGCGGCTGCCTGGGATTGGGGAGTATATCACACAAGGGCAGCATGCGTACGCCGCCACCTTCCGGATGATCCTGCGTCTCCCTGATGAGCGCGTCCAGCCCTCTGCCCAGTCCGGTTGAATGTGTTGCCATCGCGGCCTCCTTTGCTCTATACGACTCTCATAGTATATCAACGATACAGCAAAATGAATGTGCCTTTTCCGTGCGGCAAAGTCAAATCATGCTTCCGCCCGGCAGTGCCCCTGACGATGAGTCATGATAAAATGAAGCATAACTTTTTTGTCGAACCTTGACAGACTACCGTTTTACAGTGAATCTAGAAATTGGCGCAGGCGGGTCGCGGACACAGGCCCTGTGCTTTGCCCGCCGTCAGCGACAATCTCAAGCGTAAACTGCTATATGACATCAACTCACATTACATATGGAGCCAAACCCAGCTCCATTGACAAGGAGACAACATGGCTCACTCTGATCACTATCTGCCCTTATATGACAAAAAAGGCAATTTTTATGCCGTAATGCTCAGCGCGGAACTCTGGACCAAATACCGCCGCAAACTTGAGCCGCTCATAGAGGGCATGCTTGAGGAACTAGAGCCCCTTAAGGAGCTAGCGCCTTTGGAGAAGCAAGAACCCTTACACGAGTGGGATGAGCTCAAAAAGTATTGGGATTTCAAATATCCCTATAACGCCCAGGTCAAATGCGGTAACTGCGGCGCCCAGACCGAAGACTGGACAACAGACCCGTTCAAGCCCTTTCGTCTTTGCAGTGCGCAGTTCGCCGGCCTGGCTGTGTTTCAATGCAAGTCCTGTGGCGCCACTGTGCGCAAAAAACACTTTAAGGACCACATCTGCTTCGAATACTCCCTGAAGGGCTGCGGCTCCAGGTGAGGACCGCTCTTCCCAAAACAGCCGCCTTGCCATAAAATAACCTGATTACGCACCATCCTCAGCCACTATTACTTGTTTAGCTTTTCGTATATATTGAGAGAAAGCAAGGAGTTGAATGTGGCACGCAATCCGGTACAGTTTCAAAAAGGCATGAGTGATG
>Ga0123353_10014200_pt1 | contig 11465 bp, 6 predicted proteins | sample TergutLab28metaG_3_FD_92763 | JGI IMG/M metagenome (GOLD analysis project Ga0123353, IMG submission 92763) | Labiotermes labralis P3 segment gut microbial communities from Petit-Saut dam, French Guiana - Lab288 P3 | ecosystem: Host-associated > Arthropoda: Insects > Digestive system > Gut ... | reverse complement strand
CTCGACGCGCACCTGGACCGCGTCCGTACCGCCTACCGGGCCCGCCGCGACGCGCTGCTCGACGGCCTGCCCGCGGCACTGCCGGACGGCAGTGGCTGGAACCGCCCCGAGGGCGGCATGTTCCTGTGGGTGCGCCTGCCCGGCGGCCACGACGCGACCGAGGTGCTGCACCGGGCGATCGCCCACGACGTCGCCTACGTCCCCGGAGCGCCCTTCTTCGCCTCGACCCCCGACCCGGCGGCGCTGCGCATGTCCTTCACCACGCACACCCCTCAGGAGATCGGCGAGGGACTGGCGCGCCTGGCCAAGGCGTTCGGCTGATCCGGCACCGACTTCCCTAGCCGGCACCCGCGTTCCCACCGCGGCGCCGTCGTGCCCCCGTGCCGTCGCGCGCCGCTCCTGGGCCACCTCCTTCCTCGGCCGTGCGGGATCCCGCATCCCGAACGGCAGTTGCCCGTGATGCATTCAGGCACGCGTGCGCGCACCCGGACGTCCAGCGAAGTGCCCGCTCATGGTGGGTTCGCGATCACGGTCATCACAATGCCAAGGTGAGTAAAGAGGACGCAAAATCGTTCGGCCGTCTGATCTCGGTTCAGACTCTTGAACAGATGGACTCTTGACCGGCACCCTGGACCAGGGTTCAATCCCCGGAAGTCCCCACTCCCGCACGGGGGCGACCGCCCGACGGAGCGTCACAGCGAAGTGCGCTCTCGTTCACAAGGCGGACCCCCTGGAGGGGACATGAATGGTCTCGACTGGACGGTGCTCATCGCGTACTTCGGCGTGATGGTGGCGATCGGGTTCTGGTCACACAAGCGCGTCGACACCGTCGGCGACTACTTCACCGCCGGCGGCAGGATGCCGTGGTGGCTGTCCGGCATCTCGCACCACATGTCGGGCTACAGCGCGGTGCTGTTCACCGGTTACGCGGGCATCTCCTACAAGTACGGCGTCACCTCGTACTTCACCTGGGCGTTCCCGATCGCCATCGGAGTGGCCCTGGGCGCCAAGCTGTTCGCGCCTCGGCTGAACCGCATGCGGTCCCGGCTGAACGTGGCCTCGCCGCTGGAATACCTCAAGGAGCGCTACAACCTGCCGACCCAGCAGGCGCTTGCGTGGTCCGGCGTGCTGCTGAAGATCGTCGACGTGGGCGCCAAGTGGGCCGCCATCGCGACCCTGTTGTCGGTGTTCACCGGGGTCACCATCACCCAGGGCATCGTCATCACCGGCGCGATCACCGCGGTGTACTGCACCGTCGGCGGCCTGTGGGCCGACGCGCTCACCGAACTCGGCCAGTTCGTCATCCAGTTGGTGGCAGGACTGGCCATGCTGGTCGCCGCGCTGGCCAAGCTCAACGGCATCAGCACCTTCTGGAACGTCTGGGACGAGCCGGCGCTGCACCACCACAACCACCCGACGGCCGGCCCCTACACGACCGTCTTCCTGCTGGCGTACCTGTTCATCAAGACCTTCGAGTACAACGGCGGCATGTGGAACCAGGCCCAGCGCTACATGGCGACGGGCTCGGCCAAGGAGGCGCAGCGCAGCGCGACCCTGTCGGCGGTGCTCTGGTTCATCTGGCCGCTGGTGCTGTTCTTCCCGATGTGGATCTCGCCGCTGCTGGTCCAGGCGAAGAAGCCCGACGCCTCCGACTCGTACGCGCTGCTGTCCGAACAGCTGCTGCCGCACGGCCTGCTGGGCCTGGTCGTGGTCGGCTTCTTCTCGCACACCATGGCCATGTGCTCCTCGGACGCCAACGCGATCGCCGCCGTCGTCACCCGCGACATCGCGCCCGCGGTGTCGCGCACCGCCCGCGCCTGGACCACCAGGGTCGGCCTGATCGCCGCGCGGGCCTGCACGCTGCTGTTCCTGGGCCTGTCCATGGCGGTCGCCACCCAGGTCAACTCGCCGACGTTCAAGGACATCATCACCGTCGTCATCAAGTGGGTGGCCGGACTCGTCGGCCCGATCGCCATCCCGTTCCTGCTGGGCCTGATGGTGCGGTTCCGCCGGTCCGGGCCGACCGCGGCGCTGGTCAGCTGGGCGATGGGCCTGCTCGCGTTCTACCTCGTCAACTACCCGATCAACGACGCGGTGTCCGGCGGCGTGAACCTGGAGTACCAGATCTCGATACCGGTCGCGATCTCGCTCGTCCTCTACATCGTCATCGGCTACATCAAGCCCGAGGACACCCCGGAGCGCGACGCGCTGATCGCGAAGATCAACAACGACGGTCCGGGCGCGGGGAGCGTCTCGCTGCCCGAGCCGGCCGGGGCGGGCGACTCCGTGCTGGGGTCGACCAAGGTCGGCGACTGAACCACCGGTGAGCCGCCGGTCGTCCACCGGCGGGTCACCGGCCGGTGGCCCGTCCACCGCCGCAAGGCCGGCGCCGCCCTCCTTCCTCGGGGCGGCGTCGGCGCGTCAGGGCCGCTGCCGCGGTTCCGGCGGCCGCGCCGCCCGTACGGCGGTTCCGCGGGCGGTCCGGCCGTCGTACAGGCGGCCATGGGCCATGCGGCCGCGCCCGGCGCTCAGGACGCCGGGTAGCGGTCGAGCCAGGCGGGGCTCGCGCCGGAGGGGCCGTGCAGCGCGGGGGCCTGCGTCATCTCCATCGCGAAGTCGTCGGCCAGTTGCAGGAGCGTCGCCCGCCCCTCCAGTTCGGCGATCCAGGCCGGCGGCAGCGCCGTCTCGCCGTGCTGCACGCCCAGCAGGTTGCCGCAGATCGAACCGGTGGAGTCACTGTCGCCGGAGTGGTTGACGGCCAGCAGCAGGCCGTGCCGCACGTCCTCGGCGACCAGCGCGCAGTACACGCCCATCGCAAGCGCCTCCTCCGCCGTCCAGCCCTCGCCGAGCGCCTCCACCCGCTGCGGCGACGGCAGGCCCTGCCGGACGGCGCCCAGGGCGCTCTGCAGCGCGTCGGTGGTCTCCTGGTGGCCGGGGCGCGCGCCGAGCAGCGCCAGCGCGTGCTGCACCGAGCCGTCCAGTGCCTCCCCGCGGGCCAGGCCGTGCACGATGACGGCGAACGCGCCGGCCGCCAACTGCCCGGTGGGGTGGCCGTGGGTCTGCGCCGCGCACTCCACCGCCAGCTGGAACACCAGTTGCGGCTCCCAGCCGACCAGCAGCCCGAACGGCGCCGAACGCATCACGGTGCCGCAGCCCTTGGAGCCGGGGTTCTTCGGCGCCTCCAGGGTGCCCATGGTGTCGTCGGCCAGGCCGCTCAGGCACGCGCCGCCGGGCGCTCGCCGCGCGTAGAGCCACTCCTCGCGGGCCAGCCAGCCGCTGTCCTTGCGGCGCTCGTCCGGGCCCCACTCGTTCTGCGTGGCCGCCCAGCGCAGGTACGCGCGGTGCACGTCGGTCGGCGGGTGCCAGGCCCCGGTGTCCCGGCGCACCTGGGCCCTGATCAGGCCCTCCACGGTGAACATGGTCATCTGCGTGTCGTCGGTGATCGCACCGCGCCGCCCGTAGGCGGGCACGTAGTCGGTGACACCGTCAGGACCGTGGGCGGCCTGGACGGCCTCCAGCGACTCGAACTCCACGCCCGCTCCCAGGGCGTCGCCGATCGCGCCGCCGAGCAGGCACCCACGGACGCGGCTGCGGAAGTCCTGCTGCTGCGCCCGTCCCCAGACAGCCGTCAAAGCGGTCTCCTCCGATCATCCCCCGATCCGAATCCGTTCTGGGCCAGCACGATATCCGACGCGGCGCGTGGCGGAAGGGCCTCCTGGAGGCAGGGGGGTCAGGCGGTGCATTGGCTGTGCGTTGTCCGTGAAAGCGCTGATCGCGGCGATGGCGGGCGGAATGCCCCAGGGCCGCGGAGGGGTCCGCGAGGGCCCTCCGCGGACGCCCGGGAGCGGACCGCGGTGCCGCCCCTGCGGCGGGAGGCGAACCGGTCCGGGACGGGGTGGGCCGGGGCGGGCGGTCCCGAGCCGGGGCGTGCGGGGGGGCGGACCGGGGCGTGCGGGTGCCGGACCGGGGCGTGCGGTCCCGGCCCGGCACCTGTCCGCACGCCTGACGCCCAGCGGTCAGGGGGCGGTGGAGAAGACGCCCACGGCGTTGGCGACCGCGCGCTCGGCGCCGCCCGTGGGGTGGTTGCGCACCACCGAGGCCGGGTCGGCGGGGCCGCGGGTGACCAGCGTCGTCGATCCGCCGCCGTCCAGGTTGACCGCGTCGTCGGCACCCAGTTCCCGCATCACCGCGGACAGCTCGGCGATCGTCAGGCCGGCGCCGGACTCCGCGCTGCCGTCCAGGGCCATCAGGTACAGCGTCCGCCCGCCGTCGCCGAAGCCGGCGGCGGTCCGGGTGGCCGCGACCTTGGCGTCCAGCCCGGCCAGCGGCTGCCCGTCCCGCAGGATCGGGAAGCCGCCGACCGCGAACGTGTACGGGACGTGGGTCGCGGTGGGCGCGAGGTGCGCGGCGATCCGCACCCGGTCGCCGACGTGCAGCGTGCGCAGGGTGTCGGCGCCCGCGTCGCGGCCGAGCAGCACGGTGGTGTCCGGGGCGATGGACCCGGATCCGGGCGCGTCCGCCACCGACGCGACCCGGCCGTGCCGCACGGCGACCTCGTAGGTGTCGGTGCTGCAGCCCGCGGCGCGCGAGGTGTCGGAGCCGCACACGGCGCGCCGGCGGGAGACCGTTCCCCAGCCGGCGGTGTAGGCGCCGATGCCGCCCTGCGGCAGGGCGTACTGGTTGTAGCCGCCCAGCTGGTACGTGCCCTGCGCGGTGCGGACCTGGCCCGCGAGGTCCAGCCGGTCCAGACGGGCCCTGCGGTCGACGCCGACGCCCAGGACGTCGTGGGTGGTCTCCCCCGGCGGCATGGCCGGTCCGAAGCGCTGGGCGTCGGGCACGGCGGCCTTCAGGTCCCGGCCCGAGCCGATCTCCGGGCCGTCGGAGGAGCCGGTGGGGTCGACGCCGGGGTGCTGGCTCTCGTCGATGTCGAAGAAGTCGCCGTTCACCGCGCCGATCGCGTGCCGGGCGTCGGCGAGTGCGGAGACCTGGCCGCGGGCCCCGACCGCGCCGGGCGTCAGCAGGTCCACCCGCACATGCGGGTCGCGGAGGTCGACGGACAGCAGGTGCCCGTGAACGGTTCCCTGGCCGGCGGCCACCGTGAACTGCCCGTACTGCACGCCCTGGGCGAGCTGCTCAACGTTCTCCAGCGGCAGCCCGCCGTCGGCTGCGGCGCCCGACGCGCCGGCGAGGGCCCCCGCCGCGACGCCCAGCGCGGCCAGCGCGGCCGCTCCCCACCGGATCCCGCTCCGCCCGATCCCGCTCCGCCCGGTTCGAACCGCTTCCCGCCGGGTCTCCGTCCCCTGCTCCCGCTTGCCGCTCCGCGTCACATCTCCCCCAAAGGGCGCCGCAACTCACTGGATTCCCAGGGGACTTCACCACCCCGCACGGGCCGCGGCAAGTACGCGGGGGAACACCGCCGTGGCCGTGCGGGAAATTTCCTCCGGGTGGCGGGCAGGACCCGGAAAATTCTGCCGGAAGATTGCCGGGCCCTCGCGGGCCGCCATTCCCGGACGGGTGCGGTCGGGACCGTGCGACGGTCCCGCACGCGCCGGGTGTGCGGGGCTTGCTCGCACCCCGGGCCCGTACGGTCACGGCCCGCGCGGACGGCCGGTAGGCGCCGCGATCCGCACCGACGCCCCGTACGGACGGTGTTCCACACCGGCCGGTCGGTGCGGTCGGGGCCGTGCGACGGTCCCGCCCGCGCCCCGTGCCCAGGGCCCGTCGCGCCCGGGGCCCGTGCGCGCAACGGCCCGCGCAGGCTGCCGGCGTGCCCCACGATCCGCGCCGACGGTCCCGTACGGACGGGGTTCGCGCCGGGCGGTCGGTACAGTCCGCGACCGTGCGACGGTCCCGCACGCGCCGGGTGCGCGGGGCTTGCTCGAACCCCAGCCCTGTGCGCGCACGGCCCGCGCGGGCTGCCCGTGGGCGCCGCGTTCCGCGCCGACGGTCCCGTACGGACGGGGTTCGCGCCGACGCTCCCGTACGAACGGGTTCCGCACCGGCCGGGCGCCGGGCCCGTACGCGCGGGGTCCTGCCCCGGTGCTCCCGGGGCCGGCGCCTGGGGTCAGTCGCCGAGTACCGGGAGCAGTTCCGGCAGGTGGCCGTCGGACGCCAGCCCGGCGTCGATCCGCTCCTGCGGGACCTGGCCGTAGAGGGTGGTGCGCTGGCGGGAGGGGCGGCCGGCGGCCTCGGCGATGGCGACCAGGTCGCGGATGGAGCGGTAGGAGCCGTAAGCGGAGCCCGCCATGCGGGAAATGGTCTCCTCCATCAGGGTGCCGCCGAGGTCGTTGGCGCCGCCGCGGAGCATCTGCGCGGCGCCGTCGGCGCCCAACTTGACCCAGCTGGTCTGGATGTTGGGGATGTGCGGGTGCAGGAGCAGGCGGGCCATCGCGGTGACCGCCCGGTTGTCGCGCACGGTGGGACCGGGCCGGGCGATGCCGGCGAGGTAGACCGGCGCGTTGGTGTGGATGAACGGAAGGGTGACGAACTCCGTGAAGCCGCCCGTGCGTTGCTGGATCTCCGCGAGCAGCCGGAGGTGGCCGAGCCAGTGGTGCGGCTGGTCCACGTGCCCGTACATCATCGTCGACGAGGAGCGGATGCCCAGCTCGTGGGCGGTGGTGACCACCTCCACCCAGGTGGCGGTGGGGAGTTTGCCCTTGGTGAGCACCCAGCGGACCTCGTCGTCGAGGATCTCGGCGGCGGTGCCGGGGATGGAGTCGAGTCCGGCCTCCTTGGCGGCGGCCAGCCAGTCGCGGATCGAAAGTCCGGTGCGCGTCGCGCCGTTGACGACCTCCATCGGCGAGAAGGCGTGCACGTGCATCCCCGGCACCCGGGCCTTGACCGCGCGGACGATGTCGAAGTACGCGGTGCCGGGCAGGTCCGGGTGGATGCCGCCCTGCATGCACACCTCGGTGGCGCCGACCTGCCACGCCTGCTCCGCGCGGTCGGCGACCTGGTCCAGCGACAGGGTGTAGGCGTCGGCGTCGGTGCGGCGCTGCGCGAAGGCGCAGAAACGGCAGCCGGTGTAGCAGACGTTGGTGAAGTTGATGTTGCGGGTGACGATGTACGTGACCTCGTCGCCGGCCACCGAGCGGCGGACGTCGTCGGCGATGCGGCACAGCGCGTCCAGGGCCGGGCCGTCGGCGTGCAGCAGGGCCAGCGCCTGGGCATCGGTGAGCGCGGTGGGGTCGTCGGCGGCGGTCGACAGCGCCTGCCGGACGTCGGCGTCGACGCGGTCGGGCACCATCCCGGGCGCGGCCTGCTCCTTGACCGCCGACCAGTCGCCGTACACCGCGTCGAAGTCGTCGCGCCGGTCACCGGTGCGGCCCTCGGTGTCGATGGTGCGGTGCAGGTCGGTGCGGCCGGAACCCGCGGCGGCGAACGCCTCGTCGGGCTCCTGCCAGGGTCGGCCGGTCACGACGGCGTCCTCGCGCGCCAGGCCCGTCGCGGGGTCGGCCAGCGCCTGCACGTGCGGGACCAGCCGGGGGTCGAGCCAGGGCTCGCCGCGCCGGACGAACTCCGGGTAGATGGTGAGGCGTTCGCGCAGCGTGAAGCCCGCTGCCGAGGTGCGGCGGGCGAGTTCGTCGATCTGCGGCCAGGGCCGCTCGGGGTTGACGTGGTCGGGGGTCAGCGGCGAGACGCCGCCCCAGTCGTCGATGCCCGCGTCGATGAAGCGGTCGTACTCGCCGTCGACGAGGTTCGGCGGCGCCTGGATGCGGGCGGCCGGGCCCAGCACCAGGCGGGCGACGGCGATGGCGGCGGCCAGTTCGTCGAGTTCCGCGTCGGGCATGCCGCGCATCGCGGTGTCCGGCTTGGCGCGGAAGTTCTGGACGATGACCTCCTGGACGCCCTGGTAGGCCCGTGCCGTGCGGCGGATGGCGAACAGGGAGTCCGCGCGCTCCTCGTGGGTCTCTCCGATGCCGATCAGGATGCCGGTGGTGAAGGGGACGTTGGAGCGTCCGGCGTCCTCCAGCACCCGCAGCCGGACCGCCGGTTCCTTGTCGGGCGAGCCGTGGTGCGGGCCGCCGGGCTCGGACCACAGGCGGGTGGCGGTGGTCTCCAGCATCATGCCCATGGACGGGGCGACGGGCTTGAGGCGCTGCAGGTCGGTCCACGACAGCACCCCGGGGTTGAGGTGCGGCAGCAGGCCGGTCTCCTCCAGGACCCGGATCGACATCGCCCGAACGTAGGCCAGGGTGTCGTCGTAGCCGTGCGCGTCGAGCCACTCGCGGGCTTCCGGCCAGCGGTCCTCGGGACGGTCGCCGAGGGTGAACAGCGCCTCCTTGCAGCCCGTTTCGGCGCCGCGGCGGGCGATGTCCAGGACCTCGTCGGGCGACAGGAACATCCCGTGGCCGGCCCGGCGCAGCTTGCCCGGCACGGTGACGAACGTGCAGTAGTGGCACTTGTCGCGGCACAGCCGGGTCAGCGGGATGAAGACCTTGCGGGAGTAGGTGATGACGCCGGGGCGTCCGGCGGCCTCCAGGCCGGCGTCCCGGACGCGGGCGGCGGTCGCCGAGAGCCGGGTCAGGTCCTCGCCGCGGGCCTGGAGCAGGACCGCGGCCTCACCGGTGTCGAGGGCGACGCCCTGCTCCGCTCTGTGCAGGGCGCGGCGCATCGCGGTTGCAGTGGGCGGCGGCGGGGACGACGGGGACGGCACGGTCATTCCACGAGGATATGCGGCTGCCGCGGGCCGTCACCGGATCGCGGGCCGGTACGACGGGATGCCGGACTGTCGGGATTATCACCCGGTCATCGGGCGAACGGGTCACCCGAACGGGAATACCCCGCCCATACCCGCTCAGGAGAGGGGGAGTTCCCGGTCACAGGTACTGCGCGTAGTCGTCGAGGGTGCGCAGCACCTCGTCGGGGCCGGCCGTCGGCAGCTGCACGATGACCTCCTCGACGCCCAGGTCGCCCAGCCGGGCCAGCTTGCCCGCGCTCGGGTGGACGGCGGTGGGCACGACGACCGGGTCCGCCGGCCCGCGGCCCGCCTCCCGCCAGGCGGAACGCAGTTGGGGCAGCGCCTCGGCCAGGCCCCCGCCGCCGATCGGCATCCAGCCGTCGGCGTAGCCCGTCACCTGGGCGAACGTCCGTGGTCCCGCCGCGCCGCCGACCAGGGTGCGGACCGTGCCGCCGGCCGGCTTGGGGTGGGCGTGGCTCGCCTGCACGGAAGCGAAGTCGCCGCTGTGGCCGGTGGGTTCCGGCGCCCACAGAGCGCGCATCACCGCCATCCGATCGCGGACGGACGCGCGGCGCCGCTCCCAGGCCACACCGTGGTCGGCGGCCTCCTCCCGGTTCCAGCCGAAGCCGACGCCCAGGGTGAAGCGGCCGCCCGACAGATGGTCGAGGGTGGCGATCTGCTTGGCGAGCACGATCGGGTCGTGCTGGGCCACCAGGGTGATGGCGGTGCCCAGTTCGAGGGTGCGGGTGACGGCCGCGGCGGCCGACAGCGCTCCGAAGGCGTCGAGGGTGCGCCCGTACTCCGGCGGCAGCGGCCCGCCGCCCGGATAGGGGGTGGCGCGGGAGACCGGGATGTGGGTGTGCTCGGGGAGGTAGAGGCCGGCGAAGCCGCGCTGCTCCAGCTCCTGGGCCAGGCGGACCGGCGTGATCGTCTCATCGGTCAGGAAGATGGTCACCGCGATGCGCACGCGTACCTCCGGAGGGTGACGACGGTTCGGCACTGATCCTGCTGCTTCCCGTACCCCGCCGCACAGGGCTCGGCCACGCGCACGTCACCTGTGCGGGTGATCCTTGATGCCATGGACCGACGAGACGTACTGAAGCTTTCCGCACTGGCGGGCGCGACGGGTGTGCTTACGCTGGCTCCTGTGGACTTCGCTGCCGCATCCGACTCCGGCTCCGGCGTCCCGGCCGGCGGCGGCACGCCGGGCGGGCCGCGCGCGGACCAGACCCGCACGGTCACCGGCCATCTGCCGACCGGTGCCGCCGACTTCGTGTACCTGCCCGTCGAGGTGCCGCGCGGCGTGCGGCAGATCGCGGTGTCGTACACCTACGACCGGCCGCAGGTGCCGCCGGGCATCCTCGGCAACGCCTGCGACATCGGCATCTTCGACCAGCGCGGCACCGACCTGGGCGGGCGCGGCTTCCGCGGCTGGTCGGGCGGCGCGCGCACCGAGTTCGCGATCAGCGCCGGGGAGGCGACGCCCGGCTACCTGGCGGGCCCCGTGGAGGCCGGCACCTGGCACGTGGTCCTCGGCCCGTACACGGTCGCCCCGCAGGGGCTGGACTACTCGGTGACGGTCACCCTCAGCTATGGCGACCCCGGTACGACGGTCGTACCGCACTACCCGCCGGACCACGCGCCCGGCCGCGGCCGCGCCTGGTACCGGGGCGACTGCCACCTGCACACCGTCTACTCCGACGGCGGCCGCACCCTGGAGCAGCTGGCGTCGCTCGCCCGCGCCGCCCGCCTGGACTTCATCAACTCCAGCGACCACAACACCAACTCCGCGCACGCCTACCTCGGCCCGCAGGCGGGCGACGATCTGCTCATCCTCACGGGCGAGGAGGTGACCACCCGAAACGGTCACTACCTGGCCATCGGTGTTGACGCCGGCGAGTGGATCGACTGGCGCTACCGGGCGCGCGACGGCGCCTTCGACCGGTTCGCGCGGCAGATCCGCCGGGCCGGCGGCATCGTGGTGGCCGCGCACCCGTACGGCATCAGCCTGGCCAGCCAGTGGAAGTTCGGCTACGACAACGTCGACGCCGTCGAGGTGTGGAACGGCGCGTGGACACCGGACGACGAGGCGACCCTGCTCACCTGGGACAACCTGCTGACCGGCGCCGCCCGCCGCGGCGACGGCCACTGGGTCCCGGCGATGGGCAACTCCGACGCGCACCGCGACCCGGACGTGGTGGGCCTGCCCCAGACCGTGGTCCTGGCCGACGGCCTCGACCGGCGGTCGCTGCAGGACGGCATCCGCGCCGGACGCTCGTGGATCGCCGAGAACGCGGACGTCCAGCTGACGCTGACCGCGACCGGCCCGCGCGGCGAGCACGCCGGCATCGGCGAGCGGCTGCCGGTCGATCCGGACGCCGAGGTGACGGTGCGGCTGGAGGTCGGCGGCGTGCCCTCGACCTCGCTGCTGCGCCTGCTGACCGACGAGGGGCAGACGTTCGGCGCGCTGCTGCCGGCGTCGGGGGTCGTCGAGTGGGTGACGACCGCGTCGGCGTCCGCCTACGTGCGCGCCGAGGTCCGGCACCCCGCGCCCGAGGGGTCCCTGCTGCCCGGCCCGGCCGCGGCGGTCACCAACCCGATCTGGCTGGGCCGCCGTTGAGCGCTGGATGACCGGATGACCGACTGAACGGCTGAACGGCTGAACGGCGGAGTGTCCGGCGCGGGACCGGCGGGACCGGCGGGACCGGCGGGGCTTCGCCGGATCGGCCCGCTCGGCCGGGGAAGCGCCCGGGGCCGCACCCGCGTCGCGCCGGGCGCCGAAGGT
>Ga0123353_10014198_pt1 | contig 11466 bp, 6 predicted proteins | sample TergutLab28metaG_3_FD_92763 | JGI IMG/M metagenome (GOLD analysis project Ga0123353, IMG submission 92763) | Labiotermes labralis P3 segment gut microbial communities from Petit-Saut dam, French Guiana - Lab288 P3 | ecosystem: Host-associated > Arthropoda: Insects > Digestive system > Gut ... | reverse complement strand
CCCAATCCAGTCCATATACCCACATCCCACTTCCTGGAGATCCATCCTAATATTATCCACCCATCTACGCCTAGGTCTCCCCAGTGGTCTCCTTCCCTCCGGTTTCCTCAGCAAGGCCCTATACATCCCCCTCTCCTCACCCATACGCGCCACATGCCCAGCCCATCTCATTCTTCTCGATTTTATCACCCGCACAATATTGGGTGAGGAATACAAATCATTTAGCTTGATTCACACTGCCAAGTCAGAGGCGTTACTTATTTGCACTGTCTGTAACGATGCTTACACAAACTGAGACTACACAGCTTTGAATGCTTTGATGATAGTCGCATGTGGAAGGAATCCGGAGTGACGTAACTGAACGTACTATCTCCAGCATTTAACAGAAGAGACTGAAGAAACACACGAAAACTCACAATAATCGGTGTCCCGGCCCATGTTCGACAAACATCTCCCGGACCAAGTCCCACTGCACGGCCGAACGCACCATCCCTAAGTTAATCTGCTGCTGTCATAATCCGGGAAGTGATAACGTGACAAATTCACTGATTCAAGGCGTTCATCGCCCTGAGATAATTTGGCATGGAGCGGTCAAGATGTGCAATGTGCAACATGAAACATAATACCAGGGGTGAACAAATACCATGCGCCAGGTCGCAAGCGACTAACTGTAGTACGGTGGCGTCCAATGTTTGTGGGTCCAGCATGGAAATTGCTACACGTGGCCTTTCTGGCAGCTAGAATTTTGGGGCGGTACCTACATTTTTTTAAATTCTGTGCACCCCTGCATTACACAAATATTCGCGTGGCAGCAGCTCGGTACAGGCACGACAGTGGGTATGCAGAAATACACAGATGGAAGATTTGATCCTGTGTTCAACGAAAGGCCACGCCATTAAGTCGTCGAACAGGGGTGTACAGGTTAGATCCACGCATTCTTGACCCCGACATTACGTGGGATAGGTGGCCAGATTCACGCCTCAGACGCTTTACCCCACGCAAAGAGCCCCTCGGAGTTCGATTCCACTAGAGGCTGAGGGTGCCCTGAACCGGCCTGTAAGCTACTCTGACCCTGCCGGGAACCGACCCCCCACTTCTCCGTCTAGTCCGTATCCTTGTCACTACAATGAGCTACGTCTGCTGGCACACCTTGCATTACAGAGTACTCGAAATGCATTCCCGTTTCTCTGTTTCTGTTATCAGCCGAGGGCACTACTGACGTGGACATCAAATCATGTAACTAACAAGCAAGTGATATTCGAATTGCATATAGTAAATAACGCATATGGAGTTTCAATTAGAAAACGTGACGAGGTTAAGAGGAAGACGCGGGCATTTAGATAATACAGGGTGTTTTTTTCCTGCTTAACCGATGGGCGCCGGCCCAATGCGCTGCCACTGTTGCGTCGTACGCCGCGTGTCGAGCTGGTTTAACAATCGATGACGGGAGCCAGAAAAAAAATCGCGGTAATGATAACCTTTAGAAAATCCAATAAAAACTCATTATGGCGTCGGTCAGGCGATTATCGGTCAAGTAGGGGAAAAAACATCCTATATTAATTCGAACCTTTAAGAAATACGCTGTACGGGTACGGACGGACAGCTCTTGTGTCACTGTCATCGAGATCCATAAAGTGGAGAACTTGAATAGCTCAGCAACTATCAGCTTATCAAATAGTCTCTGTTCCATGTACTTGGCACTTTAACGCGTGTATATAAACCAACATATCACACATCGGCCTGTACGAGAAGTCTCCGATCCAGAGAAAAATATCTCACTCAAAACCTCCAACTGCGATGTCAACAGTAACTCACAGACCGGTTTCGGAAAAACATGCTCACCCGGGCGCAAAAATTCTTCCTTTATTTCCTTAACCTGTGTGAACGCCTGGAAAAGATTATACAAACGTTCTGCTATTGCTGTGTCCTAACTTTTATGATTTACTGACCGTCAGATTATTTCTCTGTGTGTAGCTCAATGAATTTGCACGCTGTTATTGGCATTTGTACTTAGCGTTGGCCAAAATTGGCGGTACCAACATTAACGTTCTCAACTATTCTCTTTCTGGCCCTTTAAAACTTACAATCACAGCGCCAGTATTAAACGTGCTAGCCCGGTTTAATAAACTAAAAAATCCTGGTGACTGCATAGTTTTAAATAAATTAAACGCGTTTCTTGTGTTGCGTACTCTTGCATGTTTTTGTGCCCAACAGTCAGTTTTCATCCGACTAAAGTATATAAGCACAAACCAACTAACACACACACACACAGATATATATATATATATATATATATATATATATATATATACTCGTATAACAGTATCTACAAATGCACACAAGTATATTCATTGTCGTTTATAGACACAATGACCTCCTACATGTTTCGGCCAACCATGCAGCCATCTTGAGGGAGATAAAATCCAAAGGTTGAATATATTAAAGAGTACAAAATGAAAGTACAGAAATATCAGAACCAATCCACAGATATAAAACAATAACCATACAACCCCATACTTTAAAATACATAAATAAAATACACTGATATTAAGAAATATATTAATATTTGATTGGATGGTATCGGCAAAGGTTTCACATAGTAATTCACCATCCTGTAATAACAGGAGTAGGTGACCGTCCCGTGCACGTGACGGCCACCTACAGGTGTGATGATACCAGATGCTGTATAAAACAATTCAGACCTCCTGATGATGAGCACATAGTGCTCGAAACATGTAGAGGCATATAACAAACTTATTATAAATCAAGAATCTGTGCATTAAGTTAACTACTAAGATTTACACTGAGATTCACGGTCAGAAAAACAGTAAAAAAAAAAACCCCTTGTCCTCGGTAATGCGCCCACAGCACGACGCTGGTCCTTCACGACAGTAAAAGAGGCGATGTTAAGAATACCCGACGTTTTACCCCCTCTCCCACACGTCTTCAAGTCGAGGTACTTAGGATAGTGCACATAAAAGTAACATTTTTTTTTTCATTTTTTCGTAACATATCCGGTTCGGTGACAGTTTTGACATCTCCGAGTTGATGAATACGCAACTGTGTCTAGACGTAACTAGCACAATCTACGACATAATCTTTCAGTTTTTACTTCTCCTTGCCAGTGGGGCAGCGGATTATAGTTGGATTGTCGTTTATCCTCTTTGCATAGGCAGAGAAATAAAACCCATAACACAAGCATTCCTGCAGTTTAACCTGCCACCTGTATACAAACAGACGTACAAGCAAAATCCAGGCATTCAAGCTCAGATTACTTTTCTTAGGCGACAACATCGTTCGGCTGTGACATCTACCTTCCAACCTCACCCTGATCACCACAGGTACAGAGACATAACTCTAAAGATTGAGAGGCTAACCACTGGAATGCAAGTCTACCATAGCAACTGAAACGAACGCAATACCAATTCCTTCAAATTATAACGGTTGCTAGATGAATTCCACTTTCGTCTGGCTAGCAAAGGCAACAGACAGGTCGGCCACTGGGGCAGCTAAACTGTTACGTTCCGCGGATGGATACATTCTAAAATCCTGGGATCCTGTCCGCTTCCTACAAGGCAGAGCTTTCTAGATAAAGTGAAGCGACACTTTCATTTAATGCACCAACCAAATGCACTTTCCGTTATATTACATTCACTTCACTACCAACTGGTTCGGCATAACAACGCTATTTTTAGGGAGTACACACCAAGCTCAAAACCAATTAAAGTGAACTGGATTACATTTACAAATATCTAAACCTTCATTACATTCTGCTGCTAATACCGGTCAGTAATTTGGATAAAATATTGTGAAATTTCTCATGTATTGTAGAGATTATTTATAAAGCATGTAACTCATTTAAAATATAAAATATACTGAAAGTATATGAAATATAATTAGAAGCGAAATTCTGAGCTGTGGCACCATATACTCAAACAACTACTGTAGTCCCCGACCCAGTGCGGACAGCGTCCCTGTATGACAAGTGTATGACTGGCACATTAGAGAACACAATACTTCCTGAAAGATGGCACTGTCGTGTCGAAACATGTCGGAGTAAAGTGACTGTAATATCATGCACTGTGTAAGTGCACTTAGTTGGTACACAAAATGAAAGTAGTGATCCAAAATGCACGTAGTAAATAATTTCTTTAACAGCTTCGAGAGAGGAAACTCAAACACACCATTAACAATTAAATGGGGAATTCCTACACCAGTCAATCCTGGCTTCTGAAGGCTCAGAATGTGCAGTGTCAAATAAGATGATGAGCAGTAACCTGCAAAGAATGTATAAAGAATCGGTTGTGTATTAGTTTTAAGTTATAACCTCACAATAACGTCCAGGGACTGAGGGAAACCAAGACAAACTTCAGTTACGACAGCCCGTTTCCTCACCGAGTCTCAAGACCGGAAGCTCCCAAATACAAAGGATGGTACCCTCCTGGCCACGTCGCTGTGACCTCCCCTCTTTAATTTTACTGACGTATTTCTGTCAGCCATTCGTAACGGGCCTCAAGAAAGCCGAAACAAACTTCAACGTGAGGATGTCGAGTGGATTCATCGGGCCTGGGACATGAATTAGCTGCGGGTTTTTGGTTAACACCACAATGAACCATCAGATTCAGTCAACAGAGATGATCAATGAGTCTCAAAAACAAGTCATTCACCCGGGGTGCACAAATCGTGGGTGCCAGTCGTCTGGACGAGCACACTTTGTGCCATGGCGCCTAGCGTTTGTGGGCCCTCAGTATCGAACTTGTTTTGTATCATCCATCTGGCGCCCAGAATGTTACGGTGGTTCCTGGATATTCGGAATATTTGTGCAACCCTGTATTAACCTTTGGTTGGTGAGTCCCACGCGTCACTTATCTCTGGTCGGATAGTTCTCTCATAGCCATGTGCATTAACAGTCGTTAATCACGGGTTCGTTAGTTCTACAATCGTCATTACTCTCCAGTGATTTAATCAGTTACTCATCTGTTACCGTACTGTCTGCCACATAAAAGAAACGCTCTCTGCATGTCTTGACGGCGTCTGAGAACCCAAGAAAACTGTATTTGTGACGATGAGAAAAAACCAATACAATTTGCATGGACACTCCATATATCCTACGAGGCTAAACATGAGAAACAAATAACACTGTGGGATTTTATATATTTCATGGCCATCCACTGATGTTTGGCTGTGAGAATAAGACGAAAAGGTGCGTATGAAAATATGTGAATTTATCACATTTTAATAGCTGCAAACCTCCTACATGTATCGGTCACGTTTTGTAGCCATCTTCAGGGAGGTTCTTTTACGACAGGATATATTCAAACACAACCAAACCAATGTACAAATATGAAGTTCTAAATATGTGATTCACAATATACGCTAAATTTTTAAATACAGATAAAATTACATGTGCTAAATTTACGTAAGGAATGTTCATGTACTGAGTGTGTAGTATCACGATCCTGAAATACAAGAAATATGTGCATAAGGTTATTAATACACCAATAAATAAAATTATATATTATAGCATGTATATGAAAAAGGTTGTCGGTATGTTGTGTACCAAGCGTGGTGGTGGTGGAAGAATGAATGTGTCATGCGCATGCGTACGTGAGTTGTATGTCATTGCTGAGATCTAAGAGGGGGTTTTTCATCTTTTGGGGATTGTTCATTGATAACAGTGTTATTTCGCTGTAAGGGCGGAATGTTGAAATTTTCTAATGGAGGTTATACACCTGGTATGTTCTTTGTATCTTTGTTCTAGACGTCGGCCAGTTTAACCTATAACAGAGGTGACAGGTCTGGCTCTATAATTGGTAGATGCCACTGCGCATATATGCATCGGTACTGAGTTTTGAGTATATAAAAAATTGTACTAATTGTGCGGAGTGTGATTTGAATAAAGTATTCTTGAAAAGACGTGTAACTTTTCCTATCATTAGACTGCAGTATGTGAAGGTGGTCCATTTTTTGTGGTTTGAAGGTGTATTGCTGTGTAAAGGTGGTAAGGAGAGTTTTCGAATTATATGAGTATTGGGTCTTGAGACTGCTGAATAGGGGAATCCAGTGGTCTTAGCACAGTGTAGAAAGGTGTTCTGTTCTTTGTGTTTTTCTTTTCAGTGTTAAGAGTGCACCCTCCTATTTATAAGGTATCTGTAGGATGCTAGTTTATGTTCCATGGGGTGGGTGGAGGAGAGGTGAGGTTTCTGTAAATGAATATCGAGTACATGTTGTGTTCCTGCCTATGAGAAGATCCAAACAATTAACAGTATTACTTATTTCGTGTGTGGGTTTAAATTGTTGATTAGTATGAAGGAAGTTGGTATATGACAAGATACGTTCAGAAGTAATTTTGCTGCGATCATAAAATATTAGCGCGTCGTCAATGCGCGAATGTAGAAGATGATGTGCTTAATTTCAGTGGCAAGTTTGATAATCAAGTTTTCATAATAATCTAAGGAAGTTTCTGCAGTGAGTCTTGATTATCGGTGAACCCTTCGCGACACCTGTAAGGAGTTTACATAAGTTATTTGAACACACATTGTGAATTACATATTTAAAACTTAATATCTGATATCTGTACATTGGTTTGGTTGTCTTTGTAATAAATTCTTCGTAAAAACACCTTCCTGAAGATGGCCACAGTTGGCCGAAACATGTCGGAGCTTTACGATTCATGTAATATTCATACATTCTCATATGCACTTGGTTTTATTCTCCTACTGAATATTGTGGGGGCTAAAGAATGTGTTTATTTTGACGAGAATAAGGAAGGGGACAAAATACTGGGGTTGAACGAAACTGAAGAGTCTAATCACACAATCCCGAGTCCCGGCAGACACAGGCCTCTGGGAAGGCAATGGTCAGGCAACACGACGCTAGCTAAACATTCATCGCAGCGCACATTTCAACAACGTCTAATCCACCAAGCTGGTTCAGGTGGCGTCGCTTCTCACTTGCATGCAGAGGTGCACAGTTCAAATCCGCCGAACACCGCCTGCCTTTGATATACATCGCCGCTCTGGCCTCTCTGGCAAACGCTGGGGCATAGCACGTCATCAGATTAGTCTATGCTACATATTCTGACATCATCGCTAAATAAACCACGAGTAAATACGTAACACATTTCCGTATTTTTTCAAAAAAAATAAACGTACGCGTGGGAATGACAAAATATGAACGAATTTCCGAAACACAAAACCATAAACTACACCTCGAACAGTGTGTAGAGGGGCACAAATGGTACGGAACTAAAACAAATTTAAACTGCCACGTGGACTAGTGCTATAGTGAAAGGAATGAAAGGTTTTTGCTACGATACGAAACGCGTTTTTATTACGACTCTCAGACGGAGATAGAAAGTGCAGTGCCAGACGAATAGTGGAGGGAGAGAAAGTCTCAAGGGGAGGGGGAAATCTGGGAACGTGTCTGGCGATACGTTCCCATCCACTCTGCATGCACACCATTACCACCTCAACTGACACACTGGCCTGGAGACAGGAGACGGGGTGGTACTACAGCCCGTTCAGGAAAGCGAGCCATATATGTGACAAATGTCCTTTCGAAAGGATGTTTCTGACCGGGGGGTACCTTCTCACGGTTCTTAGGGAGAAACCAAAAGCCAAATGAAACCTCGAATTATTCGCTGTAATGTGCCTTAAATGTCTTACATGGCGCAGAGCCGTTTTTGAGGAGCTCGTGACGGCTTAACTGCTGACAGACTCCATGCTTTGTGCGGGGTTTTGCGACCTGACGGCGATTGCTGTCGCTAGGGAAACACAAAACAGGTGATACAAAGGTAACATTAAAATGGATATTAGGGATAAAGGTTGTGGGTGAATGGAACTAACTCAGGATCGTGTCCAGTGGCGGGTAATTTCGTACCGGGTGTGTTGAGCCAATGGAAATCGGCATTTCAGGTGTTATTTCACGCTTTGTTTAACAACGCCCTCTATACCTGTGACGAAAGGGCCACGAATGGCAGGATATTCAGTAAATGATCTGAACGCCGTCGTGGCTTAATGTGAGGTACTGATACAAAAAAAAAATATCGTACCCCAGCCGAGATTCGAACTGATGATCTGCCAAATATCAGTCAGCAGCGTTACCGCTTGAGCCGGCTTGATTACATATATACATACGTATTTCTCATAATAAAATCAACTAGATGCACTAATTTCTCAAATTTATTTTTTGAAATAGAACTCTACATGTTTCAGGCAGTTCCTCTGACCATCATCAGGAGTTTTCATTGTGCACACAGCCATGGTATATGTCGTACAGGTTTGCTGACAGCTGGCGAGCAGGATCAATCCAGTTCCGTCCTGATCCTGCTCGCAAGCTGTCAGCAAACCTGTACGACATACACCATGGCTGTGTGCACAATGAAAACTCCTGATGATGGTCAGAGGAACTGCCCGAAACATGTAGTTTTATTCCAAAAAATAAATTTGACAAATTAGTGCATCTAGTTGATTTTATTATAGGAATTTATCACGATGCACGATCAACCAAAACGTCAAATACATACGTACATAAAATACAATACAAATATATTTACACATCTACGCAACACAATATGCCGAATTTGGAATCCAATGGACCTGGGTGTCTTCCGCTTCACATAGCTTCCTTTACTTACACACCTCCAGGTCCCGGCACACAAAGACAATAGGTACAACCAAAACTACACGCCTGAAATCCATTTTACATGATGCACATTTTCAAATGTCTCCCCCACCCCTGAAACTTCGCCCAGTAGTCCAGTGAAGTAGTTCACATAAGCTACCGGCCTCATATCTGACGTCATGCCTGATCATATTAATACCGTACATATTTCTTTCGATTTCTCGTTAAATGCATATACACATTTGTTAGCTGTAAGAATCTAGTGGGAAGGGCCCCTTGAAATTCAACGCTATATATTTCTTCATAACTTCCTTCAATCCTCAGTAAATAAAATTTTAAGTAGGCACCCGCCGCATCTCACAGCACCCGGAAACTACGTGTTACCATTGAGGCAGCGTGAGAAAGACACAGCTAACATAATGTCACAAACGGCATGCAGTAACATACACATTACTTAGACAACAAGCACGTGAACAGTCAGTTAATGCAGAACTGCAACGATCCTTAGCTGCTGTCCAAATCTTCGAGGGCCTGCCGCTACGCAGGTAGTGTGAGCAGTGACCAACGATGTGAGCCAGATGAATTAACGACCTCTTAGTACTGCTAAGCTCCACTACCGACAGGCGCTTTGGGCTGGCTGACACGGGGCAGTGGGAACTTGACATGAATGCAGCAATACGCAAGGCACGAAGGACTCAAGTGTCGTCATCCCCACCATCCACGGAAGTTCTTTCCGCAGCCTCATTAAAGTGCTACAAATTTAAACAAAAGTAGGCCTAATGGGGGGGGGAGGGGGGAGTAAGCACACTGCACACGAGAAGCATGTGAGATGGCCACAGACAGAACTTCTAAAACTTCAGAAAAATGTTACTGAGAAATCAACAGGCAAGTTTATAGAAGGTTACTGAAGTTCCTGATGAGGAAGCAGGGTGCGAAGTGGATAACCAAATCGGCCACAGAATAACGCCCAAAAGTGATAGTATGGGGCTGAACTACCAATTCGATAGACGCATTAAATCTCTTGAATACTTGTTAACTGTCAAGTCTATTATGAAAAGAGGGAAGAGAGGCTTGTACTGGTAACAGAATCACCAAGGTTCACATGAGCGACAGGCCTGCATACAGGGCCTAGCTGACCTAGGTATGGGGAGAAACATGAAATTTTGCAGAAGACTTAGCTGACATTAATGGAAGTCGTGTACAAATTCACATAAATTTCTTCGGTAACAAAAACAAAAATTCAAATTACGACTCCTAAACACGCGTGATACTTTGAAGCAATTCTAATTCATTGAGAATCCAGGAGTCAATCACATAGCTGAGCATTTCCCAGTCTCTTATGCACTACAAAGTTTCATTTCTGTGTTCACGCGAGGTCGCCAATGGACCCTATCCTGCGCCAGCTGAATCCAAACCGCCTTGTCACTGTCCACAATGGGATGACATCGCGTCTGACTGCCGTCGAAACAAAATTCACCTGTCTTCATTTGACACTTATCATTGGGATGGGTTCCGTTAATTATGGGAGGCGTAGTGCCTGAGGCAGTAGTTCAAAACCTACCTCAAATAATACTTACTTACTTCCTCCATGGAGTAAAATCTCCTGCTTAAGAAGCTGACAGGTTTTCAGCCAGTCAAGAAATTCCCCACAGTTATGGAACCCGAGGGTTCATTACCGCATTCACAAGTGCCCGCCACCTGTCCCTATCCTGAGCCAGCTCGATCCAGTCCATACCCCCACATCCCACTTCCTGAAGACCCACCTTAATATTATCCTCCCATCTACGCCTGGGTCTCCCAAGTGGTCTCTTACCCTCAGGTTTTCCCACCATAACCCTGTATAAGCCTCTCTTCTCCCCCATACGCGCTACATATAACGCCCATCTAATTCTTCTCGATTTTTTTCACCCGAACAATATTGGATGAGGTGTAGAGATCATTGAACTCCTCGTTAATGTAGTTTTCTCCACTCCCTGTTACCTCGTCCCTCTTCGGCCCAAACATTCTCCTCAACACCATAATTTCTAACACCCTCGGCCTACGTTCCTCCCTCAATGATCTCAAATAACAGGGGCAAGGATTCAGACATCTGAGTCTCAACTGCTATCTCCGACGACCATGCAAGTAGGCTTTAGTGAAGCCATGACATTGATAAATCTGTGAGATTAAGGGCCCCTTCACTGACGCTGGGGTTTATATTGCAACTACCGCTCAACAAGGAAGTGTTTTAATTTGCAGTACCACTTCCGGCATTCAAGCACGTACGGTGTACCGAAGCTCGTAGCACGTGAAGTTAAAGGTCCGTACAGTACACCGAGACCACCAATGAAGAGTTAAATAAATGTCACTGAAATTATCACTCACACGGTGAGATCTTCACACTTACAGTAGCTACACTCACACGTAAATGGCGGCTGTTCGAAGTTGTGCCGACTGTATGTTGGCACCTTTCAATGTTGCGGGGTGGAGATGGGCTTTTTAATAACACTGCATCACGCATCACTATACCACACTCATTTCTTGTGTGTGACGGCAGGCAACCCCTTTTCCAGTCGCGATTCACGCGTTTTAGTTAAATTAACTGCAGTTACTATAAGATTTCGTTCTGTCGCTGGCAAGGGTCTCCCTTTATCTCTTAGATACGCGTTAAGTGAATTAAAAGTGAAGTGGAGTGAGATTCAATAGTGAAGTGAATATGTCGCAGTGCAGTTGAGTGTGTCATAGTGCAGTGAAAATAGTAGTGTAGTGAATATGTGCATTATTACAATATGGTCAGTGTGAGGGATATTGTACTGGGTTTATTTAATCTAAAATTACTTGACACATGGTATACTTACCTGT
>Ga0123353_10014197_pt1 | contig 11466 bp, 5 predicted proteins | sample TergutLab28metaG_3_FD_92763 | JGI IMG/M metagenome (GOLD analysis project Ga0123353, IMG submission 92763) | Labiotermes labralis P3 segment gut microbial communities from Petit-Saut dam, French Guiana - Lab288 P3 | ecosystem: Host-associated > Arthropoda: Insects > Digestive system > Gut ... | reverse complement strand
CCGAAACATGTCGAGCTAAGAGTACATCAATAAAATTACCTAGTTGCATCAAGTTGACATTTCACTTTATTTCATCGTTAATAATCCCTATTTCCTGCTTCCGAACTTCGACGCGCACCCCATTATACAAATAGAATGGCAGTATCAGAAAGTGAAACAAATAGCATTTATATGTGCTTTCAAGAAACAAATTCGTGTCGACACCCGGTTCACATCCCTTAAGCCCTCGTAGAGATACGGCTCTCTCTTGCGATAAACCAATAACATTTTCGAGAAGAAAAGTAATTGCGCTGTAATATAATTGGTTCGAAAGCTCAAACATTGATTTTGATAGATTCATATTAGCTGCTTCGTATTTTGCCATGCCTGAGTTCCTCTTTCGTTTTGAAACCAAAATCAGTTTTGACCTGAACCACAGTTCGTGTGCTTTAATCCTGTCCGACACAACTTTTGATTTAGCTACTGTAATATGAGAATAACGTCCCTGTCACTTATTGTCCTTACTTTATAGTCTTAATACACTTTAATAAACGTTTAGACTAAATGGTCAATAATCAGTACGGTGCTCGTTTATCGGCGATCGTATTGCTTCCTCATTACTAGAAGTGAAGTAAAACAAAATTCGTCCTGGTTCATGCAGGACCACGGAAAAACAGTAAATAAACGGTACACACAGCACGACCCCAAATACAAGCTCCTGTCTTGTTTAATGAGCTTATGTTAGTGGTTCAGTGTAAAATTTAGCTTATCAAATGATAAAACAGAAATTATGGTCATTACACTTTTGGTATTAATATTTCTTTGCGGTGAATAACTAATTCATAAAGACGGCCTTCATACTCGTATCGTTCAGCAGGTGGTATAACGGTGATTATACTCGAATAAAGGAAAACGAGATGGACGGGGCCCGTAGCATCCGCGTAGGCCATAGAAAAAGCCTACATTCTTCATCGGAAAGAAAGCACTTTAAAGACGTGGACTCAAACTCGGGCGCAGAAAGCAGTGACAAAATGATCGTACAGAAACAATGTCGTATAATATTGAGTGAAATGAATTTGACTGCCTCTTGGAACCAGCAGCAGTCTCTTGCAAATACAGCAATACAATTCTGAGTCCGATAACACACGGGTTCATTCCTCGATCAGCTGACAAACTGTACGCTGTTCGAAGACTCTTCCTCGGAGTTGGACTAACAGCATGCTTTCAAGGAAAAATTTCATTTTGATTACTTCTGGTTGAAAACGTACATGCTGGTGGTTACCAACGTTTCGGAGTAACACACTAATTCCATCTTCAGGGCATGAGATGGGGGTAAATATGTTACTCCGGCACGTTTGTAATCACATTCGATACTGCGGTGTTCCGTAACTAAGAACACCACGAATGAATTTAATTGCACCTCAGCAGAGAGAAGATAACGTAAACTACTTTTTACTTACAGCAGGATCATTTCCACAAAGTCTCCAGCTCAGCTTCAGGAGCAGGTAACTTTAGCGAACGTGAAGTGAAGTCATAAGTCCGGATAGTTCATGACGTCGTAAGCGCGTAGACCATTACATTTCTGTAATCACAGTGGTGGAGGTGACAATATTCGTCTGCTTTGTGGCAAATGCAGTCATGTGAGTGCGGTAGCAGACGTCAGATTTGTGAGACTCGCGCTGAAGGTTGTCATGCATAACGACGGGGACTTTGTAGGTGTAATCCTGCTGTACTTAAGTCGGTATTTTCAATGCAAAACGACTATGATAACTGAAATGTGAGAGAGGGTAGTGTCAGCCAGACTGACCAGCTGTTTCACAACTTATTGCGTAGGATATACAGAAAGGCACTTTGGTAACTCTATCATCTTCCACCCCGGTAGGACTCCAAAATCCGTTTACACTTAAATTGTCTGCACTGCAAGATGCGGCAACATGAAGCGACATCAAAATGATACAATTAATTTTATGGCCTTCATAAAATAAGGCAACCTTTTGTACAATTGGTACAGACAATGTAAGAGCAAGCCCCCGTTATTCGCAAACTTCCAGCTTCCATGAATGTTCGATTAAATTCCTTCCACGGAACAAGTTTAAATATTCAGCACGTTAAGACCAATATCATTATAAGCCACACACACACACGGTTTCTGTTCCTTCACATCGCTTCACTGCAGCAGCAGCAGAGCTGTTTGCTATGAATAATAGACCAACCGGAGACCTAACAGCATCACTTCACGGTACTCCGTTACATCACTGTACTACATTATCAAATATAACAAGCTAATTCATTCCGTGTCCGGACATTCCTCCCCCTAAATCCCGGTTCAACTGAGCCCCTTCATACTAATCAATTAATCACCAACCCTTTAAAGCCCAGCGGTTATTACACAAGCACGTAACTCCAGTCTTAACCTTAAAAGTAATTCTGGTTTTTTCTCATAGTGTATATATATATATATGTGTGTGTGTGTGTGTGTGTGTGTGTGTTTTTCGTATAATTACGGAATTTAACAGAGACTATTTCCCTCAACTGCATAAATAGCTGAAGGTCCTGAAAATGGAAAATCAGCTTCTTTTCTGTGTAATAGGCATTAAGTTGTATGTGCTGTTTTGATAAACTCCAGAATTCAAAAAGAAAAAGGTACTAACTCAAATAATTACATCAAAATTGTTCTATGTTGTGTGCGGAAGGTTCAATGACTCACTAACACATGGGGTGGTTCCGGTGAAACGGTGAGCACAATTTTACGTTTACGATATTATTTAATTCAGATAAAATCTCAAGGGCTGGAATATCATGGGATTATAAAAGGTGAAGGTAGAGCTTTCCCTGTTAATGTCATGCAGGCTTATAGGTGCGTGAAGGTATGAACCACTCTTTCTTAACATCTGCACTACATAAGTGTGAATGGTCTGCCATCTGCCCCAGCAACTCAGGTTCCAAGGAATACGAAGTTGGATGTAGAGACCGTGGGGACGGTTTGCAGAAAAGAACAATTTGTTGCCCTGCTGGGATTCGTATCCCGAATTGTCCAACCTGTGGCCGAGTTAAAATACATTCAACCGTCGCTATCCGCCTTCTCGCTTTGCGATTTTTCGTTATAGTGACTCGCATACATTAATACACAAAACTCGTTATCCGCCTCAAATTCCTGCTGTTGCGACTCCGTATCCGACAAAATTTCACATTATTTATTATTCTTATCCTATTTACAATAATGGGAAACATGGTTCCGCTACCAGACCCGTTTTCAGACACGAATTAGAGTCGGATAACGAGAGCTGACTGTAACAACCACACGTACTCGGCTCCACACATGGTCATTGAGGCGCGTTCGTGCAACCATTGTTGCAGTGGAAAGACGATAAGTAATACATATTATGAGTGTGTGTTTGTAGCCTTTATTAACCAGCATTCAATGCGCACGCGTCATATTGTCATCTGTTGCCTGTTCCCTTCGACCATATTTTTCCATGTTATTTAATAAACGGCAGTACTCTCGTGACAATATTATTGAACATAAACTGTGTGTTTCGATTTTCTCTACAATTTTGGTCTGAAATATTTCTCATTCTAAGAAGAATCCGACGAGATACGATCCAAAATGTATATCAATCTGCATGTACATTACCCGTTATGCTTCTCAGATTTGGATGAAACTTGAATTTTCTCGGCAGATTTTCCAGAAATATTCATATATCAAATTTCATTAAAATTCGACCAGTGGCAGCCGAGTTGTTCCATGCGGAAGGACAAACGGGCAGACATGACGAGGCTAAGAGTCGCTTTCCGCACTTTTGCAAAAGCGTCTAAAAGCAGTTATTGTTTCCCAATACAAAACTGACAAGGCAGGTTTTATAACCGGGATTTTGTTTGTTTACTGCGTGGTACGAACGGGTTCTAAACCTTCTGTTACTCACCCAACGGAACAGTGAAAATCTTAGTTACACAAACCAGTACGTTCTCAAAAATAAAGAAACAGCTCACGTAGGAACTGCCGTTTGGGTTCGTGTATTTGAGGGCCAACTTGCTGGATAGAAGTCAGTATGCAAACAGTAGGTCCTGCGACCGGCCACCACTATCAGGCTCTTCCGTCTCTTTCGTCTGTACTACAGCAAACGTTGAGTTGGTACCAAAAATCCGCGTCTCTCGGCATACTTATTCAAGCAGCTCTCCCCAAAATCAACTTCAAAATTTTCGTCCAAATGCAGCCCTCCCCACGTGATAAAAACTTCGTCATATTGTTCCTCCCCAAACACAAAATTCAACCCTAACTATCAACTTCTTTCTCTGCTGCATACTACTAACAGTCCTTTTTCAATCTCCTTACGTACTTCGCATTTCAAAGGTTCTACCATTTTACTTGCCTAACTTTATCGGCAGAACGAGTGGGCACTGCCTACGAACAGTGAAATTTTTGGCTGTTTCAATAATAATAATAATAATAATAATAATAATGTGTTGTGCTTCTCACAGCAGCCAACCCTCGGTTTATCTTTCATGTGCCCTGGCGACTTTATGTTTCTGTTCAGACTATAATGTAAATCAGTCAAGAATCCTGTAAAATTAAAATTTGTCGTTAGAAAAGCTATCAGCGCATCACATGTAAACATTCGACGGGGCCCCTTGGGCTTCGCTGTGGAAATTTACGAATCACTGATGTCTTTACATGTTTCTCTGTTTTTTATCACTTCCATGTTACTGCAATCAGTTCCAGTAGATGATGGGAATAAAAAGATACAGTGAAAGAAAATGGAGATCTATCTTGAATCCACACTGACTTCATTCTAGTCACGTCTGGAATCCGAGAATGGTCAAAAGGGTAACCAATTTCACACACAGAAGTAGGCGACACACAGGGAAGTTGAACGGAAGGAAGCTACTCGCAAAAGCAACTTCATTAGTTACACGGGAAACAATTTACTATCAGAAAAGAAACTGAAAGAAAAGAAGATCTGGGACAACTTGCTGCATAAGCAAAACTCTTCCCCTTCCTCTTTAAGTACAGATTAATACAACATTATGTCTTCTTTCTTTTACTAGTTTCGAGATAAACTGGACAACTTTTACGGGTGATACGAATGTTGTGTCCGCTGTCGGTAACACAAAATAGTCCATATTTCCTATGGAAATTGACCTATAGAGCTTGACGTAAAAATAACGTATTCTAAATTTGTGTCTGTAGATAATCTCACCATCGGACTTCAGTCCTTCTTATTTGCTTCCTCAGAACCTCAAAGAACATGGATTCCACATCCTCTTACCCCACCAACACACAAAATTAATCTGTAAGACTGTGAGGAGGTCAATGGATCCAACTGGCTTAGGTTATGTATCAAGTTTCGTTTGGAAAACTGTAATGAACGTTCGGATTTCACAAAGGTCACGGATTATCTAAACTAGCTAAGAGGCCATCAGTTTCTCACCTAGAATTCTTCTTCATGCACTTATATTCTGCACATACCGAGGCACAACACTACACCAAAAATTAAAATCCGGTGAAGAATTAATTGAGAGTAGACAGCATATGAACTGTTACTTGAGCCACTTACCATCAAATACCAGCATACAGTACACAACAAGACGTAACTGGAGGGAGCTGGTAGGAAAAGAAATAACGCAAAATTGAGATGTCAGCAAGTTCCAGCGCGCGACTGTATGACCTGCAACTGACGTATCCGCTGACTGCGTCACAAAATTTTGAAGCTGCTCTGACGTCACACCAGTAAAATCCTTACGCAGAAAAAGCTGACGATAAATCAGAGGAACGACTAGGAAGATGTCACCGAGTATTAAATGTGATTACCTAGAGTCTAGACCATTCTTAAGGGGAGTCTGAAGAAGCTCTAGAGGTAGAATAAATATAAATTCAGCAACAAAGCGATGAGAGTGACAGCTACACAATAGTCAAGCACACAAAACGCTCGGAGCTCCAAAGCAGCTGACATTTCAGCTAATATCCTTGAACCCTTTACAAAATAAACTGAGGTTATCACACTGGAAAGAGAGACATCGATTGATGGGTGTCAGGATGAAGAGAGAAGAGGTGACTGATTAGCGAACCCGTATACCGTGTCAAGTGACTGATACGAATTACGAAAAACCACTGCGACATTCAGAACGAACCTAGATGTGTTGACACAATGCAAGGGTAAACAAGATGCTCTGACCATAAATCAAAGCCTACCAGTAAACCGCTTCTCCGTTCTACAGACTTACCACTATCACAATTATATTCATTTCATTTTGGTGAGAAACTGATTACCCATACTTAAGTACAGATTCTGCATACGTCACATTTGTCAGATATAATTTCATAACCTCGCAACATCACTACGATTTAACAGTTAAATTACAAATTACATTACACATGCTGTGTGTAGATAGATTTATGATCTATATCGATGTTTCTCAACCAGGATTCCGCAGAACATCGTTAGGGGGTCAGAGAGAAATCGCGGAATATATATATGACGACTTAAGAATACCATTGAAAGTATAGAAAGTTTCCAAATATCCCCGAAAACATGGCAGGAAATATTCCCTACAACTTGCAATACTTGAATAATCTCCATGCGTTACGAACTGCCTCAATTTTTCTGTACAGTAAACGCTGAAACAGGTGGGGTTCCGTCGGAATATGAAAGACTATTTTAGGGGTTCCTCTACGGAAGAAAGTGTGGGAAACACTGATCTGTATCCTAACCAATTTCACATTCCTAGCTCCAAAATCTCATTAGTAATCGCTACAATAAAATTAAACAATAATAATAAAATAAATCAATATGTTTGTTATGAAGACCCTTCTACATTACTGTTTGTACGGGGTTCAAGGATACATCACTTGAGTTTTTTTTTAAAGAACGTCGTAACACGTCAAGGTAATCCGATAAATGTGGAAGACAAAGTCTGTCAGAAATGAAAGACGCTGCTGCAAATTATGTATAAGCTACAGGAGAAAAAATCACCAGTGGCTGCCACAGCAGTTAGTATAAAAAATGTACTAGTATGTATTAGTACATAATAAATCGTCGATAGCTCAACAACTGTTAAATTCGATTCCCTCACTGTGCATGTCACAGTCCCTAAAGAAACTATGGTTTTGCAGCGCTCTCCTTTGTGACGAACTGGACTGTTAATTCCAATGGCTTTTGAAATATTCAAGTATTATCTGAAAACATTAATACACATCTTCGGACTGACGCCATCAACAACAGTAAAATAACTAACTTCGACGTGTAATTAATTGCCAGTTACAGAAATAAAAGTGTAACAGAATTTAAAGTGTTTAATAACGTCATATTTTACATGAACTAGTCTGCTGGTGCCCAGCGACCCGGGCAAGCTAGGTACACTCACGTATGTGCCGTGGAAACCTCGCGACCCGTGCAGGAATGACACACTCATGTTCGTGGTTATCGTGGAAACGCCGCGACGCGGACAAGAAATGCACACTCATTTACGGAGTTACCGTGGAAACCTGAAGAATGTGTGTATGTGTGTGTGTACATTGTAGTTTCGTAGTAGTGCCTGAGGTGAGCATGAAAACCCGTTATAATGTGTATGCATGTATGTATGTATATTATACTTTGGTATTAGTACCCGGCGACCCTTTATGTAGTTACCGTGGACACCTCAATTAGCTGTTGCCGTTATATACCACCGGCGCATTCCAGGGTTAATTCTGTGTATTGGCGTCTCCTGTCATCTGGTGGCGGTCCGTGGAAAACCAACATGGAAGTGTGACATTTCTACCTGAGGGACTGGCAGTGCTAAAGTATAGCATAAGACAGGATTACAACCACCATGTTTCAAAGCGTTATTTGTGAATTAAATTAAGTACAATCTGGCCATCTCTCTGAACATTAAGCATTTTGCAATAATGACATACACTTCCTCGATTCTGGAACGCCTCTACAATGGAGTCTCCTTATTTCCGTAACAGACATCAAGGAAGTTCTTGCGCTTTCCAGAAGATCGTCGAACTTTTAAGAATGTCCCTGGTATGATTCAATTTTAAACGAAACATGAGAAATGGGTCAAAGTTTGATAAACGACTGGTACCCCGATTACGGAGGTACACTTTTATCAGACCACAAAGATCCAACTGTAATAAGTATGTAATTTTACTTATAATGCTTTCTTGAATTATCTGTCTAAAACATTAAAAACAATACTTTTGAAAAAATAGCAATAATTGAAGAAACCGAAAAGTGATTAAATCCGTTGTAGGACAAAACCTGTCCATGACGGACGGAAGTATGGCTCAGTGATAAGTTTTCAAATTTCATATCCTGCAACGCTTGCCTTATTGATTTTGCCTCTCCGTAAATGTTTTCGGTTCAATGGCTATCTCAGCAGAGCGGAAATGAGGCCACTTCACTACCGACACACCTATCCTAGACAGGAACATCTGCAGAGTTTGCCGTATGCATGCTAACAATTTCAGCCACAGAGCACCAAACTCTTGAATTGCTCTGCTCTACTTCCAAGTCAGTACACAAACTTTAAACTTTTCGTGCAGAACAGCAACACTCTGTGTAATTACCTATGATAACCCAGCATAACCGACGTACTTTTGAAGATTCTGCTGCTCTACATAGCACCACCTTATGTTTCACTTGGTTTGAATTAAGATGTGCAAACATTAGTTTTTAAACCCCTGTCATAATTGCTTTAAAGTAAAGTGATCCCGTGTGGCCCGGTGTGGCCCAGAGGGTGGGTAGAGTTATAGCACTACTCTTCCATGACCGCGGCACTAGAACGGGGTGAGTGGTCAGCAGCAAGCCCCGGTCGCACTTTACCCCGGGAAAAACCCGGTATCCATTTTACAGTAGGCTAGGTGGGCCCCAGGGCCGGTCTGGACGGGCGGAAAATCTCGTCCCCACCGGCATTCGATCCCGGACCGTCCAGCCCGTAGTCAGGCGCTATACCGACTGAGCTACCCGGCCCACGTCGTAACTCCTTTAGCTTTCATAATTCTAGAGATAAGAACAAAAAAGAAAAAAAGTGCCAAATTATGTCATCTGGATTCTTACATCGCGTATCAAAATGGGTTTGTTAAACAAACTTATTGTATCACAAAGTGTAAGAAGCCGCAGCACCATCACATGAAGCTCGCCGTGGAAACCTGAAAACAACTGTTTTGTCAGCCAATTCATATCACTTGTGGAACGGGATATTTCATGCTGACGCAAAAATGAATACTTATGGTCACAGTCATTAGTGTAATGAATGTGACGTCACACAGTTCGGTATACGGCTATCAGTGTTTCGGAGGAACCCGCTGACTCCATCTTCAAGGTAGAAGTGTGACGTTCCGCAAAATAGGTTCCCAATAGAGGAAAAGTACGTGAAAATTCTAGTGATGGTCATTTGTGTATTTGTTGTACTATGTGTGTATTGCTGTTTTCACTTTAGATGCCGGACTGCTGGCTAGAAGTCAGTATTCGGAAGGTCCTGTGACCAGCCACCTCGACACAGGTTTTTCTTGTTTTCCCTGTGTCTATAAGCAAATGCTGAGGTGGTTCCCAAGATTCCGAGCTGCCACTACATGCTTCTCATGTAGCCCTCCCGACTTATATTTATTAGTAACCAATTTCATATTTCGTATACATGTAAAATAATCACTGCCACCGGGTGACAACCCAATTTCAGTTAATACATATTATTATTATTTTTTATTACTATTCATAAAAATTAATCGTGTATCGTACGACAAAATCTTTACAACCACAAGCGTCAATAGCTCAAATATCACATAAATTAGAGAAGCCTGAAGCCACATTCGTAAAATACTCGCCAGAACCACACAGTGAAGAATTTAAAATAAATTATTTCTACAACTTACAAGTCAGTGATTTATACTGTTCGCTTAATGTGGTTGTGAAGTAAAATATTGTAAATCTCATCTGTCACATCCATGCTACATGAACAGCCCCATATTTCCTCCTACATTTCATCAGCGTCATAAAATTTGGCTAGAAGCAATCCGCCGTGACGAAATATTTACTGCCGCTGGTCTCTCTTCGTTTCATTCCCTCAATAAACATTATAGAGCCAAAAATTTTAAATACCAGTCACTCAACGGTGCAACCAATCATCAATCTAAAGCTGTCCCTGGGCACGGAATATAGATGGGAATTATCTTGTTCTTAACCTGGGCACTAGATGGGATGAATGGTCAGCTTCATGTCCCGGCCGCTTTAATCAAGGTGGGCCCTACAGTAATTCGGGGTAAATACCCCCCCCCCCCCGGGAATCGAAACATGATCACACGGACGTCCGAGTCCTAACATGGTCACGACACGGAATACAGCGGATTATTTGTAATTATCTCAGGCACATTTCTTGAGGTATCAGGGGGTACAGCGTATATCACATCTTTATCATCACAATTATAAAACGTTGAGGTTTAGGTCCATTAAGACCTGTATCTCTCGATCTTGCAAACGCTCCTGGTCTTTCCACCTTTTTTTTGATCTCCCCGTATCACCGCTTCCGCTACACTCACACTCGGAAGCCAGCAGTGGGAGATGATCTTCGTCCATCCTTACCACATGTTGCACGACACACAATTAAGGGCTCAAATCAGGCAAATATCAGTACACCCAATATATTCTGAGATGCCAGTTAAGTATGGTTCAGCCCGTGGATCTGCGCGTCCAAACGGAGAAGATTTATAATGAACTGACGCTGCTGATTTCGGGACAATACGAAACTTCGTAACGAGTTCTCTGTACAGTTCCTCCAGCTGACACAAACCGTACAGTATATCGCTGGTTTGTTCGAAACACGCTACGATTTCTCTGTCACTACACCAAAGGCGCACAATGGGAACTGCGGCTGTCTAGTTTGTTAGTTAAAATTTACATCGCTCACTTCAATTCATCCTTCAGAAAACGAAAATGGTTCTCATGAAATGCCACAATTAACGATGCAGAGGGAAACCTCCGGCGACAGCGTGCCAGATGTAAAGCATTACAAGGCTGTGCATCAGTATTGCTTCATGAAGTATCAAGAATTAAATGTTGTAGATGTTAAAGGCGAAAGACAGGTCTTGAATGATTCTTTGCTCATCTAACGCCGCTCCGCCGACGTAGCGTTTGAGTGAGGTGACAAGACAAAAGTTACTTTACTGCAGCTGCCTACGTCACTTCAACCCTGAAGACAGAGGTACTAATTCCCTCCGTACCCTTATTAAGCTATGCAACTACCAGACTAAAACGTGCCATAAACCAGAACACAACAATAATAATATTCTCAAAACTGACAAAAGTGTAGTTACAATGGAAGAAAGCATGTAACCTAGTAGGGACGTGCAGGATCAGAATTTTTGGCCCCTATTGGTGGTGGTGGTGGTGGTGGTGGTGGTGGCGGCGGCGGCGGTGGTGTTGGTGGTGTGCGGCGGCGGTGGTGTTGGTGGTGGTGGTGGTAGTGGTGGTGGTGGTAGTGGTAGTGGTAGTGGTGGTGGTGGCGGCGGTG
>Ga0123353_10014196_pt1 | contig 11466 bp, 10 predicted proteins | sample TergutLab28metaG_3_FD_92763 | JGI IMG/M metagenome (GOLD analysis project Ga0123353, IMG submission 92763) | Labiotermes labralis P3 segment gut microbial communities from Petit-Saut dam, French Guiana - Lab288 P3 | ecosystem: Host-associated > Arthropoda: Insects > Digestive system > Gut ... | reverse complement strand
ATTCACCGACGGCGGCGAGTTCGGGTTGGGCGCTGAGATAGGAATATCGACGCAGAAACTTCACGTTCGCGGTCCGATGGGCTTACGTGAATTGACGACTATCAAATATTTAATCGACGGTGACGGGCAAGTACGATGAAAGAGATTATATTGTGTAAATACGGCGAAATGGCGTTGAAAGGCCTGAACCGCGGTTGGTTTGAGAATTTATTATTGAAGGATATTCGTTCGCGACTCTCAAATATTGGAAAATTTACTATAAAAAACTCACAGTGTACCATTTACATCGAAGGTGAAAAGATAGATGAGGCGTTTGAAGAATTGAAAACGGTGTTTGGTTTGGCGACATTGAGCCGAGCGGCAGTCGTTGAGAAGGACATCGACGTAATCAAGCGAACGGCGGCGGAATATCTGCCGCAGTTTCTTGATGGAATTAAAACATTCAGAGCCGAAGCGAAACGCAGTGATAAAAAATTTCCGCTGACCTCTCCGCAGATAGCCGCGGAGATAGGCGGTGCGGTGCTTGGCGTAATGCCGCAGTTGAAAGTGAATCTCGATAACGCCGACGTGACTGTGCGCGCGGAAATCCGCGAGCAGGCGGCGTATATACACGCAGGGCAGGTCAAAGCGGCAGGCGGTATGCCTTACGCCTCCAACGGCAAAGGATTGGTGTTGTTATCGGGCGGCATTGACAGCCCCGTAGCCGCGTATATGATGGCGCGGCGGGGCGTTGTGATCGAGGCGCTGCACTTCGAGAGCTTCCCGTACACGAGCGAACGCGCCCGAGAAAAAGTTATGGAACTCGCCGGATTGCTTGCCGTTTACTGCGGGAAAGTGAAAGTCCATGTGCTTTCGGTAACAAAAATACAGGAAGAACTTCGGAAATTTTGTGATGAAGAATATTTCACATTGCTTTTAAGACGTTTTATGATGAGATTGGCGCAGAGAACGGCGCAACTCTACGAATGCAACGCGCTCATAACCGGAGAAAGTATCGGGCAGGTCGCCAGCCAGACAATGAACGCCATCGAGGTGACGGACGCGGTCGTTTCGATTCCCGTTTTCCGACCGTGTATCGGTATGGACAAAGACGAAATCGTCCATCTGGCAAGGAATATCGGCACTTACGAGACGTCCATCCTGCCGTATGAGGACTGTTGTACGGTGTTCACTCCGCGGCATCCTAAAACGCGCCCGGAACTCGAAAAAGTTCTCGAACAGGAGAAGTTAATCGATATCGAAACGCTTGAAAACGAATCTTTTGACGGATTATTTACGAAAGAACTACGAAAATTTTAATACGGCAAAATTTTTACTTGACATACAACGGTTTTTTGATTATAATATAAATGTTATGTTATATCTACATAACGTTTAAAATATATTTTTTACATAAGGAGGTGTTGTTGTATTGTTTGAAGTAATATTGGGAATAATTATTTCGGTTATCGTTTGTTTGCCGGTCGGATTCTTTTTCGGTATTATGTACCGTAAAAAAATCGGTGAAGCGGAAATCGGTTCGGCGGAAACGGAAGCTAAAAAAATTATAGATGAAGGAATACGACTTGCGGAAACCAAGAAAAAAGAAGCATTGATCGAAGCAAAAGAAGAAGCGTTAAAGGCAAAAAACGAAGCGGAACGCGAAATCAAAGAACGGCGGAACGAAGTTAAGAATCAGGAAAAACGTTTAGTCACCAAAGAAGAAAATCTCGACCGTAAAACGGAAGCTCTTGAGAAAAAAGATGAAACGCTTAACAAAAAAATCAAGGAAACAACAGAAACACAGGAAGAAATCGAAAAGATAAAGTTGCAGTTTGTCGCAAAACTTGAGGAAATTTCAGGCTACACAATCAACGAAGCGAAAGCTGAACTCGTTCAGCGGATAGAGGACGACGTCAAACACGAGGCGGCGATCAAAATCATAGAAATTGAGTCGCAGTTAAAGGAAGACGCGGACATCCGCGCAAGAGAAATCATCTCACTCGCTATACAGCGGTGCGCGGCGGATTTAGCGTCGGAATCGACGGTATCGGTGGTTACGCTGCCGAACGACGATATGAAGGGGAGGATTATCGGCCGTGAAGGTCGCAACATACGGAATATCGAAGCGCGGACGGGCGTTGATTTGATTATCGACGATACTCCGGAGACCATAACGATATCCAGCCTTGACCCTATACGCAGAGAAGTAGCGAGATTGACGTTGGAGAAGCTGATCGTTGACGGGCGGATACATCCGGGACGCATCGAAGAGATGGTTGACAAATCCAAAAAAGAAGTGGAGGCCGTTATCAAGCAGGCAGGAGAACGGGCGATATTCGAAACGGGACTTCACGGGATCAACAACGAACTGGTTAAATTGCTGGGGCGGCTCAAATTCCGGACCAGTTACGGGCAAAACGTACTTATGCATTCAATTGAGGTAGCGTATCTCGCGGGAATTATGGCTGACGAACTCGGCGTAGACAGCACATTGGCGAAGCGCGCGGGAATCCTGCACGACGTAGGCAAAGCGATGACTCAGGAAGTTGAAGGGTCGCACGTACAGCTCGGCGTTGAGGTCGTCAAAAAATACAAAGAGAATAAAGATATTATCCATGCTATCGAAGCGCACCACAATGATGTGGAACCTAAAACAGTTTTAGCAATGCTTGTACAATCCGCTGACGCGATATCGGCGGCAAGACCCGGCGCAAGGCGCGAGGATCTTGAAAATTATATCAAACGGCTCGAAAAACTCGAGGAAATCACAAACAGTTTCGCCGGAGTTGAGAAATCATACGCGATACAGGCCGGCCGTGAAATCAGAATTATGGTTAAGCCGGAGGAAGTCAACGACGACCAGATGGTTATCGTGGCGAGGGAAATCGTTAAAAAGATCGAGAGTGAACTTGAATATCCCGGACAGATTAAAATCAATGTCATCAGGGAAAGCCGCGCTGTCGATTACGCTAAATAGTAATAATTTTTTATTTTATATAGATATAGAGCTAATAAGAAATGTATTGACGCTCACCGTCTTTAAATATATAAAATTTGTTATGAAAAATCACAACCCGATATTTTTTCGGGTTGTTTTAGTTGAAATCTATAGTAAGAATCCCCCCTGTCAACTGCGGTTGACATCCCCCCTTTAGCAAGGGAGGGAAAGATAAAACGTTCCTTCCTGCCCTCCCTTGTTAAAGGGGGGCTATCGCCCGCAGGCGATGGGGGGATTCAGGAGGTACCCATATGCCAACCATACAAATCCTCGCCATCGGCGACATCGTCGGTCCTGCCGCCGTCGATCATATTAAGCAGAAGCTGTGGAAATACCGCAGCGAAAACAATATCGCGCTCGTGGTCGCGAACGCCGAGAACGCTTGCACCGGTAACGGGCTCGATCCCGAAGCCGCGCAGGCAATTCTGGACAGCGGAGTTGACGTTATTACCAGCGGCAACCATATCTGGCAGAAAAAATCCATATATATAACGCTCGATGAGAAACCGGAAATCCTGCGTCCGGCGAATTATCCGGCGGGCTGTCCGGGGAACGGTTATATAAAATATCTCGCCGACGGGAAGATATTTCTTGTGATGAACGTGATGGGCATCATTTTTACCGAGCCGCTCGACTGCCCGTTCAACACTGTGGAAGAGATTCTCAAAAGGGAATCCGGTAACTACGATTACGCCGTGCTGGACGTTCATGCGGAGGCTACGTCGGAGAAGATTGCGCTGGCGTATTATTTCGACGGGCGGATCAACGTAGTGTTCGGCACGCACACGCACGTCGCGACCGCCGACGAACAGATTCTGCCGAACGGCACGGGGTATATAACAGACGTAGGAATGGCGGGTCCGATAAATTCCGCGTTGGGAATCAAAACGGAGTGCATCATCGAAAGGCTCAGGTATAAACTGCCGACGAAGTTCGAAATCGCGCAGAACGACATCGAATGTGACTGCGCGCTGTTCGTCCTTGACGCGGATTCGGGGCGCGTTGTGAAAGTTACGCGGGTGAAATTGTAAACATAGTGAAAAATGGGTTGTAATTTTTAGCGGATGATGTTATAATAGAAACCGGGGTGCGGAAATGAAGAAGATTTTAATCTTTACCGGTTTTTTATTTGCGATCGACCAAGGCGTTAAATTGCTTATATCATATTTTATCGGTGAAAACCATATTCCGATAATCCCTAATTTTTTTCATATTCACCCGTATTTGAATGATATAAATCAATTTGAACGAACATTTAACTTTAAAATTCCGATAATTATTATGCTTGTTGTTTGTATTGTTGCTGTCTTTTTTATAATATTTTTTTACAGATTCTTCAATTTCGTAACGAAAAAGTGGCGTAAATTATTGACTTCTTTTACAAGTTTTACACTTGCGGGAATGTTATGTGCTTGTATCGACCAAATAGTTTGGGGCGGCAGCCTTGATTATATGTGCTTTTATCGAAACTATCCTGATGATTACGAATGGTTTTGTAAAGTATGTAATGAATATCATACAGGAGGTACTTTCCATTCCTATATTTTTGACTTGAAAGACATTTATATTGATATAGGATTTATATTAATTCTAATACTTATAATAATCATGTTAATTGAGTATTACAAAAATTTCAGCAAAGAAGAACGCAAAAAACATACTTTAAAATGGTTATTCAAATGGATAGGGCGCGGTTGCCCCACAAATAACACAGAACAGGAATGAATCAAATGCAACAACGATACATCGACGCAACCAATAAGTTCGCCGCACTATACGGCGGCGGCCGCGAAACGGCGCGTTTTTCCGTGCCGGGGCGCAGCGAAATCCTCGGCAACCACACCGATCACAACCACGGGTGCGTTATTGCCGCGGCGGTGGATTTGGATATTATCGCCGTGGCTTCGCGAAGTGAAGGCAATCGAATCCGCATTAAAAGCGAGGGCTTCGAAGAGGATATTGTCGAAATCGGAACGAACAACGTAGAAAAGTTTACCTCCGCCGCGCTCATCGCGGGCGTTTGCGACGGCTTTATTAAACGCGGCTGCAACGTCGGCGGCTTCGACGCTTACACCACGTCGGACGTGCTGAAAGGCTCGGGATTGTCTTCATCGGCGGCGTTTGAGGTGATGGTCGGCACGATTCTCAATCATCTTTACAACGGCGGTAATATTCCGGCGGTCGAAATCGCGAAGATCGGGCAATATGCCGAAAATGTCTTCTTCGGCAAGCCGTGCGGATTGATGGATCAGATTGCGTGCGCGGTAGGCGGATTCGTTGCGATTGACTTCGCGGATGAACCCATAATCGAAAAGCTGGACTTCGATTTGAACGCATTCGGTTACAAAATGTGCATCGTCAACACGGGCGGCAGTCACGCGGATTTGAATGAAGATTACGCGTCAATTCCGGGCGAGATGAAAAAAGTCGCGGCGTATTTCGGCAAGAAATTCTTGCGCGAAGTTGAACCGTGTGATATAATGAATAATATTCCGAAACTAAGAGAATATGCCGGCGACCGCGCGATGCTACGTGCGATCCACTTCTGCGAGGAGAACGAGCGCGTTGAAAAAGCGAAACATTGCACTTTGCCGGAATTTTTACAATTAATAAACGCGTCCGGTAATTCAAGTTACAAGAAGTTGCAAAATATTTATTCGGTTAAAGATGTAAATGAACAAGGATTAGCAATAGCGTTGGCACTTTGCGAGAGCATACTTGACCCGAAAACAACCGCGCACCGCGTTCACGGCGGCGGATTTGCCGGAACTATTCAGGTGTTTTTGCCGTCTGATGATGTTGAGCGATTCAAAACGGTTATTGAAAATGTGTTCGGCGCAGGTTCGTGTTTAACGCTTAATACAAGAAATTACGGCGCAGTTTATGAAACGTAAAAAGAAAGTTTATCGGCGCGTCACGCCTCAAACCGAATTAAAAAAGTCGCTGAAACGCATTAATTGGAAACTTGTTATCCAGCTTTTAGTCACGTTTATAGTATTATTTTCGGTATATCGGACGGCGATTTACCTTGAATTTGCGCCCATTATGTGGATATATTATGTCATTTTGATTGCGCTTATTGTCTTGTTTCTCATTCTAAACGGAGGGATAAGGCGCGAAGGACCGGATACAATTAAGCGCAGAATAGCGAAAAAGTTGTTGATTTTTATCGCGCCGTTGTTGTTTAATTTTGCGTTGGATATTGTTTTGCTGAATTATTTTGATAAGTGAATTATAATAAAGGACTGTATACCTTTTGGAAATAGAAATTTACACATTAAATTCCGGGTCGAGAAGCAACTGCACGTATATCAGGTACGGCGATACGCGCATATTGATCGACGCGGGGATGTCGCTTCGGGCGACCGAAACGGAACTTCATAAAATCGGCGCGAATATGGCGCAAATCAACGCCATATTCATCACGCATGAACACAGCGACCATATAAAAGGGCTGCCGATAATTACAAAAAAACATTTTAATCTCAAAATCCATATCAGCGAACTGTCCGCGAGATATTTATCGCCTGTAGAAAATTTTGTGATCCATACGCCAACGTTTTCATGCGCGGTCGGAGATATGGAGATTAGTTCGTTTATAACGCCTCACGACAGCCACGGAAGCGTCGGGTATATAATTAAAACAGACGACCACACCGTTGGAATCGCGACTGACTTAGGATATGTTCCCAATTCCGTTATGGATAAGCTCGCGTCATGCACCAGTGTTATCCTTGAATCCAATCACGACGAAGAAATGCTGATTGAAGGACCATATCCTCAATCTTTGAAAGAACGTATTTTGTCGAAAAAGGGCCATTTGTCCAATCAAGCGTGCGCTGACTGTTCGGCTGTTCTCGCAAAAAACGGCGTGCGGAATATTATGCTCGCGCATTTGAGCGAGGAAAATAACCGTCCCAGTATCGCTATGATAACCACCGCCGCGGAACTTGCGCGCAAAGGCGTAAGTAAAATTTATTTAAAAGTCGCCGACAGAAATAGTTTGACGAAGTTATGTTAAGGGTGAAAATATGATTAGAGTAAAAAATTTCAGCGCAAAATTTACATTTTTATTATTAACTGCGGCTTTTATCGCCGCAATCGTACTGTATCGTTTGGAATATTATGATATAGTTTTTTTAACGCGCGAATCGAAGGTTTTATCGGTAATTGAATCCGATAATACAGAAACCGTCGATATAATTGAGCCGCCCGACGACGGCTACGAAGACGAGTATACTTCACCTGCGCATTCGGGAGAAAATATAAGTCAAATAACAAACCCGTCCGGCATCGAAGGTATCGAAACAACCCCATCAATCGTAAATCCTCCTACATACAGCGAAAAGTTAGCTTCAATTGAAGACGCTAACAATTATTTAACCCGAGGGTGGGCAATAAATACGCAAAAATATGACAAATACGTTCATAAGATAGTAAAATTCAAGCCTGAAATGAACGCTAAAAATGAATATGCCGAACAATTTTACAAAATGACAGAATCCGTCTTTGATTTGGATAATATGGTATTTAATGAAATTGAAAATATTGTTGAAGTACCCGTTGTAACTGTGTATATGGGTTATTATTTAATAAATCAAAATGACAGCACGGCAATACTTACTCCGCAGGGGAAAGTAATAGTTTCTGATTTGAAAAATATATCTCCCGCATATTACCGTGATTCGTGGAACAGACCGTTATTCAACTATAACGGTACGTTATATGTTGTAACAAGCGATGAAAAGTTCGTGACCGCCGACGCAGCCGCGGCAAACGTTAGCTTCGCGCCTGCTTTGTACGGTGACTATACATCGGATTACGGCAGGCAAAAAAACAATCTCCATTTGTTTTACGAAGTAAAAGAAATAGTAGACGTTATTGATAACCAAGTGGCAATTGACAGAGCCGCATATATGGGTATAGAATTGGATCCGGTATATATAAACGAAACCGTTCATCAATATGGATATAAATATTCTGACGACACTACAGCGATTCCGGCAAAATATTATTACGCATATAATTTTTCCGAAAACGGTCTTGCCGTAGTTGCCAACCGCGACCGAGTCATATCAATCATCGACGTAAACGGGCGCGTTGTTATAAATCCATTTAAAAATATTGTATATTTATCTGAACAGAAGCGTTATGTGTTCGACGGATACTATCTGCCCGATAACCGCAGTATGGAAAATATAGGAATGATATATTTCGATCACGGTCTTATGAGAATCCGCCGCGTCTTAAAAGACCAATATAATCCAAGAATAATAAACGATTACGATATATTGATACACGCGGACGGCTCGGTTTTTAATATTCCGGCGGGTTATGATTTGGTTTATTATTCCGACGGCGTGCTTGTCCTCAAAAAGGGCGATTATTACGGCTGCCTTGACTATACCGGCAAATGGATCGCGCAGCCGTTCTACACATATGCTGGCGCGTTCAAAGAAGGTTTGGTTGTGTTGGGCGTTGAAGGCAAGAAGGGTATGGTCGATACGCAGGGGAATATCGTGCTGCCGTTTATTTACGATGAAATCACCGACGTTTCGAGCGGGGTCATAGCCGCATATGAAAAGCAGAACGGATGGACGTTTTATAATAAAATAGCGAGGAGTAATTAAGATGAACATATCTATTTGCGGAATTAATTGCGATGAGTGCAAATTTTATAAAGAAAATAATTGCGAAAGCTGCCGCATATGCGCACCGAAAGGTCAATGCGTTTGGGGAGGAAGGTGCGAGCTTTATGATTGCGCGACAAGTAAAAATTTGCCGCACTGTGGTAAATGTGACGATTTCCCGTGCCAAAAATTAATCGACGCGCATAAAAACGAGAATCCGAACGGAAACGGAATTGAAATTGAAAATTTAAGAAAGTTAGGATAAAAATCAATGACAATAGCTGTAATAGGAGCCGGACACGCGGGAATCGAAGCGGCGCTGGCGTGTGCGCGGCTCGGATTGAAAACAATTCTGTTCACGCTCAACCTCGACGCCGTCGGCAATATGCCGTGCAATCCGGCTATAGGCGGTACTGGCAAGGGACATCTCGTATACGAAATCGACGCGCTGGGCGGTGAGATGGGTTTCGCCGCGGATAAAATAACATTGCAAAGCAGGATGTTGAACCAAAGCAAAGGTCCTGCCGTCCATTCGAAGCGTGTTCAAGCCGACCGCACTCGGTATCGCACGCTGATGAAACAGACAATCGAAAATCAACCGAACCTCAGCCTTATACAAGCTGAGGTTGTATCTGTTTTGACGCAAAATAACAAAGTAACAGGTGTTGTTACCATGCTCGGCACGGTGTGGAATGTTGACGCGGCAATCATATGCACGGGAACGTATTTGAAAAGCAGAATAATCGTCGGTGAGAATTTTCTTGATTCCGGACCGGACGGAATGTTACCCGCAAATGGTTTGACGGATTCGTTGAAGGGTTTGGGGATTAAGTTCATGCGGTTCAAAACGGGAACACCCGCGAGGATTCACAAAGATACGATCGATTTTAGCCGGCTCGATGTGCAGAACGGCGACGAATATATTATTCCGTATTCAAGTCTCACGGATAAAATTGAAATTGAGCAAATTCCATGCCATATCGTTTACACGAACAAGAATACGCACGATATAATCCGCGCGAATCTGCACCGTTCGCCGCTGTATTCGGGGAAGATTGAGGGAACAGGAGCGAGATATTGCCCGAGCATTGAGGACAAAGTCGTGCGGTTCGCGGATAAGGAGCGGCATCAGTTGTTTGTTGAGCCGATGGGCTTGGACACGAAGGAAATGTATTTGCAGGGGTTCAGCTCGTCAATGCCGGAGGACGTTCAACTAGCCATGCTGCGCACGTTGGATGGTTTTGAACACGCGCAGGTCATGCGCACGGCTTACGCGATAGAGTACGACTGCATCGACCCGACGCAGTTGTACGCGACGCTGGAGTTTAAGGATATTGAGGGATTGTACGGCGCGGGGCAGTTCAACGGTACGTCCGGCTATGAGGAAGCCGCCGCGCAGGGTTTGGTCGCGGGGATCAACGCCGCATTAAAATTGAAGAATCAACCGCCGCTCGTGTTGACACGTGATAGTTCGTATATCGGTACGCTGATTGACGATTTAGTCACGAAGGGTACGAACGAACCATACCGTATTATGACTTCGCGCACGGAATACAGGTTGCTGTTACGGCAGGATAACGCAGATACAAGATTGACGCGATACGGATATGAAGTTGGATTGATAAGCGAAGAACGTTATCAGAAGTTTTTGCGGAAACAGAAAATGATTGAACATGAAATCAAACGTGTTTCGAGTATAAATCTCTCGCCTAATGAAGAATTGAATGAAATTCTGCGCATGTACGAGACAACAGAAGTGACGACGGGCGTTAATTTGGCGGAATTGATAAAACGCCCGCAGTTGGATTATGAGAAACTCTCGCCGTTAGATGCGACACGACCGGAAATGCCGCGCAACGTCCTCGAATCCGCACAGACGATTATCAAATATGAAGGTTATATCAAGCGGCAGATACAGGAAGTGGCGAAGTTTTCGAAGCTGGAGGAGAAGAAATTGCCGCAGGAGATAGATTACATGGCGATACCGGGAATCAGAATCGAGGCGCGGCAGAAACTCGCGCAGTTCAAGCCGTTGAATATCGGGCAGGCGTCGCGTATAAGCGGTATCAGCCCGGCGGATATTACGGTTCTTATGATTTATTTAAATAAGCTGTAAAATCCTTGACACACGCAGAAAGTTTTGTTATTAAAGTAAAAAATTGTAAAAACGGGGTGAAAATTTATGAAAAAAGTATTAATCGCGTTGTTTTTGTTGGTTGTTTTGATCTCGTGTAAGCAAAAAGATTCCGACCAAAAGTTGACTATCGACATGATTTACCCCAATGCGTCGGACACGTATCGTTCGACAATTTTATTAATGCCGGAGAACGAATTCATTTCGTCCATTAACCTCATCGGCGACCGCATTTATATCGACGGTATTCACTATGATTTCGAAAAGTATAATGAAGATCCCGAGAATTATAAAAGTACATCCATCGCGTACTCGTGTGATTTGAACGGAGGAGATTTCAGGGTAGAAGAACCAAACGCAAATATTCGAAATTATGATAAAATGGAATTTATCCAGAAAGACGATTCAAAAATTGTGGTTGAGAAAAAAGTCACCAATGACTTTTTCGAATACCTGAAACTCTGGAAGTATTCCGCCGACGGCGAATTGGAATTTGAAATCGACCTCGGGCGGATGCTGGGCGCGGAACCGGGAACTCAAATGTATCAAGCGGGCGGCGTGCCGACTTTCCAGCCGACAAGCGCGGTGCAAACGCCCGACGGGAACATTTACGTTTCCGTGTCGCGTGATATAATCGCGCTGAGCAGTACAGGTGAGAAGCTGTTCGTGATTCCATGCAAAGGGTTTAGTATGTTATCGTTGCTGAGCGACGGCTCGCTTAT
>Ga0123353_10014195_pt1 | contig 11467 bp, 8 predicted proteins | sample TergutLab28metaG_3_FD_92763 | JGI IMG/M metagenome (GOLD analysis project Ga0123353, IMG submission 92763) | Labiotermes labralis P3 segment gut microbial communities from Petit-Saut dam, French Guiana - Lab288 P3 | ecosystem: Host-associated > Arthropoda: Insects > Digestive system > Gut ... | reverse complement strand
TCATTTCGTTGAAAACAATATACTCGCAATACGATGATATTGTGAAATCTCTGTCCGTCGAAAAACGACGGAAGCCTCGTAAATTACAAATGAACGTTTGTTAAGTTAGTGCATATGGGGCGCGTCCCCTACAGGGATGATGGTGCGCGCGGGACGATGGTGCGGTCGGGGCGCCGTGGCGCGGGACGCCGGGACGGCGGGGATGCGGCGGCGCGGGACGCCGGGACGGCGGTACGCGCAGGGGCGCGTCCCCTACAGGGACGATGGTGCGGTCGGGGCGCCGTGGCGCGGGACGCCGGGATGGCGGGATGCGGCGGCGCGTCAAGGATGCCGCGCCCTACGGTGGTTGCGGGCGGCGTGGACGCGCGGGGATGTATTTATGTTAATGGGGGGATTGCCACATGAGGGACAAATTGGAAATCATACGCGCCGACGCCGACGCCGCATTGGGGCGTGCATCCTCGGTCGAGGAATTAGAGGCGCAGCGCGTGCGTTTCCTGGGCAAAAAGGGCGAGCTGAAGGCGCTCTTGCAGTCGCTGGGGTCGTTGCCGCCCGCCGAACGCCCGGCTGTCGGGCAATTGGCCAACGAGATCCGCGCCTTTATCGAGAAAGCCGCCCGGGAGGGCGCCCTCAGGCTGGGCAGGGTGGCGCAGGACGCCCGCCTGCGGGCCGAGGCGCTGGATGTCACGTTGCCCGGGCGAAGGGTATCCTTGGGGCATAAGCACCCGATGACACAGGTCCTCGACGAGGTCACGGATATTTTCACGAGCATGGGTTTTACCGTCGCCGAAGGGCCGGAGGTCGAGACCACCTGGTTCTGCTTCGACGCGCTCAACACCGATGAAAACCACCCCGCCCGCGATCGGCAGGATACGTTCTATATCGATGAGAACACCATCCTGCGCACCCAGACCTCATCGGTGCAGATACGCTATATGCAGGAACACAAGCCGCCCATCCGCATCATCTCCCCGGGGCGCGTGTTCCGCAAGGACGAGATAGACGCCACCCACTCGCCCATGTTCCATCAGATCGAGGGCTTGGTGGTGGGCCGGGGCGTTACGATGGGGCATCTCAAGAACACCTTGGAGACGTTGATGCAGGCAATCTACGGCCCAGATACCAGGACCCGGTTCCGCCCCCATCACTTCCCCTACACCGAGCCGTCGGCTGAGGTCGATATCCAATGCTATGTCTGTGGGGGCGAAGGGTGCCGTGTCTGCAAAGGGGAAGGGTGGATTGAACTCTTAGGTTGCGGCATGGTGCATCCCAAGGTGCTCTCGGTGTGCGGCATTGACCCGGAGGAGTTTTCCGGGTTCGCCTTTGGCATTGGCTTGGAACGCATCACGATGGGCCGTTTCGCCATCGACGACATGCGGTTGCTGTTCGAGAACGACGTGCGCTTCTTGACGCAATTCGCGTGAGGGGGAGGAGAGGGAAGTAATGAAACTATCCTTGGAATGGCTTTCTGATTTTGTGGATATCGATGTCTCCCCCGGGGCGTATGCCGAAGCGATGACGCTCTCCGGATCCAAGGTGGAGGCTGTCGTGGCGCATGGCGCGGGGATCGAAAGGGTCGTGGTTGGGCGCGTGGAGGCCATCGAGCGGCATCCCGACGCCGACAAGCTTTCTGTCTGCCGTGTCGACGTGTCCGGGGACAAGCCCTTAACCATCGTCACCGGCGCGTCCAACGTTGTGGCGGGAGATCTCGTCCCGGTGGCGTTGGACGGCGCCAGGTTGCCCGATGGCCGTGAAATACGCGCCGGCACATTGCGCGGCGCGTTGTCGGAAGGGATGTTGTGTTCGCTGGCTGAACTGGGCCTCACGGCCGCCGATTTCCCCGGCGCCCCCGAGGACGGCATCATGGTTTTGCCCCGGGAGGCGGAGGCGGAGGCGGAGCCGGAGTCGGTGTCGTCGCCTGCGCCGGGGCAGGATATTCGCGATATCCTGGGCTTGCGCGGGCATACGGTGGAGTTCGAGATCACGAACAACCGGCCCGACTGTTTGAGCGTCATCGGCTTAGCCAGGGAGGGCGCCGCCGTCTTCCAAAAGCCGCTCACCCTGAAGGCGCCGGATGTCAAAGGCGGCGGGGGCGCCATACAAGACCTTCTGACCGTGCGCGTGGACGATCCGGAACTCTGCTTGCGCTATACCGCGCGCATGGTGAAGGATGTCAAGATAGCCCCTTCGCCCAATTGGTTGCGCCGACGCCTGCGCGCGTCGGGCGTGCGCCCGATCAACAACATCGTGGACATCACCAACTATGTCATGCTGGAATACGGGCAGCCCATGCATGCCTTCGACTATGCCCGCGTAGGCGGGGCGACCATCACGGCGCGGCGCGCCCGGTCCGGCGAGTCGCTTCTCACGCTGGACGGGCGCGAACGGTCGCTTACCCCGGATATGCTGATCATCGCGGACGACGCCCACCCGTTGGCGGTGGCCGGCGTCATGGGCGGCGCCGACAGCGAAATCACCCCGGGCACGCGGGATATCGTTCTCGAATCGGCCAACTTCTATGGGCCATCCGTCCGCCTGACCGCGCTCGCGCTCGCCATGCGCACCGAATCTTCCAATCGCTTCGAAAAGAAGCTGGATCCGTATAACACCGTCCCGGCGGTAGATCGCGCCTGCGCGTTGATCGAGCGGTTGGGCGCCGGCACGGTATGCGACGGGATCATCGACGTATACCCAGCGGAGAAGCAGGGGCGCGTTCTGCCCGTTGACGCGGGGCGGATCAACGCCCTGCTGGGCACGCGGCTGCCCGACGAGGAGATCTACGCGTTGCTGTCCCGCTTAGGCTTTGCGCGTTGCGGCGATGGCGTCAAGGTCCCCTCTTGGCGGGACGATGTGGAAGGCATGGCCGATCTGGCTGAGGAAGCGGCGCGCCTTTACGGTTACAACAATATCGCCTCGGCTGGGCTACCTGGCGCGGCGCGGGGCGGGCTCACCGAGGGGCAACGGCTTAGGGTCTTGGCGCGGGAAGTATGCCGTGCGCTGGGCTACCATGAGATACTGACATATTCCTTTGTCGGCGCATCATGGTTTGACAAACTGTGCTATTCGGCGGATGATCCCCGGAGGGATGCCGTCGTCATCCAAAACCCCCTGGGGGAAGAGACTTCGCTGATGCGCCCCGTCGCCCTGCCCTCCCTGTTGGACGCCTTGGCGTCGAACGAAGCGGCCCGCAACAAGGATGTCCGCCTGTTCGAGCTGGCCATGACCTATCGCCCCCGCGGCGGCGGACAGCTACCGGACGAGCGACCCATGCTGGTCCTGGGCGGCTACGGACACATGGATTTCTTCGATCTCAAGGGGGCGGTGGAGGATTTCCTGCGCGCTTTGCAGGTGGAGGGCTATGCCTTTGCGGCACACCGCGATAGCGCCTACCATCCGGGGCGTTGCGCCGCCTTGCGCGTGGACGGGCAGGTGGCCGGGATGCTGGGGGAAATCCACCCCGATGTGGCCCGCGCCTTCGGCAGCGAGCAACGGCTTTACGCCTGCGAACTGGATTTCCTGTCCCTGCAGGCGTCATGCGCCCGGAATAAGCTATACCGCCCGTTGCCGCGCTTTCCGTCGCTCACCCGCGACTTGGCGGTCGTGTGCCGCGTGGAGGTGCCGGCGAGCGCGCTGGAGGAGGCGATCCGGCGGGGCGCCGGACCGCTGTTGGTTGACTGCCGCCTCTTTGACGTGTATGTCGGCAGTCAAATCGCCGATGGGGAGAAGAGCGTCGCCTTTACGCTCACCCTGCAAGCCAACGACCGCACGCTGACCGACCAGGACGCCGACATCGCCGTCGAGGGCGCGTTGGCCGAGCTTGCTTCGCGCTGCGGCGCCTCGCTGCGATGAATGAATATGCCCCTACGGCGGGGGGGTTCCCTTGCGGGCGACATATTCGCTGGGCGTGACATGGTGGTATTTTTTGAACACCCGCGCGAAATAGAACGGGTCGTCAATGCCCACCTGTTCGGCAATGTCACGTACATACGTGTTGCCTGAGGCAATCAAAGCGGCTGCCCTCTCCATGCGGTAGGCGGTGATGTAATGCGATACTGTTTCGCCGGTTTCCTGCTTAAACAACCGGCACAAATAGTTCGGGTGCAGGTTGGCCGCCCGCGCCACGTCTTCCAGGGATAGTTTTCCCATATAATGGGAATGTATGTACGCCATGGCGTCGCGCACCTCTTTTTTTATGGCGCGGCCCTGCCAGACAAGCGCCCTCTCCCGCAAAGAGGACAGCAGGTCTAGAAAGCATCCCAGCATCTTGTCGGCTGAGTCGGCGTCCCGCAGTTGCGCGATTTGCGCAGAGAAGGCGCCGTGTAAGCCACCTTTGCTGAGGACGACCAACTTTTGCGCCACCTCGGCGATAAAATCCCGCACGTCGGCAGGGCGGGCGCGATCCTGGCCGCATTGCGCCAGGATGTCCGAGAGGAGGGCGGCCGCGGCGTCCGGCTTTTGGCCTTTTTGCAACAAGTTCAGCCGGTTGGCCACGCTGTCCGCGTGGCAGCATTCCGGCAGTGGTTGCGGCGCCATGTCCGGCAAATGCAGGATGGGTGGCGTCGCCGGGTAAAAGAAGAGTTCGCCCGCCTCCTCGCAGTGGGCAAACGCCTCCCTGGCCAGTTCAGGGGAGCCAAGCGGGTGCGATAAGACCAAAAAAGCGGTCATGTCCAAATACAGATGGATCTCCCTGATGGCTTGGCGCAACTTGTTTTCCACATGGCCCCCGCCCACATGGCCCCCGCCCATATGGTCCCCGCCCATATGGTCCCCGCCCATATGGTCCCCGCCCACATGGTCCCCGCCTTCGGCGGCGGATCCGGGGATGAGCAAAAGGAGCCTGTCCCATTCCATGACGACGATTTGCGCGTCAACATCCGGGAACACCTGCAAAAAAATGCGGCGCGCCTGATCGGCGGGCTTCGTCCGCGTGTTCGCGCGCCATGCGTTTGCCCGCAAGCGGACGCCGCACAGGTGGAACGCGCCGCGCCGCTTGAATGTCTCCGCCAATTCTTGGGGGGAGGCCGCTTGGTCGTTTTGGAAAAACTTCCGGAGCTCGGCGGACAGCATGGTTTCGCTCATGGGACCGTCTTGCGGCCCGTCGATCTTTTTGGCCGCCGCATTCAGCTGTTTGAGCAGTTCCGTGCCGTTAATATCCAGTTTGAGCATATAGTCCAACGCGCCGCATGTCAACGCCTCACGCACCAAGTTGAAGTCGGAATAGTTGCTCAAAACCAGGATGGCGCCGGGGAAACCGTTCGCCTTGAGCCTTTTGATCAACTCCAGGCCATCCATGCCGGACATCACCAAGTCCGTGATCACAATATCGGCCTGGTTCCGCGCCAGGACAGACAACGCCTCTTCGCCGCTGGAGGCCATGCCAATCAGGCGGAAGCCGGACGACTCCCAGTCGATCAAGTCGCGAAACACCACGCGCATAACGACTTCGTCTTCAACGAACAGAACCCGGTACATCGCTTTTCCCCTCTTTCCCCTCCCGCCATCCGTCTGGGATAAACACGCGGCATGTTGTGCCTTCCCCGATCCTGCTCTCTATGCCCAGCCCGTTTTCCGGGCCGAAGTAGAGCTTCAGCCGCTCGTCCACGTTGGGCAACCCTATGTTGGAGAAACGCCGCCCCCGCCCCTGAACGCCGCTTACCTCAAACCCGCGCCCGTTGTCGCGAATCTCTAGGACAATCCCGCCCGGCGCCCGCTTGCAAACGACGGTAATGGTCAGGAGACGCCCGTCGCTGGGCGCGCCGTGCAAAATGGAATTCTCCGCTAGGGGCTGCAGGATAAAGTGCGGAATCATCTGATCCGTCACGCCTTCCTCCGTCTGGTATACCACTTCGAAGCAGTCCGCGTAGCGTAGCCGTTGGATGTTGAAGTACCATGCCAGGTTGTCGATCTCCTCCCGAATCGTGATCAGCTCATCTTTGCGCAGGACAACGCTCTTGATTAGCTTCGCCAGCGAGTCGAACCCCTCTTCGAGGGACGGCGGCGCGTCATTTAGCATGGCAATCCATTTCAGCGTGTTGAGCGTGTTAAAGAGGAAATGCGGGTTGATCTGGTAGTGCAGTGCGTCCAGCTCCAGCTCGCGCCGCCGCCGCTCGTCGGCCTCCCGGCACCTGGCCATTTCCTCCAGATCCGCCGTGAAACGGTCGATAGCCCGCGCCATGGCGCCAATCTCGTCGGGGCAGTTGTCGCCGATAGGCACGCCCCCCTCCGTCTGCTGGCACCGGGCCAGCACGCGCCGGATGGGGCTGGAGACGCTGCGGGAGATCCACATCGAAATCGTAATGCTCACAATCGCCACGGGCAACATGAATAAAAACAGATTGACGATCGCGCTCCAGCTTTCCTCGACAATGTATGATTGCGGGATAATGGCGATAAACCAGCCACCATATCGTGTATTTTCATTGAAAATGACCAAAGACGGGACGTCGTCGAGCTGGATCGAAAAAGACGATCCGCCCGCGGCGCCCTCGGCCAGGAGGCGGTCGTAGAACTCCTCGCCCGCCATGGACACGCCGGGCTGGAATTTTGGGGAATTGGAGAAGAATACCGTACCGTCGCCGGACAGGAGTATGCTGGAGCTGGCGTCGTCGCCGCCGAAACTCACGCCGTGGAACACTTCCCTGCTGAGCATCGGGCCGCTGCTGATAAAGATGAACACATAGCCGATGTGTTCTGCGCCGCCCGGGTAACGGAATATCTTGCGCCCCAGGGCCAGCGTCTCGCTGGATGTATTGCCGATATGGAATAGGAGATCCCGGGGGGCGTTCTGGTTGATCTCGGACATCAACATGCGGTAGTCGCCGGTGGACCCGCCGACGCGCCCCGTGTCATACAGCACTTTCCCTGAGGCGTCGGCGATGCAGACGCCGCGTGAATAGCCGCCCCGGATGATATGCGCGTCCAGCGCGTCCCGCACCACATTCGGCGGCGGCCATTTTGCGTCGGCGACATCCTGCGCGCCGGGCAAATCCTGCACAAAGGGCATGAGGGAGATGTTGTCGAGGGCCGCCTGGTACCGATCCAGCGTGCTGTTCAGCGAGGAGTTGAGCAGCATGACCGTCTGCACGGTGGATTCCGTGAGTTTTTCCGTCACGGAAGCGTTGAACGTGCTGGAGGCGTACAAGCCAAAGATAAGGGAGGGAAGGAGGGATACGCACAGGAGCGCGACGGTGAGGCGCGCGCTGACACTGGCGCGGCGAATGACCGGTATCCGTTTTGCCTTCATGGCGCGCCCCCCCGCCTTACCATTCCCTATCCATCACTATATACAACGCTATATACATTAATATATACAATATCTAACGACTTGTCAAATACCATTTCTTTTGTTATAATGTTCTTCGTAGAAGGTAGTTCGTAGGCGGTAGTTCGAAGGCGTTTCGTAGGCGGCTCGTAAGCGGTTAGGAGGCGGGGGGGACCCATGAGGTTTTTGCTTGGTATACTGGCGTCCATGTTGTTGCTCATGGCCGCCATGACGGGATGCGGCCCGGAGGGAGCGGTGCCAACGGACAACCCGCCTGTGTCGCAGGAACTGAATATCGCGGTGTTTGAGGGCGGGTACGGGAGCGGCTTCTGGGAAGCACTGATTGCGAAATTTGAAGAGGACAACCCCGGCGTGAAGATCAACATGCAAATTAGCCCGGAGATTGGCGACGTCATCCGCCCGCAGATAGCGGCCGGCAATGTCCCCGATCTCCTGGCCCTGGCCATCAACGATCAGACGGGCGTCGTGCTGTCCCTGATCAAGGATAACTGCTTGTTGGACATCACGGACGTGTTCGACAGCCCCCAATACGACAGCGGCGCCGCGCTGCGCGGCAAGATCACCGCCGGATTCCTGGAATCGGCGAATTGCGCACCCTACGGGGATGGGAAGATTTACCTGGCGCCCCAAAACGCCGGGCCCATGGGCCTTGTGTACAACAAGACGCTGTTCGAGGACAACCAGTGGGACATCCCCATGACTTGGGACGATTTCTTTGCCTTGGGCGATCGGGCGAAGGAACAAGGCATCGCGCTGTTCACCTACCCGGGCATTTACCCCGAATATATGGAGAGCATCCTGTGGCCGGCGATAGCGTCGGCTGTGGGGCCGGAGGATTTTGCGAAACTACAGTCGTATGACGTGGGCATCTGGGGCGACCCGCGCGTGTTGGCGTTGCTTGGCCAATTCGCAAAGATCGGCAGCGGGGGCTACCTGTTAGCGGGCACCGCGGCACTCGACCACGCCATGTCGCAGACCGAGCACATGCACAACAAGGCGCTGTTTATCCCCAACGGGATATGGATGGAAACCGAGATGCGGGACGCCGCTCGCGCGGAAGGCTACGCGTTTGCCCTTGCCCCGCCGCCGGTGATGAAGGAGGGCGACACGCGCTATGTCATGAGCAGCTTCGAGCAGCTCTCCATACCGAAGGCCGCGCGGAACCCTGAACTGGCCCGGCTGTTCCTGCGTTATTTCTACACCGACGAGGTGCTCAAGATGTACGCGGACATGTGCAACGCCGTTATCCCGACCGTGAACGCCACCTCGCTGATAGAGGGCTTGGTCTCGGACGGCGTCTACAGCATGTTCGGGGCGTACGATGAACCCGGCGCGGATCCGCTGATCGTCGGCTTTGACGCCCCGCCCGACGGCGCGTTGATCCGGTGGAGCGACGAGGTGTTCTATTCCCTGTCTGGCCTGATGAACGGCAGCCTGAGCGTGCAGGAGTGCTCCGCCCGCATTGCGGCGGCGGCGGCCCAGCTCTCGGCGTGATGCAGGGCCAACCTTGCGTGGCTGATAAGATAATCCATGATACTGTTAATATTTTCTATACCACTGCTTGAAGGAATGTGATATTATATAATAAGGAAAGAAAGAGACACCCGTAGCCAGAATCGGTCTTGCCAACATTTCTTAGTACATGATATTGTACTGTAGGATCAAGCATTGCACATGATATAAGCGTCTCTCGCATCGCACTCTTTTATGGGAGGATGCCGTTACTTTTCCGGCGTCAGACAGCATTGTTGCATTTGCCATCTTTGCTTAATCGAGATGGTGGAAAAATGTCCAGGTTGATAATTCTTGATTTCGACATCTGGCTTTTGGCACAATGAGTAGCTTGACGGCAGGAGTGTTGGCATTCCCATAAGGAAAGAGGGCGATTTTTTATGCTTATATGTCATTAACGATGAGATACTCGTGATAACTTTTGGAATACTCCTGAAAGAAGAGATAAGGGGATGAGATGGCTTTGCTGGGTTTTTACATTTCCGTGCTGGAAACAGAGCAGGAACGCAAACGGATGTCCGATATCTATGTAGCTTATCAAAGGACTTGTCTATATGTCGCCAAGAGTTTTTTAGAAGATGATGAATTTCTTGCGGAGGATGTGGTTCACAATACTTTCATCAACCTAATAAGAAATAAAGAGCTGCTTGATCTTCCGGACAATAAACTAAAGGCGCTATTGCTTGCCATTATAAAGAAAAGATCGATTGACTTGTTTCGGCAGAAAACGAGAAACAGTACAGAAAACTTAGATGATTATCAATCTATGCCTTCACCAGAGGAGTCTGTTGAAGTCCAAATTGCTACTTCAGAGGATTTCGAGAGATTGACATCAAGCTTAACTTGTCTCAATGAGTCATACAGAAGTATTTTGCAGCTAAAATACTTTGCTGAGTTGTCCAACACGAAAATTGGAGAATACCTCGGAATCACAAATCGGCAGGTGGAAACACAGCTATACAAAGCCAAACTGATGCTGAGGAAAGCCTATTACGAGGATAATTTTGATGACAATGCGGAGGCGGCTATAAATGCAAGAAAACGTGGCTAGCAGCGCATCCTTCTATGAAGCCGTATTAAGACAAGCTGTCATTCAAGACTGTATGCGGGAACTCGATTCCTTACCTTCCGAAGAGGAGCTTGCGAAGACGATCTCCTATTCGCCGCGCCATATTGCTCGCATGAAAAAACTGTTCGCGGATGAAGCACGCCGTGTATCCGCGCGCCGGTTCTTTTCTGTCGCAAAGAAAGCGGTAGCCGCCGCCGTGATTGTATTGGGCGTTTTGTTCGGTCTACTTATGTTAAATCCTAACATCCGGGCCGTGGTTGTGGATACCGTTGTCGAATGGTTTGAGACGTTTACAAGATTTCAGTCGCCGCAAACAGAAAAGTCAGAATTTGATACGAGTTGGCGGCCGTCTTATGTGCCGGAGGGTTTTGTAGAGGCGGATGTATTTGAGGACGTTGAAGGAGAAATGGTGACAATCTTTTACCGGAGCGAATCGGAAAGTCTTTTTCTTGTTTATGCGCCTGCAGATAGTCCTATGGCTGTGAACAATGAAGGGGTAGAGTACGGAGAAATAGAAATTGATAAAGTCATTTACTTCTATTTTGAATCGGTAACTGAATATGCGGACAACCAAATAGTCTGGGAAAACGCTGGTATTAGATTCGCCGTTATGTCAACGATTTCAATTGATGAACTATTTCTGGTGGCGCGGTCAATCTCTTAGGGGCTGATGCCTCGCTCTTTGGATCCCTTTTGTCGTAATCCTGTAATTGCCTCGCCGACTTTGGTGGGGCAATTTATTGCTCTTGAACGCGAAACCACTTGGCTAAATTGCACAAATATAAAAAAGATTAAAAAAAATCGGTGAGTTTTGGCTTTCTCCAGCGACTTAATTAATAGAGGCAAAAATATTGAGAGAGGACTGATACGCACTGATAATGAAACGGATTATTGCACTCGCCTGTCTTGTTGTTTGCATGGGGACGGCCTTCGTATCCACTGCCCATGCTTCTGATTCCAGGACACAATCTCCAAATCCACCGGGACGGTGGATCAATACTAGCAGCATTGCGCTTAACATGAACTTTTCATCAGGAACCGCAAATTGCTCTGGGACGATTATTGGCAATTCCAACGTGAAAAAAATTGAAGCAACATTCCAACTCCTGAAGAAAAACACAAGCGGCCAGTTTGTTTCTTATTACACTTGGCCGAAGGTAACCGCCAACGGCAACTATCTGACTTGGTCCGGCTCTTGTTCAGTGACACCGGGCGTTTACCGCTTGCAAGTTACCGCCATTGTGACCAATACAAGTAATGTTTCGGAGACTGTGACCACACATTACGACAAGGAATACAAGTAGCCTTGATGAGCGTTCTGGCCTCGGCGCTCTTTTAGGTAAATTGTAGTCGCGTGATTCCATCAACCAAAAGTGCCAGCGGGCATGAGCAAATTCAAGAAGAGGTGATATGCTTATGCCTCCCCCCCAGCGGCACAGGGCTTCAAGATGGAATAAAGCCACAAATACCTTTCATTGTTTTGTAATAGTCACCTTGTGTATTTTGATCATCTATGGGTATAACCCAAGTTTCGGAAATAATCATAGTGAACAAGGAATTTTCGAGTTAGCCCATGACGAAACAAGGCAGAACATAGCAAAAGT
>Ga0123353_10014194_pt1 | contig 11467 bp, 7 predicted proteins | sample TergutLab28metaG_3_FD_92763 | JGI IMG/M metagenome (GOLD analysis project Ga0123353, IMG submission 92763) | Labiotermes labralis P3 segment gut microbial communities from Petit-Saut dam, French Guiana - Lab288 P3 | ecosystem: Host-associated > Arthropoda: Insects > Digestive system > Gut ... | reverse complement strand
GATGGATCTCCAGGAGGTGGGATGTGGGTATATGGACTGGATTGGGCTGGCCCAGGATAGAGACAGTTGGCGGACGCTTGTGAGTGCGGTAATGAACATTCGGGTTCCATGAAATGCGGGGAATTTCTTGACTAGCTGCAAACCAGTTAGCTGCTCAAGGACTCTGCACCATGGAGTATGTGAGTATATATTCCCTGGTAGCTTTCAACAATACGATGTTTATGCCATTTCCCATACACAAACAGACACATAGAAATAATTCTTCAAGAAATTTATATATGTGCTAAGAATGCATTTCAGACTCAAAATACAATTAAATATCCAGGGTCCTTGAATGAGGGGGCCCACGAACTACTCAGGACAACCCGAAGTCACCCCCATAAAGGTCGATCCCATCCCGGCTGCAGCTTACTGTATTAGACGCCAGAAATCTGTTGCCTAGCGACCGATTATAAAAGCCACAAAACATATAATTTGCAACACATTACGTCCTGCACTTTTGTGTTCATTCTGTTGACGTAGACTGTTACTTTTGAAATGAAGGTGTTTGCGAAAGACGTACTAAGCAAAATGGTGGGACCTAAATTTGTTACCAACAGCAGGGTGGAAATAAATTACATACTTGTAGTGAGATTCTTAAATTGTATTCCTCGTCTAATGTTTACGATATTTACACGAAGGAAAGATTTAAATGGGCGGAACTTGTAATACACTCAGAATTATAACGGAAGGAACTTCGAAGACCGGTGCTTCAGATGTCAAAATAGAAAGTGAATTTTAAGGACCTGAAATTTATCGTTCTTAATAAGAGAGCGGGAATTACTTAAGAAAAGAAAACATTTTTAAGATCTAGGTGTAGATGGAAGAATAATGACATAATACTTTACTATGAAAATTTTATCGTCTATTAATAGAAACTGAGTGTATGAACTGAATCAATGTGTTTTATTTTGATGCTGTACGTTGCCTACAGTATTATATGTTTCTTTGGATTAAAAAAAACACTTGCAAATGCGATGTGTACATAGTAATATGGTCCACTCTCCTGAACGTTTCAACTGTCTGCCGCCATACTCAGGGAGCAACACCAATATTTAAAACCTAATAAAACCAGTTACATATATATACTTACTCCATGGTGCAGAGTCCTTCTTGAGAAGCTATCTGGTTTGCAGCTAGTCAAGAAATTCCCCGCATTTCACGGAACCCGAAGGTTCATTATCGCACTCACAAGCGTCCGCCACCTGTCTCTATCCTGGGCCAACCCAGTCCAGACCACATACCCACATCCCACCTCCTGGAGATCCATCCTAATATTATCCACACATCTACACCTAGGTCTCACCAGTGGTCTCTTTCCCTCCGGTTTCCCCACCAATACCCCACACACCCCCCTCTCCTCACCCATACGCTCCACATGCCCAGCCCATCTCATTCTACTCGATTTTATCACCCGCACAATATTGGGTGAGGAGTACAGATCATTTAGCTCCTCGTTATGCAATCTCCTCCATTCTCCCGTTACCTCGTCCCTCCTACGTAGTTACATATATATAGTAATAATAACTTCATAGTCACTAATGTCTATGATGACTATGACCTTTTTTATTACTATACAGTATATGAAATTAAGGAACATCTGCTGTAGCTAGCGGTCACAGACTGCCCTGCGGGTCACGGTTAGTGTTCGCGCACTATAAAGGCGAGAAATTTCTTAAAGTTTTGAGTATATGTCAAGTGATCATTAAGGTGTGTGTTACAAAAACACGAAATTAGCAGTTTCAACATTCCTGATACGAAACTGAGAAATGTGACTCTATGTTTTCAAGTTTAATTCAAGATAGATTATTCTCCTCGGATTTTCAATAATGTGAACTTCGCCCGCGTTTGATGTAAACTTTTTCTAAATGTTCCATTCACTGATATTTGTTTGCTTTACGTGTTTCACTACCTAACCTCACTGCGTATGGGGGAGGAGGCAAATTTAAATCTCGGTATGACAGGTTTTTCTTACTGATGTATTGTTATTGTTTTTTCGGTCTGTACAAGTAAATGTCCTGACAATTTCTACAATGAGGCCATTACAGCTTCCTTCATCATCCATTACGACTCATTGTTCACTGATAACCGTGTTGCTCTAAACAAATGTAGTCGCTAAATAAACAATAAACATAACCCTCGTCAAATTAATGGTGTTAATTAAGACTTTACATGTGTTGTGTGCTCTGAGCATGAGTACACACATTATCCATGATTTTACTAAATCCGCAAAATGTATCAAGAGTAATCGATCAGACGTATTGTATATTCTCGTGAGTTACGGTGCCACTTACTCTGCTACCTGCGTACTGCCTCCAATTTTAATGTACAAAACTATTGAAAGTATGGCAAAGTTAATGATTTCCCATAACAAGTCATGAAGACTCAAGTGGGAGGGCGGAATTTTGGGTTACTATACTTATTTGGATATTTGGCATAACAAGGGCGGCACAGCTGTCAGCTTCAAGCGCCGGCCGCACTTTACTCCCAAGTTAATTCCTTGGTACTCACTTCTGTTAGAGACTGGGTGGGCCCCAGGTCTACTGAATAATGGACAGAAGCAAGAGATCACTTGAAATTTTCCAAGGACCCTACCGAGAATCGAAATCGCTCGTCCCTCAGTAAATATGGGGGCAGGGTAAACGTATATTAAGCAGATTATAAGAATATCAATGATTAAAAATTTGAGAAGTACAAAATTCGGATACATTTCTAGGCCTGCCTTAAATTTGGCTGCATCCATTGGCCCATACTAGGCCCATACTACGTGACCTAGGCTTACTCATGCACATTATATACATTCAGTGACATCAGAATCTTTCTTAGTTTAAATGTTCGCTTTTACCCTGAAGATGATGGCATATGATCGTAGAAACATTGGTACATACCTAGTACGTACGTAGCAGACTGCACGGTGTCATAACCCAGAAGCACGTACTCTCAGTTTTTACCTACGTCTAACCACCAGACTAATTCCCTTGTTCCAAAGGTGCTTTATGGTTTAACTAGCAATGAAGTCAGTACCTCAGGTTATATAATGTCGAAGGGTAGGAAGATTAGAGGATACAATATTTTACGGTGTATCCTGGCGAGATATAGCGTATTATCCGAGCGTTTGCCTGGGGAAATGCGGAAGCCCAGGACATCCACAGCAGGATAGTTGATCTCCGATTGTGAACCCGGAAATGTTATGTCCTGATTGTCCAAACTGATGGTATATAATTATCACCTAAATGACGTCCATAGAGTAAATTTAGAGTGGTATAACAGGACACAAAGGAACGCGGTGTCATCCTGCCATCACTTTTGCCTTTTGTCGGCTATTGACATGGGTAACAGAATTACGTTATTTCTTACGGCAGGCAAGCAGGCGCGGGGGAGCGCTAGGTGTGGAGGGAGGAGGCAGCGACGGCCGGCGTCGGAACGAGCAGAATTGTTCTGCAGTAGCCCGCCAACCTCAGCTTCGTGCTGCCTCGTCGTTGAACAGACCGTCTGCTCACCACGCGCGGAACGTCTAAAGGTTAGTACCCTGTTCAGTACACAACTGTTAAAGAACTTCGACACGCATCTTACTTATTTAGCAAAAATATCATCTTTCCGATACTGCGGATTATTTAATGTCTCTGACCACAACTTGTACTATGTAGAGACGAAAATTTTGAACTAATTAAAAACGGCCAATACAAATATATTAAAATTAAACAGCACAACTATAGCACCATGTTTCGGCTTGATGCCTTACATGAAGGCTACCAAAGATAGCGAACCGCAACACGCTGCAGCGTTTAATATTGACAGTTATGTTGAGGTTTTTTATTTGTAGTATTGCTTGTGTGAAACGAAGTGAATGACCCCACCTTAAGTTGATATTAGAGAATAATTAATCGTGAAGAGAAGTGTAAGGCAGCTGTCGTAGGCTAATTTGGGAAGTTATCTCAGAGGTTTCTGGAAGATCTGAGGAAGACAAGGAAGAAACCTCGTTCACGATAGAGTGTGACTCCCCCTTACCCAACATGCGACGAAAGAATTTTCCAAGTACTATTCAAAGGCTATATTACTGGCACTTCTTAATACCGTACATAAACGAATTATCTTTTTATCTTACTTTGCGACGGTAAGTACTATCAGGAAGGCGCTGGCATCACTGCTGTGCGGAATATTATCACAATTATATAAATGCTTGTGTGAATGGTACACTCAGTTGAAATCCTTCGGCTATCTCATTATGGCCAAACACACTCAGAAGATAACGGAGTTGTAAATTCTTTAGCTATTTAAAGCACAGTGATTATTAAGTGTACCGCCATTTTGAAAATTAACAACCCTTTCTAGATCAGTCCCTCTTCTGTAACGTTACGAAGTATTGGTTTTCTTTCCTTGGTATGGGTTACACAAAAAAGACTGACTGTTTTGCCAATATAACTTTGACAGAATAGTTTTTGCAATGCAGGCTGTGTGTTTTCTGCGGGTATAAGCAGGAATTTTAAATATAAAATATCAGCCTTTAAAGTGTTAGTGCAAGTAACTTCTTGCTGTATGGTTGTCCTCACTGATGCTACTGGCGTGACTTTAGAAATTTTGGTGACTAAAACACACTGATATAACTATTCTTCTAAGGAGCTGGTGGCACTTGTTGCTAGTAGCCTTTCATCACTATACCATTTCAAATACCCACATTTGAATATAGAAGGCATCTGTTGGCGGAATTTCAGTAGGATCTCGCTAATCTGCGGGACACACAGTTAGGAAGGATAAGCTGTTAGTGATAATTATAGCTAATATTGCGCAGTAGCGAACACCTTTGGGCTGTTTAAAAATTTCCTGTTAACCTTTACCCTGCTAAAGTGGAGAATAGGGTGAGCTCCTAATAATGCCAGCAAATGGCAGATGGGATTTAATTTGGCGTTTAAAGGGTTAATATAGAGTGAAGCCTGTCTTAAAAGGAAGCTGGATAGAACGGAATCCTGTCTTTAGTGGAACACTTTCACAGTCCTCAGGAGTTTTTTTTTTTAATTTATATACCCATATTAAAGTGAACTTGCCTCCTGCGGAAACATTACCGTCCCTTGCAGCTTCTTTATAGGCAGATTTCCCTCCATTTTTAAATACTGAATTTCCCCCAAGATTACTGGCTTAATTGAATGTAATACAATAATCTCTGTTTCTTGTGTGAATCATAAGGAACATACAAACTCAAATCGTGGTTAAAATTTAGAATTTTCAAATGTTATAGCATATGGGTTATATAGTATTGTTGTCATTTCACTTTAAACAGTTAACCATGTAAGAAACTTATGGTTGCTTAGTTACACTGATGCAAGTGTAAGTTATTTTGAGCAATGGCCTGGGTCGGTTCTTTGTGTACTTTGTTCAAAATTTAATGTCCATTCATCATCCTAATTGAGTTAGTTAATTCTGAAAACTTTGGGGCGCAGTTTATGGCATGAGCTATTGATAAAATAGCTAATGAGTTGAAGAGAGACTGCAGTATATTGGCTACACTGGAGTGTCGAGACCTTTCCCCTGTAGAAGACGACAGTTTTATGATCAGTTGCAAGTGAAACGCGGATTTTAATTTAAAAAGCCAATTTGGTGGCCTCGATAAGAAGCAGTTCAGTTTCGATGAATTTAATTATGGAAGGCTTCAAGAGAGACTGCAGTAACAACTTTGAACTTCAGAACCCTCTCTGTTATTTCCTAAAACCAAGGCAATATATGTCAAGGCGGCCGGCTGCTGGAATTCCTGGAATCAAACCGACTTCTAGGCGTTCTCCAAGAAACTAAAAATTGTTTGCTGAGGTTCATCAAACGCTTCTGCTCTCACTTTATTCATAACATACAAAGCCTGAAATACTTGTGAATATTAAACCATATAAGCATTCAGGTTCCACCTCACGAGTGAATATGGAGGCATTAAACAATCAAGTCCTACATCATGTGGGAATTTTGCGACATATAAACATGCATGTCCCACCTCACGTGAATACTGAGTCGTATAAACATTCAGGTCCCACGTAACGCGTGAATATTGAGTTATATAAACATTCAGATCCCAGCTCACGTGTGAATATTGGGTCATGCAAACATTCGGGTTCTAACTCACGTGTGAGTATTGAGTCATGTAAACATTCAGGTCCCACATCACGTGGGAATATTGCGACATATAAACATTGATGTCCCACTTCACGTGAATATTGAGTTATATAAACATTCAGATCCCAGCTCACGTGTGAATATTGAGTCATGTAAATATTCAGATATAAACATTCAGATCCCGGCTCACCTGTGAATATCGGGTCATGCAAACATTCGGGTTCTAAGTCACGTGTGAACATTGAGTCATGTAAACATTCAGATCCCACATCACCTGGGAATATTGCGACATATAAACATTGATGTCCCACTTCACGTGAATATTGAGTTATATCAACATTCAGATCCCAGCTCACATGTGAATATTAAGTCACAAACATTCAGGTCGCACCTCACGTGTGAATATTGAGACATAAACTCACATGTGAATATCGAGCTATATAAACATTCAGACTCCAAGGCACAGAAAGTACATTGCTTCTGGCTGCTACATTGACGCTCTCGCAGCCTTGTGGCTGTATATTTAAGTCCTTTGATTGTTGCACCTTGTCGACTGGTACATTTTTTACGACGTAGTCAGTGAACGTAGAAGCCGTACATTTTAAGGCCCAAGCAGTCCAAGAAAGTTTCATGAAACGCTTGACTACAAAACGCCAATAAATATTTACCAGTGGATATGGCTTAAATCCCAGAAGACTTGACTCATCATATAGCGTTTCCGTTAAAAGATTAATTCTTTGATTATATTAAGGAAATCAATGTGCATATATTTCTAAATTTATACCAAACGCATTTACACATATTTAGACTTCGTCTACAACGAAACGTTTTGTACAAAAGTTACAGCGAATCATCCATGTAGTGAGCACCGTTCGTTAAGAAGTTACACAACCAACAGCATGAATAATTTTACAATTAAAATTGAATGTAATTTAGTACTAATTTTTGTGGCTGAATTTTTTCCGCTCACATTTTAATTGCTATGGTACATTTGCTCGGTCAAGATAAACTGGTTCTTTGAAGAGGATGGCACATTAAATTGAAGTTATATTGGTATTATAGTAGGAGATATTCCATACAGCGAAACGCATGTTTACAAAGGGGTGCTGAAAAGTCATTAGCCCGAACAGGAAGGAAAAAAGCTACAGCGAACAAACTCGGGATTCATTCAACGTATTCCCCATGAAGCTCAATACACTTCTTAGCCCGTTGCTCTAACTTTTGCAAGCCACTCAAAAAAATTCAGAAGTTTGTCCGTCCAACCAGGTTTTCGTGGCAGCAATGACTCCCGCGTCGGACAAAAATGGCGACCTTTCAATTGTTTTTCAGTCCACGGAACAGGTGGTTGTGCGACGGGGTCAGATCAGGAGAACAGGGTGGGTCATCAAGACACTGGAAGTGCAGATAGTCCAGTGTCTTCTGGGTTGCAAGTGCCCGGTGAGCCGGGGCATTATCGTGCAAGAACAAGACCACCTTGGTGACCCTCTAGGGGCGTTTTTCCTTCAAAATGTCCTTCAATTGCACCATTAGAGATGAGTAATACTCCGCGTTGATAGTGTGGCCCTTTGGAAGATAATTAATGAGGAGGATGCCTTCTTGATCCCAAAAAATCGAGGCGAGAATTTTTCCAGCGGATATTTGCACTCGGAATTTTTTGGGGCGGGGCGGGTTGAGCCGTTATGCCGCCACTCCATTGATTGTTACTTTGTCTCCGGGTCGTAGTGATATAACCAGGTTTCGTCCATGGTGACAAATCGCGACAGGAAATCATTTGGATCGCGTCGAAAAAATTCCAAAATTTGCTCAGACGACTGACACCGTTCAGTCATTTCAGGACCCACTTCCCGGAGAGCTTCCGCATGTCCAAATCTGCAAGAATGATGGACCCAACTCGCTCTTACTAACTACACTATCGATTACGTCCAACGACATCGGAAATTAGGTCGGGCTAAGGACTTATCAGCACCCCGTTGTAAATACAGTCGAACTCGGTTATAACATCATGAAAAAGACTGAATATTCTGCATCCTTAAAAACGAGTGTTTTCTAACCGACTTTTGAAATGTTATGGTAAACATTGAGGAATTAATTGACGCCATAGATTACCTGACGATATGGACTAGGTCTCGTATAAACCCATGTCGTTATAACCGGGTTCTAGTGCGTGTGCAGTTAACTTCACAAAACTGAAACACTATTGAGAAAGCTGAGGATCAAGAATTCCACGTTCTGTTTCTGAATTAAAATGTTCACATCCGTGAGTATGAGGGTTGTTACAACCGCGACTCTGGATATTCGTGGACTACGCTGTTACATCGTACAGACTTGTAAAAGAATACCAAGTTTCATGTGACTTTCCTTTCTCCATTATCAGAGTAGGTACCTTGCCAAAAGAATTTCATGAAACGTCGATAAAACTGTCAGCATACTCGGTGCAGAAACCAGAGGACAAAAGTCTTTTAATTAACATAAGAAGACCAAATGCGCATTTGTAAAATGTGTTTATCACATATTTTTCATCACCAGCATGTTTCGATCGCCGTTGCGATCATCACCAAGAAAACTTATAAGATTGCAAGGAATCCTGACAAACTGTTGAAACAAGAAGGCGAACCACTCAGTGCTACACAGCATATGTCAAAATTCATACACGGTAACTGAATTTTAGCTTATTAATGTCTACTAAATTCTGGCAAAATTCAATTTCTTTACAAAGATAAAAACTGGATGTATTGCTTTAGGTAGTTAGTGTGCGCCCTATTCTTTCTATGGAGGGGTGCGCTATTAGGGGGAATGTTCGAGTTACGTATTTAATATGCACACTGTGTTTTCTATGGAAGTGTGTGCTACAAAGGGAATATTCGAATTACGTATTTAATATGCACCGTGTACTTTGTAATGGAAGTGTGTGCCACAAAGAGAATGTTCGAGTAAAGTATTTAATATGCACCGTGTACTTTCTGTGGAAGTGTGTGCTACAAGGGGGAACGTGCGAGTTATGTAGTTAATGTGTACCCTGTGCTTTCTATGGAAGTGTGTGCTACAAAGGGTAATGTTCGAGTTATGTAGTTAATGTGCACCCTGTACTTTCTATGGAAGTGTGTGCTACAAGGCGGAATGTGCGAGTTATGTAGTTAATGTGAACCCTGTACTTGCTATGGAAGTGTGTGCTACAAGGGGGAATGTTCGAGTTATTTAGTTAATGTGCACCCTGTACTTTCTATGGACGTTGTGCTACAAAAGGCAACGTTCAAGTTATGTAGCTAATGTGTACCCTTTGTTTTCTATGGAAGTGTGTGCTACAAGAGAAAGCAGTTTCAAATATTCCACGTTGTAGCACACATCAAAATATAAAATACAGGATGCACATTAACTACACAAAGCAATACACCCAGTTTTTATATTTTTCAAAGGAGGCGGATTTTATCAGATTTTAGTAGTTATTAATGAGCTGAAATTCAGTGACCGAGTATGAACTTTGAGACATGCTCTGTAGTGCTGAGTGGTTCGCCTTCGTGTTTCAACATTTTGCAGGAATCCTTGTAATCTGGTAAGTTATCCTGTTGATGATCGCAACGGCGATCGAAACATATTGGTGATGAAAAATATGTGATAAACACATTTTACGTACGTGCATTTGTTGTTCCTATTTCGTGCATTGAAATATCCCTTTAATACACGGAACATAGTAAATACAATATTCTTAACTATATTCTTCATTTAACACAATCCGACGTTTCGACACTGGACCTGAGACAGACGAATCAAGTCTACAACTTCGTATTCCAAGCAGTTAAAATTCTTTTTAATACCATCTTCCAGTATCTGCTTAGTTCTTCTGTGTGGTCTAACAGGAAATACAAACGAATGTAAATGTGCAGCTGTGGAAGCTCTTCGCTGTGTGTTGTTGTTGTTGCGGGAATGTGGACATGTACTGCTGGTGTGGGTGTTCTGGAGTTGCAATATGTAAATACTTTTAACTTTTATGATGGATATCAGGGTGAATAACGCCTGAATTAGTTGGACCTACGAGACTTTGTTGTTGATAAACTCCCTGATGACGACACCTTGGGGCCGAAACATGTAAGAGTTGACACCTGCTATGAAGTGTGCTTTGTTATCTGTTTCATCGTAATTTAAATAGTGCATTTTTTTTTGCCTTTTAATAATACGGAATTTGCTTGCTGAATTTATGTACGTATATCTCTGTCATTAGGTAAGATGGTAGTAGGGAAAACTACATAATGAGGATCTTAATGATCTGTACTCCTCACTCAATAATGTTCGGGTGAATAAAATCGAGAAGAATGAGATCGTGGGGCATGTAGTACGTACGGGGTGAGGAAAGGCACATACAGGGTTGGTGGGGTAACCTGAGAGAAAGAGAACACTTGGAGAAGCCAGGCGTAGATGGGAGGATAATATTAAGATGGATCTCCAGGAAGTGGAGTGTGAGAGCATGGACTGAATTGATCTGGCTCAGGATAAGGACAGATGGCGGGCACTTGTGAATGCGGTAACGAATTTTCAGGTTCCATAAAACGCGGGATATTCCTTGAATAACTGTGAACCGGTTACTTTCTCAAGAAGGGATCTGCTTCATGGAGTAATGAGTAATATATGTATCATTGGTTAAACTTGCGTTAATCAGTCCTAATAATTTCAAACTTCGGCGGTTTTAACATATTATATTTTGTATCATGTGGTAATATAGTGAAACCTATCTTGAACGGAGCCTGGGAATATAGGAAACCTCTCTTTAACGATAAAGTTTTAGGCTTCTGAGGTTCCAGATTTCTAAAAGTCCATGTTGAGTGTAAATTGTAGTATACAGTAAAGTTTAGCCCAATCCTTATATTCCGGTACTAGTCAGTTTGGGCAACGTAAAGCTGACAGAAGTAACGAAAACTTCTTTAATTACTAAACGTTGCATAAGATATGTTAATAAAAATCCAACCAGATGCAACAGTATGCAGATATTTATTTACCGCAAAGTCACTTTACATGTTTCAGGTGTCACAGCACCCATCATCGGGAGTACTAGAAACTGTAACCGCAACCTCCGGTACAGGTCATACTATAAAATACAAGGATTAACTGAAATGAACTAACAGTGTGTGTTGGCTTGTTAACTTCTGATAGTAATGGGTGGTGGTACATTAACATATTTACAAAAGTCTAGGTATACAATACCGTAGGCGTTTATAAGTTAAAAACTCTTTGGATAATAAATATGAATAGTTAAAAGCGTAATAGGAAGATGCAATGGATGGAGTTAGTTAATAAAGTACTCACATACTGGTACAGCTACTTCCCTCCAACGTGGCCTGATCGG
>Ga0123353_10014190_pt1 | contig 11469 bp, 5 predicted proteins | sample TergutLab28metaG_3_FD_92763 | JGI IMG/M metagenome (GOLD analysis project Ga0123353, IMG submission 92763) | Labiotermes labralis P3 segment gut microbial communities from Petit-Saut dam, French Guiana - Lab288 P3 | ecosystem: Host-associated > Arthropoda: Insects > Digestive system > Gut ... | reverse complement strand
TATATATACACACACACACACACACACACACACACGCGAGGCTTATTCACAAAGTAAGTACCGTTTCGCTGTAAAAAAATCGAGTAAGGTTTCGTATAAAATTTTATTGTTATCAGATTCTACATTCATCAAACTATTTTTCCACATATTCGCCTCCATTATTGAGGCACTTATCGTAGCGGGGCACAAGTTTTTGTGTACCCTCCTCGTAGAATGCGCCGCCTCCGATGTTAGCCACTTCTGCATTGTCATAGAGTAGATTCCTTGAAATCTGAGGAAAGTGCAGGGACAGATCAGAAATTGTGAAACGTCTGTCGTCACGCACTCTTTCGTTGACCTTGCGCACCAAGTCATCATTCACCAAAGATGGACGCCCACTACGCGCCTCATCGTGCACGTTCTCTCGTTCTTCATTGAACATCCGAACCCATTTCCTAACCATGCCATCACTCATCGCATTGTCACCATACACTTGACAGATCTGGTGATAATCTCACTTGGTAGCACATTCCTAGCGTTCAAAAAACGAATTACAGACCTATTTCACATTCGGCGGCCCCTTCAATTGTCTTAAACATGTTTAAGGCACAGGAACAAACATAAACATAATACGATTTTCACGAAATGGCGTCTGTGGCTTCTCAATTAATAGAGGAAATCACTGCACATACGCAAAGTGACAGTGTCGAGGATGCGCGAAAAATATGCACAGATGGGGCTTAATTTCCGAATAACCTACGCGCGCGCGCGCGCGCGCGTGTGTATATATATATATATATATATATATATACATACATACATACATAGACGTACATTGTATCCATTATATGTATAGTTTAATTTACTTCATTGTATCCTCGCGAATGCTCTCTGTTGACAGTTTGTAGTGTGGTTGATTATGGTTTCTTCTCAGTATTTTTTTGTTTTCGTTAGTTAATGACGCTGTTAGTTGTTAAGATTACATGCAGTCGGTGGTAGATGAACGAATCCGTATGGAGCTTTCGGGGGATGATACTGGCACCAAAACACCGAAGTATTCGGAAGTGGTGGGGGGGACCTGTCTGATTGTCACTTTGTCCACCACAAATCGCGCGTGGAATGGTCTGGTACAGGACCCTGCCCTAAGCAGTGAGAGGCCGGTGTCCCAAGTGCCTGACTCATGGCACTGCTTTTTCTGTGTTGTGTCACTTAATGGCTTTAAAGTTGTACTACAGATAAACACGTGTGACTGTGTTGGAAAGAAATTGTGTTGAACTGCAACAGAATTTCACTGCGTGTAATAAATAGTACCGATGCCCGGCAATCTCATTCCCGTCCTACGGGACTGTACTTAAATTACAAACGTTACTGCTCATAGACTTGCTGCACCTTGTAGTTACTGGAGTTGCTTATCAATGAACAAATTGTGAGGGATTTTCGTTGTCCTTTTGGCTGTTTTTGGCCAGTATAGAGTGATTTGGCTCACAGGAATTTTGAAGTCTTCTGTTTTACAGCGTGTTGTATTATCTCCTGACACTTTGGATGCCTTTTAATTTGCTACATTTCTGGATACTGAATATGCAAAGTAAAAAGATACACGATTTAACCTGCTCTTATTGAATATGCTATTGGCGGTTTTTAGACGCGTTCGCAAAATTGCGAAAAGCGACTGATAGCTTCGCCTGTCTGTCCGTCCGTCCGTTCGCATGGAACAACTCGGTTCCCATTGGACGGATTTTCTTGAAATTACATATCTGATTATTTTTCGAAAGTCATTGAGAAAATTCAGGTTTGATTAATGTCTGACAAGTATACGGGGTATTGCTCATGAAGACCGATGTACATTCATGATACTATCTCGCTCAATTCTGCTTAGAATGGGATATGTTTTAGGAAAGAGTTTTGTAGAAAATCAAACATGTTTTATGTTAAATAATGTTTTCTACCGAAAATCATGCCATTATGAGACAATGTGGAAAAATATGGTACAGCCAGAAGGACCACAGATAATATAAGACGGTACATGCGCATTGCATGATGGATAACTAAGGCTACAGGTACTCAGAATGTGTAATACTTATTGCTTTTTCACGGCAAATATGGTTGCGCGAACGCTCCTTAATGTTACGTTTGTACTTATATTTCTTTCCCGTTGAAACTTATCTCGTTAGATACCAGTTGCGGACGTCCAAGGACTCAAGGAAAGTCTGTTTTAAGGATGTGTGTATTTTCGTACAACATTTAACTCAGCCGGCCAGTGATGAATTTGATGTCAATTGACGTTATTCTACTGCAAGAGACTGTACAGTTCTACTCCAAAAAAAATTCCAATTTCATTGATGTGTCATTAATTACGAATGAACCTGACTTTTATGACAGTTAATAAATTAATAAGCAAAATGTTATATAAAAGCTACATTAACAATAAGATGACTTCTTATTTGGTGCATTTACTTCCTCTTTTTCCGATGGTGTCATTAGAACTTTTCATTGACATAACCCTTCCGGACGCACTATGGCCCTGGGGTCGACTCAGCCTCTAACAGAAATGAGTACCAGGAATATTTCCTGGGGAGTAAAGGCGGCCGATGCGTTGGGCTGACAACCTTACCACCTTCATGTGCCGATTGTCTTGAAATTTTGAACCCTCAGGACCTCTCCAGGCCTGTAATGGGATTGCTTTACCTTTTACTACCTCTGTTTATTCGGTCTTTCTTGATTATTCACGGTGACGCTTATCTGCGAGACTACACGACGTCATACATCACGAGATGTTTAACGTCATAGTCAGCGCCGCTAGAATCACAAATCGCAGACACTAACAGGAGTATGATGCAATGGTTATGATGAGCTTCGTTTTTTCCTGCGCAGCCCAAATTTCAGCATAGATGTTCGAAATTGCACTATCTCAGTCCTCACGTAACAGGTCATTATTATGTATTTCTCGCCTTCATTTTCGAGTGTTGTGCCAGCAGTGACAGTCCTATGGCACTTTTCCTTATGTTTTAATAGAGTTGCCATGCCTGCACGTTAATACTGCGATGCTGTTGTTGTTTTAGTGCGAATTATGCTGTGAATAGTTTAAATAATATCCATGCTTGTTAAGATCTTAATCATGAAATCTTAAAAATTAAATACTATATAACAGGTATTTGCGAAACATAGTTTTGTGTTTCAGGTCTTTCACATTGTAACTGCGAAGCATTAACTCATTAAATTTATTACAGCGTCTGCTCTAATTGCAGGAGATATTAATTTCAGGCACTGTAGTTGCTCTAAATTTAGCATCATTTACAGCACCTCTTAATGACCTGGTGTACTTTTGGTTCTGTTGCCTATAGTGCCGCGTTTATTACAATAAGTGATACGCCGATGGATGTAATTACGGAGATGCTTTATCCACACAGGTTTTACTCCTTTGATTGACCATTCCATGCCATGATTATGAATATAGCTATGTCGAAGTAGTACTGCGCACCGTTTGAATAACGCAGGGGAAGCGGTTATTAGTACAGAGTACAATGCAGAAGTGGAATATTTCCATAGATTCCCTCATAAGCAAACTGCTTGCTTATTTTGTTGTTAGAAGACTCTTGGTCGTAATGCCCAACCCCGCATACTCCTCATTCCCACCACATTCTTGTCTCTTCTACAAACCATACTATTCTCTTTCCTCTTTCTGTCCCAAGGTACTTCCATTACGGGTAACAACATTGCCGAGGTAAACTTTTTAGCTGTGTAGCCAACCCGAAGCCACCTTTATTTCAGCAAGGGTTCTCTGGTCGAATCTACAGACCGACTTGTGTGCAGGCGGAGTTGAAACTTTGAAGAGCACGCTAGATACAGCGAGTTGGTTCCATAACCCGAGGACCTAGGGATTTTACTTTTTGTCTTTTTGATGCTATAAGGTTGCTCACTGCAGCAACATGTTCTCTAGACAGTTTTTGATATCTCTCCATTGGATCTTTTCTCTCCCATTTGGCCTGCGTGGGCTAACTAATGCAACAACTAGCGGCCTGAGAGAATGAGAAAGGAAGAGAGAAGCGAGAGTGTTTAGCTATGCTAGGAACGTTTCAAAGCCACATCATGAGGCCGGATGACTTTTCTTTTCTCTCCTCTTACTACTTCTGTTTCCCTTAAAAAAAAAGAAAGGAAAACATACATGACGTATAAAAAGAGCCATAAAGTTCCATGCTGTTGCCGTAGACTGAAAAGAGAGAGAGAGAGAGAGAGAGAGAGGGAGATTTGGTGTGGAGACGTTAAAAGAAGAGGAACCACTCGGAAGTTATTTATGGGACATTACTTTGTCTAGGCGTAGATATAAACAGGGAAGAAAATAATGTGACCCGGCGACTCACTGGTGCCCTGTTCTGTATACGAGGATGTCTATTAATAGACGGGATCTGAAGACCTGTAAATTAATTATTACTTGTTTCTCACACAGGTCTTCACTGTCGTCAGAGTCGGCTAGTCAGAACAGGTTTATTAAATTAGAGTGTACAGAATGGCAGACACCAACCAAGCACGATACCATCTTTGCTTAAATGCAGAGCAAATTCAACGAATAGGAGGTGGCGTTTTTTTATTTTGTCGCAGTGATGTAAACGGCTAACAATAATCAAGCTACATTTGATACATTTTGAAGAATAGCTTTCCTTAAGAATTATGGTTATTGGTTCAGCATGGTATTTAATTATGGAGATGACTCTAATTTTACTGCAAGCTTCTAGTAGCTGTAACAACAAAACAATTTTGAAAGGCCAAGAACACGGTCAGCAAATGTCTGTCATTCATTACGTCTGCCACATACTAAGGCCCTTTTCAGACGCGTTGCTCCCACCTGAGATAATTCTGGCATGAAACCCACCCTTCATCGTAGTGATCTTCAGAGGATGATCCTGCGCAGTATAAACATCACATTCATCCTCTCTGTGTGTATTTAGAATAATATGAAAAGCTGAATGAAAACCTGAGGGTTGTTTATGCATCTTCCTCATGAAATAAAGTGAAATGCCATCTTGATGCAACTAGGTAATTTTATTGATGTATTCTTAGCTCGATATGTTTCGGGTACATACGCCCATCATCAGGAGCATTATATGTTGATTTGCAACATACGGTTTTCTGCACCGAGTTTTTGGATGGGTGGTGGTCTTGAGAGCCGCTGCGTGGGTCGTGTGTACCGTACACACGACCCACGCAGCGGCTCTCAACTCAACATCCAGTGCTGCTGATGATGGGCGTATGTACCCGAAACATGTCGAGCTAAGAATACGTAAACAAAATTACCTTATTGCATCAAGTTGGCATTTCACATTATTTCATGAATGAAAACAGTGTGCAAATCTTAAAGGGATTTTATTGTTAAAAGTTTATAATACTAAAGGTATGTGATATGCAATGTACGATCTACAACCCTCAGTTGTTTTAACTAGTGGTCTCTTCTTGACTGTGATCTGCTAGGATCGTAACATGTAAGAGGAATGATTAGTCAGTGCATAGAGTTAACTAATGTGTGTACTTGAATGGCCTCATGTTTCCCTCTTAACGTGAATTTCACTTAAAAATTCAATCCGTGCCGCACAATCAACTCATTTCATCACACGTTATAAAAACCGGTCAGCTGAAGTGCCATGGCTTTTGCTATATGGGTTTCCAACCCGCGGCCCGCCAATTTGTATTGTGCGTCCTGCTTCCATATATGTAAACTGTGAATACACTACAGAATTTACGGAGTATTTTAGGCGGTTAGGTGTACCAATTACTGCTATTTTTTCACGTGCGGCCCGCGAACCAGCCCAAAATAACGGGCGTGGCCCATTGCCTTAAAAATGTTGGAGACCCGTGGCTTAGGCGGGTAGTTCCAGGCCTCTCACCATGGAAGGTGTAGTTGGGACAAGCTTTTCTCCGAGTACTTCGGTTTTCACCTGCCAGTGTCAGTCCACCAATGCTCTATACTGCTCTTCCTCTACGCGTTACTGTTACCAGTAGGACGAACGGCCGAAGTCTGGAAACATTCCAAAAACCAATGCTCTTTGGGAAATCGGGGAGCATCAGACAGAAAAGCACTTTTTCCGGTCAGTTAGTGCTGTGTAGAGAAATAATCGCTGCTTGTTCTGAGATCCATAAATGTCACAGACGTGCAATGTGTGGGCAGAACGTGGAACTTTTAAATGTTGAGCCTGGTTGTGCATGAGGCAACCGTAAAGGATTAATAATTCGAACTTCAGAGCTTGAAAATATAAACGTCCTTCTGCCATTAGCAGTTTTACTGCCGTATCGGAAGTAATATGCTGTTTATTTCTATGTAGTCTGTCTTGCAGACTGTGACATTGCGTGCATTTTTGTTAGAAGAACTGTTTGTTCAGTGTTACAGCTCGTTCTCTCTGGCCGTTACACGAACCATCGGTTGTGTATTCAACACGCACCAGTGGCGTATCCAGGAATTTTGATCGGGGGGGGGGGTCAACAAATTCATTTGAGGACAGAGAGAACGGGGATCTGGGGGCGGTAGTCCCCTAGTCAGTGGTTCCGGAGGCAGCTGCAATTTGGTACAAGAAATTTCATTTCATATAGTAAAATTTTCTTAATTTTTGGTACTTTAAGACTATTTGTGATGGCAACCAATTTATTTGTTATTGCTAATTTAAAAAATTGCGAACCTAGGTAGTTTTAGAATTTTACTGCCTTTTTTTCCGAGCATCTTGGGGTTTTGGCGTCCTAAATTCAGTAATTTTTAACAGTTTTCACAGTGGGGTTGAGTTTGGCACGATTTTTGAGGGCCTTCGGAATTTCGGGAGGGGGGTTTGAACCCCCAAACCCCCCCTCGGTGCGCCACTGATACACACTAGCTGTGGCCCCCAGTTTTGCATCCAGCCGACCACCTAATTTAGCGAACCTGTGCAAAAGCTGATGTCATTTGTCACATTTAGTATGTGCAGTGTGAGATTAGCGACAGTGGTTTCTTTTCGGTGGACCGCAGTCTGCATTTTATCGTCATATCTGTCGTGAGCGAATTCAGTGGATCTTAAAAATGGATAACACAGCTTTCCTTTACGACATCTCAACAATTTTGCGACGTAGTGGTGAATGGCATCCTTATACCGCAGAATGAGTTTATCCGTACCCTGTCCTTAGAATTCCCGCGTGTTGTTATGCTGACTAATGTCACTGCCGCTTCCACATCGTCTCTGTTTTCTGTATCCCAGCTGCTGATTCTTGTAAACTTGTATTGTGGACTCGATTAGAATCTCATGAAGGTGTCGACTGTCCTGGCGGAGGCTTTCGTAGTTTTGCTCGTTTCGAATTACAGCACGATTGTCTGGCGTTATGTTACCGTATCAGAAACGAGCTTCATATGTAGAATTATGTTATTCCTGTTTCATTATTATTCCAAATCGTGTTTCTTACTTTCCGTGCTTAGTTTTCTGACGTTACAATCACACCTGCACGAAAAATGATGTTACATGCTGACGTATCTGTGCGATAGTGAGGATTTAGTTAAATAGTATGGTTGGGAGCTGATGGCATTCGGCGGTTCATGATGTCCGTTGTGATTGTTATTTGTAGTGTGTGTACTCAAAAACTGAGCTAACTGTTTGATGCTCTACACTTCCGGTCCGTGACTGTGTCTGTACCGGAACCTGGTTCTTTGCGACTGTATAACGTTTTGAGTTGGGCGTGCCGTGCTAGCTACTTCCTCTTCCTCTGTATCCAGAATTTTCATTACGAGTGCAAGACGTTCGTCACTGCGTGACAGCAATCTTTATCTCCACCAGCCCATCTCCTTGTAGGACATTGAAGCATCTTAAGCACACATACAAAAATCACTCCTTTCCTTTGCCCACAATTGTTCCATGCTTCGAAAGGTTCATGCAGGTCCACATTAAATTAGTAATTATGCAGTATTGTTTTTTGTGTTACACGCCATGCATGCTTCTGCAGTCAGTATATTTTTCAACAAATGCCCTTCGTGATACAATATACATAACACATACAAAAAGTCCTAAATATTTTGGCTCCCAGGCATCATCTTCAGGGAAATACCATGACAACGGTTTACGAGCCAACAGGTAGTTTTTACATATGTTATGTATAATGTATCACGAAGTGCGCTTGTTGCAGTATATATTGATTACGTATTACTGTGTTGTGTTTTATTATATCAGCACTGATGTATCTTCAGTCTATGTTGCTAGATCATAACCTACAATTTTTATGTTATCTTGAACATTTTACATGGTTATGGACATGATACGTGTAATATGTTTGTTTTATGGTATCGTGTTTTATTATTTTGTCACAAAAATTAGTTGCATTTCATTCAAAATAGTCTCTAAGCACTCCGCTTGAAGATGGTATGATTATGTGGAAACGCTTAGCATGCTGCTTCTACTACTGTTGGACTATATAGCAGACGGAGTTGTACTGGGGACTGATACATACTTGTAATGGTACCGGGTAAACAAAACTGGGTTTATCAAAATATCGATGTATTTAACTGTATAATAAATCTGAATAATAAAATGATCTTTATTTTTTTTACACGATCTGAAGTAGGTAAACCCAATACCCTTTTTTGCCCTGAATTCAAATATGTTGTAAGTTTTCTTTTTCTGTCGGGCAAGGTTGTTAAAGTGACGCGCGGTTGAAGTTTGGAGACAACCTATATTTACATTATATTACAGACAGTAAATACATCACCTAAAATGTGACAGTGGATGACTTTCTGCTACATTTTGCCTGTAGAACGTCTCTTCTAAGTGTCCAGCAATAATCAGCCAACATACTGGGACTCTGCTTGCCTTTGAACGGCGTTTCCATGGTGGAGATATCCTGGTGAAATCACTCTCCGTGCTCTTTGCTCACTGTCCCGAGATTTTCTGGGAAGAGGTCTAAGTGAGTGTCTAGGAAATACACCTTCAAAGACATATTACACCCCATAGCTTTGTAGGATTTTACAAGAGCAGCCACCATATTACTTCATTTTCCAAACTTTTGATTTCCCAGAAAATTGGTAGTACCATTTTAGGATGATTCCCATGCTGTTTTTTTTTTACACTTCCCGTAGCTGGTCTTCAAACTTTACGTCCTATATTAACTCTCGTATTTGAGGTCCAACAAATAGCCCTTCTTTGATATTAGCTTCACTTTTCCTGAGAAACTTATTTTTCAAGTACATAAATGAAACGTTATTTAACGAAATTTTCAATTAGTCTAAGTTTGATGTTCAGTAAATAAACTATTTCATTATTGATTAATGGAGTATTTACTACATTTTTATGTCCTGGAGTGATAGAGTCTCGTTTAGGCTACTGTTTTTGGATGTAATGATGTTTTCTAACCCTATCGTCACACTCACACAGAGAGTAACAAAACTTTGTGTAGTCAAGCTGCAAGCCAAACAAGAGAACGGTGACCTTTAAATCCCCACAAATGTTCCAATTATATTATTCTTACTGGATCTTTTCCAAAAGTAGTTTGCTATTTTCACAGGACTCTGTCATGTCAGCAACATGGACTAGGTGTACGGGTTGGAATTTTTTTCCCGATGGTAGAAACACAGCCTTTAAGCCAACTTTTGAAGAGTCAAACAAACGCCACTCAATTGGATCGTATTGGTGTCCAAGAGCCTCTATAACAGAACAAAATTCATTACAAAATACCACATCGTAATCTTGAGAGAAAAATTCTTTGAATTCATTTTGGCAATTTCGAAAGAAAGGTATTTCATTATCTTGGCGGAGAAGATTCCATCCTTATAGTCTGGAAATTAAGAGTTTAGCTTTTATTTTTTTTTTTTGACAAACTAAAATCCACGGACAAGGTCGTTAAAATCTCCTTGGGGTTCATTTGAGGAACAACTTGCTTCAAATGTCGGATCGCAATCAGCATTGCCTCCTTCTTACTGTCCGTGATTTTGATCAGAATCAGAGTTGTCATCGCTAACAGTCAGATTTTGCGGAGGCTTGGTACAGGCAACTCTTCACTGTGTCGGTCAAGCCTCATTACAGGTGGAAAATCTGGATATTTCACTGTGCGTTTGGATTTAGAGATTATTCCTGTTATGTCTGTTAAACGAAGGAAACAATTGGGTGAGTGGTCTTTTGGTTCCTTCCAAACCATGGAAACGACGAACGGCATTTGGGCGCGAACCATTTACCCATCCTCTGAGAAGCCTCACACACGGTACGCAACAGATATGAGGGGCCCAACTTTTATCTTGGTCACCCATTTTACACCCAAAATGAAGCTTGAAACATTCCCTAGTGAGTGGGATAAAATTTCGCCTCTGAGATTTGAAGGTAATTTCACCAAACACGTAAGAGACGGTGTCAGGATAATTTGCACACTTCCTTGGCATGATGAGAATATAACAAACGCAGTCCTTTCACACAAAACACTTTACTAAAAGAACACACAACACTTTCAGCTTACCACAACGCAGTCCGACACACCGCTAGCAGTGCAGTGTTCTTCAAGTAGAGCTTTCTCTTAGTTTCATGTCCCAACGAGTCAGTACATGTCTGAACTTCCACAGTCTGGATATCTGTGATTGGGCTCACATGTTTTTGTTGTGATTAAGCTTTTATGCCCATACTATTATTAAAATATAATACAGTGCCTCAGCCAAATTTGAAACATACTTGTAGGGCGACAAAAAACTAAATTCCCTAAAAATGCGTTTCAAAAAGTGTCACACAAAAATATGGATGCTAAAGCAATTCTAATTTCATATTTGAACTCAGTGTGGAAAAATACACGAGAAATACAAATTAATTTTAATGTGAAAAAATTATGTTTACCAGCATAATAAACGGTATAGTTAATCAACTCCTTGTAGCAGTCTTTCTGTACAAGTCAATAGTTCCTCTGCTTGTCAAGAAATTCCCCGCATATTGTGGAGAAACCTGAAGGTTTATTATCGTGTTTACTAATTGCTGCCACTTGACTATCATGATTCAGTTTGTCAGTCCACGTCAATTTATCCCTGTCTTTAAGATCCATTTTAATATTATTCTACCATCTATGTCTGGTTCTTCCAAGTGGCCTTTTTCCTTCACACTTCCCAACCAAATCCGTGTTGGTGTTTCTTAATTTTATTAAGCTAATATTTGGCGAGGAGTGCAAATCATGACGGTGATTATGCAATTTTCCATTTCTCATGTTACTCTTGATTTTACGGTAATGAGTAGAAGTGTGTGGATTTTATACACATTTTCCGTACGCATTACTTGAAAATTTTTACACATTTTTGTTCCTGTGTCCACTTTATTAGAGTATTCAAACTGTTGTTGCAGGTTTTTCATACTGAATTGGAAAAAAAAAAATCTGTTTCTTGTGATTTTATTCACACATGACTACGAATATGAACATTAATGTTCTATACCGTGTTCGGTGGGCGGTCTTCACCACAGCTGATCCAGTACGGAAAGTTTCGACTTCCGTACGCCGAATAAGTTACATCAGATGGACGTGAACTAATATCGG
>Ga0123353_10014189_pt1 | contig 11470 bp, 3 predicted proteins | sample TergutLab28metaG_3_FD_92763 | JGI IMG/M metagenome (GOLD analysis project Ga0123353, IMG submission 92763) | Labiotermes labralis P3 segment gut microbial communities from Petit-Saut dam, French Guiana - Lab288 P3 | ecosystem: Host-associated > Arthropoda: Insects > Digestive system > Gut ... | reverse complement strand
CTCAACATGTTTCGGACATTAATACATCCATCATCAGGAGCCTGCGACTTTTCTATTGTATCACCACATTGGTCGTGTGTTGTTGTTTCGATGTGTGTTGGAGTTTCGGTGTGGCTGGGTTGGGTTGGTATCCGTGTAGCAGGCTGAACCTGCTGAAGCTTCAGCTTCAGCCTGCTACACGGTTACCACACCAACCCAGTCACACCGAAACTTAATAACGAGGGCCTATCCTAATATTCTCTATAAATCTTGAATTATGGTAACACTGTGCACACTGGTACACATATTCGGATATTTCCGAGTAAAGTACTTCTCGTAGCTTCGGAGTGTTGAATGTAGGTAATTCGTCTGGCCAAAATGTTGATCACATTCTGAAAGACTATACGGAATTCCCATTCGAAGTGGTGATAGTCTTCGTAGCCACCGCCAATAGAATACCAAATATCCCATCTAAAATGTGTTTCACTTCCGCATTATATGTTGATTATATCGGATTTCAATTTGAAATGTTTTCTTTTGATCTATTACAAGGACAGCTTTCACATTAAAGAAAAATTTTTGCATACCAAATTACATTCATAATCTTACTAAAAATATATTTGTTAATTATCCAAACAAATCTATCGGTATGCATTAATGCACCTAGACAATGTTCAAGTGTCCTACATTGCCAGATAAAGTACTAAATAATGACCAAACACCTCGAAAGATAAAGATGTATATCGCATGTAAAACTGCCGATAAAATAAGGACATTCTTGCATCCCGAAACAAATATTCCAATATCCTATTTTTAATTCCAAAGAATCTGAAATTCATGTAATTTCCGTTACGCGTTTTGTCACTTTAAAATAAACTTTTAAGATAATCAAAACTTCAGCTGTCTCTTGGAAGCGGATAATCTCGGTAACTGATACATGTTGAAGTTACGGTTTATTCGAACAGTGTGTCTCCCAGCTGATATTCTAATCCAACACCTCTCGAAAAGAAGTCACAAGATTTACGTGCTCAGCCATACCTAATACCGCATCATCTCTTTCAGTCTTCACAACTCAGGTTAATTCAGTCTGTGGAGAAGACACAACTTTAGCTTCGGTACTGTATCACACGCAGTATTACCAACCGTGTTTTACTCATACTAGCAAGAACTCCTCCGCACGCAAGGCCACTTTGAAGTGGTTTGGGCACTTCACTCAGGCAAGTGCCTCTGAACTTGACTTCGAGGATGAAGCTGTGGGTACTAGGACGCATTCCATTTAGAGTAAAGCACTTCGAACAATTCCCTTTGAAGTATCACAAAGATGCGATTAATTTATAAAGCCACACCATCCACTGATTACGTTCGCTGCAGGATGAAAATTTTAATGTAATTAGAGACAGTGTTTAAAGCAGAAAAACGTAATAACCAATTACAAACACCTTATGTATTAAAAATATACTTTCGTGAAAAAATTAAAGAATTTCAACAGTTACAGTGAAAAGTTTAAGTCGGGATTTGAACCAAATATTTAGAAACACAAGATAGGATTTAGACTTTTGATGTTTTGCTGACCGTGCATCTCAGTATATTTATCTTAGTAATTAACCAACGAAATCTCTGGTATCATCACACGTATGGGTGGCCGTCCCGTGCATACCAGAGGCTGTATAATACAGTTTTGACCTCCTGATGATGAGCACATGGTGCTCGAAACATGTAGAGGCATGAAATAAACTTATTGTAAAACAAAAATTTTGTGCATAAAGTTGGTTACTTACTAAGAAAAATAAGGACTTACACTATTACATCCCTGAATTTCAACTTCTGAATATCCTTAAGTAAGAACCTCAGTAAAGGTATGGTTGAAAAAATAAAATGTCCTTCCAATATCAGTACAAACCAAGTAAAGCATTGACATAAATTACCGTCTAGCTACACTCCGATATACAGTGAAGGTAACAGTCATATCCATTCGAACATTCCAACTTACGGTTGAACTCTGTAAACTTTCTCCATGTCACTTTGTTTAGGGAACGCCCTTTGTTGTTCGTTTATATTAACGTGAGCCTAAGAAGTCAATTAAATCTTTACTTCGAATCAAGCACGGGTAACCTTGAATTTGTGGCCATGATTTCATTTCGAAAATACCTTTACAGCCAATTCCGGTGGCCGCGCGGTCTAAGGCGAGGGTCTGCGACCGCACGCTTACTGGAATTGCGAGTCTGAATCCCGTCGAGGGCATGGAAGTCTGTCTGTCTATTGTGAATGCTGGTGTTGCGCACACACAGGTCTCTGCAACTGTCCGATCCCTCGTTCAGAGGAGTCCTATCGTGTGTGTGTGTCACTGGGTGTGGTAAGGTGCAAAAATACCCTCTTCACCTACAATGAGTAGGTAGAAGAGTTAGAAGTAAGAAAGAAAGCAAATATCTGTAATAGAAAAGATAGACTTCCGGAATGTGACGCCGTATAGAGTGGCACAAATGAAAGTTAAGTTTGTATCAGATTGCACGAGGTCACATTCCATAAAACATAATTTTTAAGCACTGCGCTAAGACAGTCAGTCTTCTTACGTAAGACTGAAGTCAGTATTGCTAGAGGCCTTCAATATTTTTTCCTTCCCATTAAACACTGAAGATTCAAGTCTGCTGCAGTAGTGCATTTCCGACAGGTGAAGAGCTACACGCGTTTCAGTGGAGCCTGATGCCTCCATCTTTAATATCCATACTCTGTGCATATCACGGGGCCAGCAAGTTTCTGCAGAATGTCAATAACTACATTTTACTCTCGATTATCAGTGCGCGGATTATGCTTCTTACGGATTATCCATACGGGACTGTCATGCCCAAAACTAAAGAAGCAGGTGGGAAGTAACGTGATATATCGCCGAGTACTCTAACGAGATCCTCATTACAAACAGGACTCACCGACTGTTTACGTAAACGACAAGCATAAGCTATGTAGTTATGACGTATATAATAAATAAATTACGGTTTTATGCTTTGTTTGTGGCCTAATAAACTACACATTTTGGATTACTCGTGTTGCTTCATTTTCCGTTCATCCCCTCCTTATAATTACCCCGGATAATGGAGAGCACGCTTTGTTTATAAACAGACTCAACATCATACAACAAAAAGCTCGAATCTTCATGAACACCGTTTTAAAAACTCGAAATTTCTGATATCAAATTCTACTCTTAATTTAAAAAGCTATTTATTATAGAGCAATATTTTATTGATATCTAAGGTAATAATTCTATAAGGATATAGCAGTCATAACACAACTGTATTACCAGGTGTATATAACTTATCAACATCAACTACATGTTTCGGCCAATGCTGCTGTGACCATCATCAGGTTGGATACAATTTATCAGAGAAGCTATATAGATATTATATAACACAGAACAATTATTAGTATTAGTGTAGTTAAGGGGACGAGATCTCGTTTACACAAAGTCGGTGGGTGTGTGTGCAGATGGTAAAGAACCCTGCATATAACATGTGTTATCCTGTTTGTCTATGGCAATGTAGTGTACGTGCCGAGTCGGTTCGTGCAAGTGGGTTGCGGTAGGCCTGGGCTGGTGTTTGGTCCTGTGGTGCAGTATTTTCTTGCCTTTGGTGGGGGCTGAGTGTCACACCGGTCTGCTGCTGTGGCTGTGTAGACATCCTAAGTTGCGTAGGGTATGGTTGGCAGCTGTAGGTGTACTGTGGTGGGGGGAGGGATTTCTTAGTGCCATGCTGGAATAATAACTAAGCTAAGATGGACAATCAGGCAGACCTGGGAAGCTGTGAAAACCTGTGAAAAATTTAAGTGCAGGGTAGTAGATAGGAGGATACTGCTTACAGGTATTATAGTTCCTTGGTTTGAGCCGGTGTCAGTGGGTGAGATCCTGTCCTGGGTAGGTGAAGAAGATGAGTAGACCTCTTCGTCGCTATAGTGGTTATTACGTGTTACACAAACAACAATCTTGTATCCTAGTAACATGCGGTGGTATCACTTTTGATTCTTTTCTGTATGTCACCGTTTATTGATTTCTGTTCGAAATTATGTTGCAGCAGTTATTAATTAATTGGAAAACGTTAAAATGGTCGTGGACTAATTTATGGTACCATTCTCCTAATCGTTTAATGTAGTGAGGAAACAATGAAAACCCAAAACAGGATAACGATATCCAGACCTACGAACAAACCGACCACCTTCCGAATACAATTCAGAAGCAATGTCTCTTAAGTCAGATTTCTCGGAACAACGGAAATTTTCAACAATGCAATCCTCTTGCATAAACTTTGCTAATAATAATTTCAAATTAAAAAAAATTACTGCGCCAGAAATTGGCAGTAAATTTTCTATAAATCTGTTTGTGGGCACAAATTTTATATTTGTTAGTGAAAATGGGTTCTAAAGCACAGGTTTCTGAGCGTAACCTTACTGAGGGCAGCGTAGTTACTGCCAGTCGTCCTGTTGAGCTGCACCCATTAACAAAACAAAACAAACACATTCAATTGTAAACTAGCCTCCAACATTCTAGGCCTAAATTCCAATCTAAATGCCACATATTGATAGCCGCACCAAAGTGTGCACATACCGAACAGCTCTCTCTTTCATTGCTCCGCAAAATTTTCGTCGATTTATTTACAATTCTTTTCTAGATTACAGAAGAAACATGTGGCACTGCTAGCAGATTATTATGCTGTTTGGGTAGGTTTGTGGCCCTTCAAAACTTTCAACGATATGCGGTATAAATTGAATGTCAGTGCATGCCAAATGGGACTACAGTAATGACTACATGAATTACTGAACTGGAAGGGACTCCAACTTCACTTTGTTATGTAGAGTCCTTAATTCGGGCCATTGTTTAAAAATTTATTGTCGAAAATGTGCACAATATGATTACGTAATTTCCCTTAAAGTACGAAAACACTATATGGAGTAAACGCGGAAGTTTTTGATAACTGAAGAATAAAAAACCAACTAGATGCCACTTATTATTTTGTTGTACTTCTTATAGGCTCAACATGTTTCGGACACTTCTATGCCCATCATCAGGAGCTCGTGACTATTATGTTGATTACCACATTGGTCGTTTCGGTCTCGGTTTGCTGTAAGTTGAAGGTTAGGTGTGGTTAGGCTGGAGTAGTGTCCGGGCTGCGGCCCTTTAGCCCTTATTAGTAATTCTGTGAAAATCTAAATTCACACAAATTTTACTTTTTTTTATTACAGTAGGAAGTTGTACAAGCGCTGTGGTACAGTATCAGCAATGTCATTCTTGCATAATTCGTTGCGCTGGTTACTTACATTGACACATAAGGTGTAAGAGCATCGATAAAGAACATGATACATAATTGTGGCACTAGTGACAACAGACATTGTCTCATAAGCTGCTTCAAATGCAATAACAAGCTGTGTTACCAGCTGTAACAGACAGTGCGACGTCAGCTCTGTTCCCAGCGATAAAGTACTGTGTTACCAGCTGTAATAGACATTGCCACGCCAGATGTGTCACCAGCGATAAAATATTGCGTTATCAACTGTAACAGACATAGCCGCATAAGAGGGTTATTGTTGCCTAGAACAGAAGTCCTTCGATAAATATTTCTACCGCTCACGACCCTCTTGATTAGGGAGCTGGAAGCTGATGCAGTCAATTTCCTCAGCTAAGGCTACGCCTTTTTTCTAAGACAAGATAAATTTCTTCTTAGCCTGACTGAGGTTGCAGCATTTTCGTCTGCCCTAGGACTCCTACACTACTTGTGATTGGCTCATTTCTCACGGGAGACGAGACAATAACCTATCGCCTTTAGCCTGTCTGATCTTACTGTTGGTTCTCAGACGCTTTATGCTTCTAACAATTTCGCAGAATCCAGTCAGTAATAAACAGCGGCAAAATGAATAATGCAGCGGTTTATGCCTTTCCATACACCTGTGCTCAAACTCGTACATGCATTTTATCTACTTCTCCATAATAAGGCTCGTTTATTTTGTATGTTTGTGTTCTGCATTAACATGCAAACAGTCCACTAATCGCTAGGTGATTTAAAATTCTATGCGGGTTTAAAATTTGTTAATTAAATGTAATTGCACATTCATAACACTTAAGCCATAGCCGCAGGGTATCACAATAAAGAACGCACTGCAAAATTCGGTCTTTCACAGCGGTATTGATAAAAATTCAATTCTTCTGGCATATGAAAGCTTGTAGGTTGGAAAATAATTGCCATCGTTTCGGAGAATCATGTAGTCTAAAAAAGACTTCTTAAACTGTAAATTTGTGGGAGATAAAACTGTTCCGAAACGTCGACAACTATTTAACAATTGACACTGTTTCGTTTCCCAGTAGAATGTAATATTCAAATAAACTGCTCTTGATAGAGAATACACAACAATTTTGCTAGGTTTCTATAAACTGTACTTCGGTTTTCCGTACATTTTTTGGTTTAAAGACGTATAAAACCTTCTGCGGGTTTTGTGAAAGATTGTGCCGTGATATTTGCGGTTTTGATGGTAAATGTGAAAATTGCCGTCTTTTTAAACGCGACTCCGTTTATTCTAACGCAAATTTGCAGTGTAAATAATACTCTTATTGTTTTATATATGTATAGTTATATGTTTAAATTTTAATATTGATGCTTGTGAAATGGCAGACAAAATCATGAGGATATTTATGATGCATGCGCGTAAAAATAAAGACATTTTTAATAGCAGTTTGCAAGTAAACCTTTGTTGAATCGATGCTGAAACACAGAAATGGTAGAAGTGCATTTGGAATTCTATTTACCGAACCATATTTTGATTATTGTGATAACGAATATGAGATAGTCGGAAGAGGCAATAAGCTCAGGAGCAGTGTTTAATGTCGCAATAATCCGACTGAAATAAATACTGGGAATTTCGTTACTGAGCAAAAATTAGATTCTGAGGAAAGACTCAGGGCCCATTCAGTGAGTTAGTTACGGTAGAGCTGTTACATTAATGGTGTTCAGGGCACTTCAAGGCCCATCAAAAGTCTCAGCTCGGTGTTGTCGGGTGTGAACAGAAAAACCTTTACAATTCAGAACATTATTTCCCCCCCAGGACCACCCGCTGGATAACGACTCATGCATAACACAACACAACTCTAGCCAGAAACAGAAACTGAGTGAGTCCCAAACCTGCTGTACTGAGAGCTGTGGCCGCATCTCAAAGGAATCGCTGACCATCTCTAAAATTCAAATACAAACGTGTTTGGATAGTGACCCATTCGAACCCATTCGTTATGACTAACGAACAGAAATACGTGTATATGCAAGTGGGAGCTTTTCTTGTAATTTATAATGTGCTATTAAATAATATAATATTAAATAGTGTACGTCAGCACAATCAAATTTATTACTCAAGGTAATTATAAGGCTACATGTTTCGACTATTGATTAAGTCATCCTCAGGCCTATTTTGTCAATTGTGTCACAAGATGCAACGCACACTTTGGGATCCCATCGTGTTTACAATACGATCGGATCCCAAAGTGTGTGTTGCATCTTGTGACACAATTGACAAAATAGGCCTGAGGATGACTAATCTATAGTCGAAACATGTAGCCTTATAATTACCTTCAGTAATAAATTTGATTGTGCTGACGTACACTATTTAATATTATATTACGTTAGAAGAAACATCGTGATGCTTCCATTCAAACTATTAAATAACCTTTAGTGATGGCTTTCTTGATAATTCGGTTTTATTACTATAAAATGTCTCAAAATTAAGTAGCATGCCGTGTATATAATGCGCCTATAAATTTCATTTAAATTTCCTATCTCTTGTCAGTGTAGTGGTATGATCAATGAACATACCTAAAACAAAGCACCTATTGTATGAGGACGCATACGCTTTATAGAAGCTGCTATGTTCTCTGCCCTCCAGGTGGTTTATAGAAGCTGTTTCATCTATCGACCATTCCTTGTTATAAACCCCGTCTCTAATGCCTGTACAACCAAGACGTCCATTAGTAGACACAACCTAACTACTATCAGAAAATGGCTTAAAAAAAGTCTGCTTGTAACCACTACTATAACAGACGGACGGTAATTTTGAAGTTCCTGGAGAATGTGATCTTCGCTCTTCTGGGATGTGTATGCAGTGTAGATTGGTAATTACCGACGTTGCGGGGGTAAACTATCATTCTTCTTAGAATGCTTGGCTTTTGAAGACTGAACAGATAGGTTGTCCCAAAACGTCGAGAACTATCAATCTTTGCTGCGTAACGTTTCAGAACAGCGAAGATTTCATTTACACGCGGCGGAAGCCTGAAATCATTCCTAAAATGTTCAAGAAATGGGCCCCGACAAATACATTTATACCTATTTTTTTAAACGTTTTGTGGACTGTACATCGTGATATATTTGCTCAATAAGAACCAACAGGATGCACTATTTTACTCTCAATTTATTTCTGTAATTAAACTCTACATGTTTCGAGCAGGTTTACTGCTCATCACCAGTAGTTTCATTAACGACAAGGTCTATAATTTTAAAGTAATTTTACACAATTTGATTATTTTCATCAAAACCCAAATCAATTGCTGTATATACAGAAAAGTACCTCATGATGATGGGCAGTAAACCTGCTCGAAACATATAGAGGTTAATTATTGAAATAAACTTAGAGTAAAATAGTGCATCCTGTTGGTTCTTATAGCGCAAATATTTATACCTAATTAAGACAGAGTTACAGAAAGCTGCAGAATATTGTATAATAACACCCTTCGTCGTTGGCATTTCTCGCCAGGGCCAGGATGAACGGCCAAAGAAAACGAAACTCGTGGGACACGTGTCACGTATGGGGTACATCAGAAATATGTACAGGCTTTTGGTTAGGAACCACGAGAGAACGAAACCGCTTGACAAATAAACGTGTTAACATACACGTAATACAGTGTAATTTAAACAAATACATATGAGTTGTATCTGGTTGTGGATATGGACAAGTATCAGGCTGTTGTAACTATGGGAATGAACGTGCTGTGTCTACGTTATGCGGTAAATTTGTAGAATAGGCGAAAATATATGAGCCTCTCAAGTATAACACTACCATATGGCTTTATTTATTTAGTTGATTAGTTAGTTACTCAGTCAGTCAATTAGCTAGGTAGTTATGGAAATGGAGCAATCATTCGATACGAAAATTCCAAATAATTCTGTGGAATTGTATGTCACCGATAGTCAAAAGGATTAACGACTCGCGGACAGTCGTACCTATTAGTTTTGTTTTTTTAGTTTCTCTTCGCCTACTTTATATCTGTTCGACTCAACGAAAGACTGACTTCCAAACGCAACAGCACCCACGGTATCAAAAGAATTACAATGCATATGGGCTTATGTTTTCAATCCATGTTAAACGTCATAGAATCGCATTCATTTCGGTTCATATATTTCAAAATGGCAGTACAAAATTTCATCTTAAACTTTCATGCATTGTAAGATGATTCACACGTAAGCAGTGGGCTGAAGACAGAGTTGTGGATTATCTGAGCACTTTGCATACTACAGACCTAATTGAAAGTTAAGCTTCTGAAAGCTGCAGAACTTTATGGAAACAATTGGGAAAGTGGAGAATATTTTAACAACTTATGTTTTCAAAATAACTGTAACAAGTGAGTGAGGTTGCAACAGTCGTTAAAAGTACAAATAAAAAAAACTCATTCATACATATTGCTGGAGAAGGAATTATGCCTGTGATGCCAGTTCACAGAGAGAAATTTAAAAAATTTGCAACATATTGACTATGCCCTTTTCCATCAATAAGTAAGAGAATGTAGACAAAATTCCATGAATTATTAACCACTATTTGACAGCAGTAGCCAGCTCCTTGCTGCGGCCGCTTTATCCTAGGAAACACAGACCAATTAATACACAATAACAATGTACAGACTCACGGTAACCAATTCTGTATCACAGTAGAACTCTTGCTTTCCCATATTTTTCTACTTTTTTCAAACTTTAAAATATTTTTACGTTAATTGCTCTACCTTTGTGCGATACTTAATTATACCTACTGTTCACGAGCAATTTAAACATTTTACGCTTTACCGAACAGTATTGGTTCAGAAAGAACACAAAGCTGATGGGCAATACATGTAACACATACGGGAGATGAGAAATGCTTCAAAACAATGAGCAGAAAACCTGAAAAGAAAAACCCACTAAAGAAATATAAGACAAGGTTATGATATTATTAAAATTAAACTTAAGGAAACAGCATGTGAAGAAGTTAATTAGGTTCATCTTTATCTTGTTAAAATCCAGTGAATTTTTCCTGAAAACACAAAAATAAAAACTGGCCTTTTGCAAAAATGTGAGCTTTATCTTGTCAAGTTGAAGCTTATAATGCAAGTCTGTGCCCTGTAAAGTTACGTACGTGAAATAGAAATTATACAGGCCTGGTGAACTGGTTCGACACATTATGCTTAAAAAATATTCCAAGATGTGTGTTGTTTTAGGAAGACAGGCTTGTTTTAGCCAAAGTATCAAAAGGGAGAAGATGTCTGGTGATAAGTAATACAGCCTCTAAGAGCACTATGGCAGAGAACTAAGAAGAATATTGGATATTCGGTTTTGGCTTAATGTAATATAACACAGCGGCTTCTGAATAAGGGGGATGGGGAAAACCACGGAGAATAACAGTCAGGACAGTCTGGTATTAAAGTTAAGTACCTCCAGAAGGTTTCGGAAACTGTTTGGATTTAAAAGGACTTGTTTCTTCAGATCCATATGTGAAATTAATTGCTGTTTCCTACTGTTATTCACAACTACATCAAATTCGTCACATTTGCTAATACCTTACTGGTTATCTCGACATCACGATATTGCGCAGCTTGCAGGCAACAAAATATAATATGCGTCTGGTTGGGTCTGAGTGTTCTTCTAAGGTTCGACTAATAGTCTCTGCAGCTTTCCTTTTGGCATTTGTGGTTGCGCCTACTGTACTATCATCGTCATCATCATTATCATCATCATCATAGTCAGAGACCAAAAGGTGGTGTGTCCCACTCATATCTAAAGCCTCTATCTTTCTATGACTCAAAGAGTCATTTTGGAACATGACGTTGTGTCGTTAGGCAGGTGGTTCCGGACGTTTCGAAGATACCACGACCCTTCGAAACGTTAGACATCATTCACAAAACTACGCAGCATCTTACACCAGAACGCTCGAGTCTTCACCAACATCGCTATGAGAAACTCAAGTTCCGCTCTCTCTGGCTTTCTAACTAAAGCCAATCATAACAGTACAGGCAATGTACGTATAAACGTAATTTTGAGGAGCGTTCGCGTAACCGTTCTTGCCGTGGGAAAGCAATAAGTATTGCATATTCTCATTGTGTGTCTGTAGCCGTACTTATCCGGCACGCAAAGCGCATGCACCCTATTATACTGTCATCTGTAGCCTGTCTGGCTGTGCCACATATTTCCACATTATCTTATAAACGGCACAATTTTTTAAAAGAAAGTTATGG
>Ga0123353_10014186_pt1 | contig 11472 bp, 11 predicted proteins | sample TergutLab28metaG_3_FD_92763 | JGI IMG/M metagenome (GOLD analysis project Ga0123353, IMG submission 92763) | Labiotermes labralis P3 segment gut microbial communities from Petit-Saut dam, French Guiana - Lab288 P3 | ecosystem: Host-associated > Arthropoda: Insects > Digestive system > Gut ... | reverse complement strand
CGCCCCCTTTAGGACTCGAACCTAAGACCTGCGGATTAACAGTCCGACGCTCTAACCAACTGAGCTAAGGAGGCAGCATACCTTCCGCCATTTCACACAAAAGGCACAATTATATCATACAATACCCCCAGCTTTTTACAAGAGGGGGCAATATAACCCCACCCTGCTCAAAATAATCATCAATACACCGCATCATTCTGTCCAGTCCATTACTCGTCCTTGCACAACCTTCATTTTCATAAATTATACTCCAATACTGTGCCGCTCAAGCACCTGACCGGTATTATTTTTGATGCGGACAAGCGTATTAGTGTAATTGCCGGTTGGAATTCCTGCACCGCCGGTATGTGTGCGGGAGACCGCCTGTACTGCACCGAGTATTGCGGCTGTCAAGCCAGCAAATATACCGATGAGTCCTCGAAGCGCGGTGCCGGTGAGTCCGATAATGTTTGCCAGCAGTATAAAACGCGAACTCAATACACTGAGAATCGCTCCAAATACTGTCCCCGCCGCTGTTGTGACGATTAGCGATGTTGCAGTTAATGCAAGAACCTGAAATAGTTTATCAAATGTTTGAACAAACAACACAACGAAGGTCATAAATTGCTTGGCCGCTAAAACCAGCGGAGTACCGATAATTGCAAGATTAAGCGCGGCTTGCTTCGCAACAGCAAAACATTTTTTAGCAAACGCATCGAGACGTTTGCTGACTGCCCTTAAGCCGTTTACCAATTTCTTGTCCACAGAGTAAAGTTCTACAAACGCGCCTCCGGCTCTTATGTCTCCTACCGCCATTTTGAAAACTCCTATTGAAAATACACTCTATTGCCGATATAATATAAATGTCGAGGGGAGTTGCTAACCCCGCGTGTCCGGCTGGACAGCCCTTGCAATCCCGCCGGATACCGGCTCTTATCATAAGGGGGATACAATGAAAAAGTTTTTGTTTTGGACGATTATCACTCTAATTGCTCTGCCGGAAATCATTATACTAGGACCGATTGCCGGACTAGCCGTAATCTTGGCAGTATTCATTACCGTCGGTGCGGCACTAACTGTGATGCAGGGCGGAGCGTAGTCAATAGGGCTTTGTTAGTTCCGATAACTCTGTAAAACTGATTTGATACCTGTTCCTGCTCCGCCCGTTTCAAAGCGGCTTCAAACGCACGGGGAGGAATGTTCAATACCGATGGCGATATGCTGCGCGGTGTTACACTGTTGCTCTGAACACTGCGAACACCGCCGCCGGAATGACAGGCATCTATAACATATCAAAACGGACGCTTTGCGTAATCAAAACGTCATCGGAAGAGAAAAAGAAAATCGACATCCAACAAACGTTGGTTTCTGCACCTAATCAATGTTCATGTCCGTGGTCGTCACCTTCGTGCTTTTTCTTCGACATGACTCCATTACAGGGAACGCCGTCAACCAACAGTGCAACTTGGAGGGCACCTTCCCATTTTCGGTCGTTGACTGCTTCGGCTAGTTCCTTGTCATTGATTTTGAATGTTGCGGTATCGCCGCCTTCAACAGCGGGCAAATCATACTGTTTCGGCTTTCCTTCGATGGTCCGATTGAGTTTTATCTCCTTTGCCTCCAACGTGGTCGGTTTATTAGATCCGGTGTAGATTCTAATCTCGACATCGCCGGTCTCTTCATTTGCGATTGCCTCAGCATGAAACTGATGCGCACCCATAACGGCGAGCGAACCGCCGTTGGGACCAAAGTCGTGACTATGTCCAGAGCGGACGGGTTTTGACTCGGCAGAAGAAACCGGAGATGTTTTCGGGGCTTCTACCTTCGAAGCCGGACATCCGCAGAACAGAATCAAAGAAACACTTAACAAGACAGCGGTCAACAAAGTACGTTGCATAAAAAATCTTTCTTTTGAAAAAATGAATTGAACGGATTGAAAAATACAGTGTATCGAAAAGAACGTTATTGTCAATATACCGGTTTTTCCATCTTGCGAATCATTGCGTTCTTTGCGTCCATTGCGGTGAGGTTTATGAAACCAATTTTTGAATATACTGGATAAAACCGAATAATCGGTTAGATTGTACAGCATTGTGCCGTCATATTTTTCCTGATACCCTTTCGGCGATTATGAAAAAGTTCTTCGTTCTTCTTTCGGTTTGTTTTCTCCTGCTCATCGGAATTATGGTCGGTTCGGTGTTGGCTTCCACCGAAGCTGTTAAATCGTTTATCGCAAAACATATCGGCGTGTTTTTTCCTTCGGATGTTCCCAGCGGCGACAAACATGAATATCAAGACGAATACTCAATGTTTCCGCAAATTGCTTTGAGCGACCAAGCATTGGAGAACATCGGCATCAAACCGCAATCGTGGCGGAATCCGATAAAAGAGGATTTTCCGCTGGTACGTTCATTTCCTGCAATGCTAGTTGAGAGACCCGGACGTTCAACGTTTCAAATATCGGCATCCGTTTCAGGAGTGATTCGTCGTGTATATTGCGAACAAGGTGAGCGGGTCAGACCCGGACAGCCGCTCTTCGATATTATGTTGACCCACGAAGATATCGTACAATGTCAAACGGCTCTTCTTGCACTCTGCCAAAAGAAAATTATTGTCGACAGAGAACTGGAACGTCTCAAACCGTTGCAACAAGACCAGATTGCGCCGAAAACAATCAGGGAGTTTGAAAATCAAAAAATCGAAATTGATGCGCAAATCGCAGCACAAAAAAACCTTCTCTTACTTCATGGACTTTCGGCGAAAAGCGTGGAAGCATTGATTCAGCGGTGTACCGAAAGCAATGCGTCCGAACAATTTCAGTTGATTCAGGAACTAACGATTTACGTTCCGAATGTCGTCGAAGATGGTTTCTTGACAACACCGCCGAATGATGTTCACGATGATAAACATGATGCACCTGATGTTCCCCTCGTTCTTCAGCATTTGAATGTCGAGAAGGGACAACTTGTTTCACAAGGCGAAACACTTTGTCAGATTTCAAATTATTCACGTCTCTATGTTGAAGGAAAAGCGTTTGCGCGGGATGAACCTTTACTGAATCGGGCTTTTACGAAACAAAGCCACGTCTCTGTCGTTTTTGACGACCACGCATTGACCGATGAAAAGGAACCCCCGATGCCTTTGCATATTAAGAAACTGGACAATCGAATCGATGCCGTCAACCGCACATTAAACTTTTACGTGGAACTTAACAATCGTCTGCTCGATGTCAAAGAACGCTGGGATGATTCTCACCATGCCGGTCATTCCCATTTGGATACGGACAACAGAGAACGCCTGCACTGGCGATTCAAACCGGGGCAACGCTGCGTTGTCAACGTTGAACATCAAATAATCACCGATTGCTTTGTCGTACCGGCAGAAGCCGTTGCCGAAGATGGTGCCGAGGCATTCGTTTTTGCTGTTGACGGCATTTCCAAGTGGAGAGTCGCCGGAAATGCTGTGAAACAACTAACTATCGAAGAGGAAGAATCGGGTATCCCATACTTTCCTTATAAAATATGGCACAAGAAGCCCATCAAGATAGAAGCCCGCGACCAGCATCGGATTGCCTTCAAGCCCGTTTTTATAACTGCTCCCGACTCGAATGAAGCAGTTCCATCGGTTCTTCCTACGGATTATCTTGCCCAAACGGGTGCCAGTCAACTCAACGATGCCTTCAACAGCGGAAGCGGAAAACTACAGAGTACTTGTCCCTGCGGAGACCACTAACGCTGCTGTTTTCATACTAAATACTATTGTCTACAGACGAATCATTTTATGCTCAATCGTATCATTTTCTTTTCGCTTCGGCACCGTTTGATTGTTTTCGCTGCTGCTGTTTTCTTGGTAATTTTCGGCACGAAGCAGATGCTTGAACTGCCGATAGATGTTCTTCCCGATTTGAATCGTCCGCGTGTCACGGTTATGACAGAATGTCCCGGCTTCGCACCGGAAGAAGTAGAAACCTTGGTGACAACGCCGCTGGAAACCGTTCTCAACGGTGCAACTGGCGCGCTTGCAATTCGGAGTCAAACGACGGTCGGCTTGTCAATTATTACTATCGAATTCGATTGGGGCAGCGATGTTTTTCAATCGCGTCAGATAGTCGCTGAACGGCTTCAACTTGCAATAGACCGGTTGCCGGATGGAATCGTTCCGCAGATGACACCGATTTCGTCCGTAATGGGACAGATAGCCGTTCTCGCCGTCTGGAGTGATGACACCAACTTGAATCCGGCTGTGCTGCCGCCGGACTTTCAACCGCTAACAGACATGGAACTGCGGACTCTTGCCGATTGGACGATTCGGCGGCGGCTTCTTGCCGTTCAAGGAGTTTCCGAGGTCTATACAATGGGCGGAGAACGAAAACAGTTTCAAGTTCTTCTCCGCGCAGATGATTTGCGTAAATATGATGTCCGAATTGATGATGTCGAAACGGCATTGACCCGCAGCAATCAAAATGTCACCGGCGGCTATCTCATGGGAGCAGGAAACAAACAATCGCTCATCCGTTCTGTGGGACGCATCCGAACCATTGACGATATTAAAAAACTCGTTGTTAAACCGAATACAGACCCGCCGATTCTCCTTGACCTCGTTGCTGATGTCGTTGAAGCACCCGCAACTAAAGTCGGCGACGGTTTTATCTCGTTTCATGAACCGATGACGGGAATCATATCGGCAAACAAAGCGGTTATACTAACTGTTGAAAAACAGCCGCTTGAAGATACACGGCAATTAACCAGCACGCTTCTTCAGAAAATTGAACAGATTCAAAATGAATTGCAAACGAAACATCCCGACTTGAGAATTGAATGTCTATATCAGCAGCGGACGTTTATCGATTTAGCGATTAACAACGTTCTCGAAGCCCTTTATCTCGGCGTATTACTTGTTGTCGTAGTTCTGTTTTTCTTCTTGATGAATCTTCGCATTACGTTCATTACTCTGTTGGCAATACCGATGTCCATCATCACAACTTGTTTGATATTCGCTTGGCTCGGCTTTTCGATTAACACGATGACGCTCGGCGGACTTGCCGTTGCTATCGGAGAATTAGTCGATGATGCCATCGTTGATGTCGAAAATATCTTCCGGCGGCTCAAGGAAAACTTTCTTTCGGAAACGCCGCGAAGTTCTATCGAAATTGTCTATGAAGCAAGTTGCGAAATCCGTAATTCCATTGTATATGGGACGGCAATCGTCTGTGTTTGTTTCTTTCCGCTGTTTTGGCTTTCCGGCATCGAAGGACGATTATTCGCTCCGCTCGGTGTTGCTTATGTCGTTTCAATTTTTGCTTCGCTGCTTGTTTCGCTGACAATAACGCCGATACTTTCAAAATGGCTGCTTCCCAAAACAGCATATCTGCATCGGGAAAGCAGCGGACTTGTGCTGCGGTTTGTACAACTTTTTGCCGAAACAGCGATTCGGTTCGGTTTGAAATTTCCGCGCCTTGTACTGCTGCTTGGTGTTATCGCTTCCGTTGCTGCGCTGCTTGTTTTCCTTGCATTGCCGCGGGATTTTATGCCGCCGTTCAACGAAGGAGCGATTCAAGTCAACGTTGACCTCATGCCGGGAACACCGTTGGAAACAACGGAAAAACTTGCGCGGCGATTAGCATCACAGGTTCAATCCATCGAAGGAATTCAATCAATCTCAGGTCGGATTGGACGCGCCGAACTTGACGAACATGCCGTACCGGTCAGTACAGCGGAGTTGATTTGTTCTGTTGACCCGAAAACAAAACGGAAAATGGAAGCGATAATTACCGACCTGGAAACATTGATTGCGCCGACTAACATTCCCGGTGCCATCGCATTTCATGACCAGCCGCTTCAGCATTTGATTAGTCATCTTCGTTCAGGAACTAGTGCGCGCATTGCCATTAAACTTCGCGGTAATAATCTGCGGTCATTAAACGAGCGGGCAGCCCGTGTTCAGGAATTGATAACCGACATTCCAGACATAGGTAAAACGCGGATTGAACCAATCCAGATAGATATTCCGCAAATTAGAATCGAACTTGACCGCGACAAACTTGCCCGGCATGGACTCACACCGGTTGATGTCAATTCTGCTGTTGAAACCGCTATGAGCGGCTGCGTTGCAACCGAAGTTATCGATTCTGAACGCAGGTATTTTGACGTGTTAATACGTCTTGCCGAAGAATATCGTGAAGACGCTAATCTCTTGCAGGACTTGCCGATTTCACTTCCCGAAGGCGGTGTTGTACCGTTGGGAGAATTAGCGGTCATCGTGAATTCTCACGGTCCAAGCCGCATCGACCATGAAGCCGGTCATCGTCAAGTCGTGGTGCAGTCGAATCCAAGTCATCGGGGAGCAGTCGATGTTAAGAACGACATCGACAGAGTCCTTCAGCCGCATTTGGAAGAATTGACTTCCGATAATTACACGCTGGAACTGTCGGGCATTTTTCAGAGTGAGCAGGAAGCAACGCAGCAGATTATTCTCTTGTCTTGTTTGTCGGTACTCGTTATTTTTCTGCTTTTGTACACGATGTTCCAGTCGGCAAATATTTCGCTTCAAATCATGGTTGCGCTGCCACTGGCGTTAGTCGGAGCGGTTGCCGCCATTGTATTGACGGGACAAGGACGGACAATACCGTGTCTTGTCGGAATGATTTCGCTCTGCGGAATCGCTTCACGGAATGGTATTCTTTTGATTGACCATTACTTACATCTCGTTCAATATGAGGGCGAAACTTTTTCTAAAGAAATGCTGATACGGGCTGGACGAGAGCGTGTTGCACCGGTGCTGATGACGGCATTGACTTCGGTGATTGCACTTGTGCCACTGACGCTTGCGGCTGACAAACCGGGACGGGAAATACTTTATCCGATTGCAACGGTGGTCATCGGCGGTTTGTTGACATCGACTCTCATGGAATTTTTTATTCGCCCTGCACTATTCTGGAAGTTTGGGCGCGAAGCGTTCGAAAGAAGTTTGAATGCGCGCCGTGCTGCGCACCGCAATTCTTTATCGAATGATACAAGTTCCCCAGAATTCAAGTATCCCGGAAAATTTTCTTGAAAGAATTTGAGAAACTGCTGCAATAAGGGATTTTTACACTTCCTTTTTTCTATTCCCAATATCCCGTCCTTAGCAAGAGGGCGTTCACCCTCGTAGAACTTTTAGTCGTTATCGCCATTATCGGCGTTCTAGTCGGATGTGTTATCATTTCGCTGGTTAAATATGTTGCTAAAGAGACGGGGGACTTTAGTCCCCGCTTAAAGTAAAAAATGTTAAAATGGGTAAGAAATTGTTAAATCAGGTAGTTCAGGTAAAATATAAGTACTTGCAAGCGTTTGCACCTTGTTTTTCAGGGGTTCGGCTTTACAAAAATTTTTCGAGTCAGGACTTTTTGTTAGGTATTTACGGTCGGTTGTGGGAGAGATTGTTGCCGTGCAATTCCCGATAAAGTTTTACACCGCTCCCAAGGTATCAAAGCATTCAAGTTTAGCCGCCCCTTGTCAAAACGGAAAAAAGTAGTATAAATAAGCCGGTTTTACGGTATTTTGTGAACGAAAAACAACATAAAAATAACTCTATTGAGGTAAAAAAATGCAGAAGAACATACATCCTAAATATGTTGAAACACAGGTAACTTGCGGTTGCGGTAATAAATTTAAGACCCGCTCGACCAGGCCGGAAATTAAAGTCGATATTTGCAGCGTTTGTCACCCTTTTTATACCGGCAAGTTGAAATTTGTTGACACCGCGGGACGTATCGAAAAATTCAAGAACAAATTCTCGGGGGCAAATTACGGCAAAAAGAAAAAAGCGGAATAGAAAATCGACTCCGCATTCAGCCGGTACACAACTCATCAGTCGATTGCGGGAAGTTGACGAAACGCTGTCCGATAAGGGCGAAGACCGTGTCTTTCCCGAAATAACCGATAAGAAGTCGCTGGGCAGTTTTATCGCAAAGAGGGCTGGCATCGTTTGGGACAAGCCGTTTCAAAACATGAGGGCAACGGGATTGCAGGCACTTATCCGCTCTTGGAACGATTTGCCGAAGTCGGGGCGGAAGACCATAGTGACGCTGGCAAAGGCAAGCCGAAAGAAAAAACGTTCACGCTGATGACGATATTGCAATTCCGAAATTATTTCGTATCATGTGAACATCGGATTGGAAGTCGCCACCCCGTGTTGCCGATTGCGTTTCGTTTTTAATTACAGATGTGGCGTATCATGTTTTTTTCTGGATTTGCAATACACCTAAAAATTTAAACCACAAAAGAGCGGCGGTTCGTTGAACCGTCCGCTAAACGAATGACGTGAAAAAAACTTGCAAGAAATAAAAGCCGCAAGCCGAAGGGTTGCGGCTATATCACGCTTTTCAACGTATCCATCAATTCGCTTATCATCTCTTCCGTATGCGTTGCGAAAACGGCGATGCGCAACGCGCCTTCCGAACCGAGACCGGCATAACGGGGCAAATACGAAATCAAAATTCCCCGCTGCGATAACTCTTTTTGAATCCGCCGCATATTCAATGACGAACCAAGCGTGAATACCGCCATTGGAATCGGAGTATCATTCGTTTGAATCCCGATGTTCCGCAACTTGTTCTTCAACGTTCTAACATTTTCATGCAGGTTTTGACGCAGATGTTTTGCAGCAACCAACGGCAATGCTTTCGCCGTTGCAGCAGCGATGGGGTTCGCCGGTGCCGATGCGGCATGATAAAAGGTCGAGCGGTCTTTCAGATATTGAATGAAGGTTTCGGAACCTGCGATGATACCGCCGCCGCCGCCCGCTGCTTTACTCAACGAAAAGCCCAAGTAAAGTTTGACTTCCGGTATTGATTCAGCAAACTCGCCGCACAAATCGAATTCGCTATTGTCCTGAATAGTCCGGTTAGCAAGCGCGGGACTTATGCCGAAATGTTCCAGCGTTCCTAATCCATTTGCGCCCAGAACACCGAAACCCTGTGCGTCATCAATGCAAAGCGACGCGCCTTCATAATGTGATAGCAAGTCGATATATTCCCGCAGCGGAGCGGCTGTTCCCAGCATTGAAAAAACACCGTCCGTTAAAATCATCGGACGTTCATTAAACAGAAGTTCCGAATCGAGTTTGTCTTTCAAATCGCTGGTACTGCAATGCCGAAACACTACCAACTTTCGGTTCCGCTTCATTCGTTTAGCGGCATCGAAGAGCGAGTAATGCGCCGACTCATCAATGAAAATCCGGTCGAAAGTTCCTTCGAGAGCGGTTATCAAAATTTGATTGGCAGAATAGCCGGATACGGTGTATAGGGAGCGTTCCGTTCCGAGCATAGCGGCGATGCGGCGTTCAACTTCAAAGACGGGCGGCGAAGTCAAAGCGGTTCTCATGGCGGCGGTGCCGACCCCGTATTGCAAGACGGCTTCGCAAGCGGCGGCAAGAATTTCCGGCGAGGACTGCAAGCCCAAGTAGCCGCTGCCGGCAAAATACAGGTAGGTTTTCCCGCCGATGGTGACGTGAACATCCGGCGGTCCTTCGAGACCGAAGGATTCCTCGATGCTTTCCTGAACGCTTTTGGGTTTTGCTGCGGTGTTAAAAAACATGTTTTGTTTCTCGGCGGATTATACAATTTCCGTAAAGGATAAAATGACTTCTGCGGAGAATAACAATCTTGCGATTATAAAGCAAGAGAAAAAAACGGTGTTTATTGATACAATAGAACCACAAGCATCATGTCTTTATCGGTAATCCAGCCGTTCACTCCATGGCGGTGCGTCAGGATTGGTGTCGGGATTAAAGTCAAACGGTTTTCCATTTACCGAGCGAATTATCGGCAACTTCAACCGCCGCAACTCCGCAACCTCGGTTTCTATGGCAACACGGGCACCCCTGAGAACCTTTTGATTAAATTCGTCCAACTGTGCGTCAAATACATCAGGAATGTCAGTGACTTCTTGTTTCATTTTTGGATTGCCCTTCAAGGTTTTGCCAAATATCAGCGTCAAAAACTCGTTGCCCTGTTTGGTTATCTTTTACCGCAACAATTTTCCAGCAACTGCCGGAGTTATCCAACAGCGTCCAATTATCGACTTCGTTGCGGTACACATCGAAAAAGTTGCGAAGTCCGCGAACAAAGCGTCGGCGGACGGTTTCCTCTGGAATGTCGTGTCCGCCTTTGGCAACACGAATGGCGACCCTGCGAATCGCCGTTTCGGGATTGTCCAACGCAACGAAAATCAATCGTGTTTCGTATCCCGTCATTTTACACTTTCGGAGAAAAGGTACAAGGGTCTTCGAGGCAAGGGTCGTTTCGACGGCGAAGTTTTCATGGCGGTTTTGCAGTTCCCGCATCCGTTGGAGCATCATTCGTGCGGCATCGAAATCGGCAAGTGCCGGTGCAAGCGGTGAGAGCCCCCGTGCAATCAAGTCGGCATTTACGAAATGAAGAATCCGAAGTTCAAACGGCAGTATCGACAGCGCACCCGTCGTCTTGCCCGCCCCATTTGGACCGCCGAGAATTACGAAAACCGGTTTGTTGGGTGGACATGTCATTTCTGCGCCAAAATGTTTTTCAATTCCTGAATTTCTGATTTCAGTTCATTGATTTCTCGTTGTTTGATTATTCTCTCGCTGATAATGCCTACCGTCCAAGAGGTCAAGATGGCTATTATACCGGCAACCCACAACACCACCGATGTAAAGTTAAACACGACTGGATTTGGCACCGGTCTCTCGTCGTGTATCAATGTGTGCAGTAAAGCAAGGCACCCGATTACAAATATACCCCATCGGATAACCAATAACCACCGCAATCGAGTTTTATCGGTCGGATTTTTCGTACACTCGTTGAATTGAATCACAATTCGCTCCGAAAATTTACTTTTCCGTTATTGTACACTTTTCGGAGAAACAGGGCAATACCTTTTACACGTAATTGTCAGATTGCGGTTCATTATCCTATCACGCCGCTCCGAGGTCATGAACAATTCGGGCTTCCGGTCTAATTTCTTCCGGTTTGACCGCCAATGACTCGCAAAGAACTTCTGCGACGAATTGTTCGATTTCCTCGCGGCTATAAGGAAGACCGTCGGCACGAACGGAATGATCCGGTCGCTTATTAACGAGGTAATTAACGATTTCGCCGACTGTTACACGGGGTGCTTGACCACATCGCTTCCAATTTACGACGAATCGCAAACCGAACAGAGTAATGATTGGTGCCAGTACAAACAACACCGTCAATAAATACAAAACATCATTGATCCAAAAGATATTGTGAAACCATACGGCACTGCAAAGCCAAAGTGCTAAACCACATACCAAACTGATTATAATTGCCGAATAAGACGTTTTCCATATCGAAATAAGCACAAGAGACCGGGCGCATGTCTTGATTGATTTTAATTCGTCAGGGTCGGTGCGGCGTATCTTATGAAATCGCCGCCAAGCATCAGACGGCAACGGAGAATCGGACAATCTGGCAAGTTGTTCAAAACGAAGGTTTAGTTCGATTTTGGACGT
>Ga0123353_10014185_pt1 | contig 11472 bp, 9 predicted proteins | sample TergutLab28metaG_3_FD_92763 | JGI IMG/M metagenome (GOLD analysis project Ga0123353, IMG submission 92763) | Labiotermes labralis P3 segment gut microbial communities from Petit-Saut dam, French Guiana - Lab288 P3 | ecosystem: Host-associated > Arthropoda: Insects > Digestive system > Gut ... | reverse complement strand
TGTTCTGGAATTTTATGTTAGCATAATTGGGGATCACTTTCTTTGCGAGGCATTGCTTATTGAAATATATGTTTGCACAACATTTTAGAAGCTTGGTTCTTGTGTTCTTGTACAGGATGATGGTTCTACCATGACAAGCTATAAATTAATGTTTTCCATCCTGATGTATTATAACATATAAATACAACATGTCAGTCAATAACACAACACTGACAATATACTATTTTTATTGTATATAAAATAAAGTGTCGTGTTATTGACTGACACATTGTATTTGTATCTTATAGTATTCTGTTACATGTAACCAGGTTATGAATGCAAGTATACCCAGCATTATGTGGCATTGCTACTTAATTGTATCTGTTGTGTGCATTGAAATGGTTAATTGTAATGTGGAGCTTTATAGTGTGTATGCGTAATTAATTAGGTATTAGTGTGGTCAGATCAGTGGGATTGAACTGCAAATCTGTCAGCATGAAGGGAAGAAAGTGACCAACATTTTGAGACCAAGGTGTAGGTGAGATGAAAACATTAAAAGGGATATTTGGTTATGTAGACTGGCTTGAACTGTGCCCAGTGGAAGGCAGTTAATACAGTAATCAAACTTCATATTTCATGAAAAGATAGAAGCAGAATGACTTCTTTTGAAGGAGGACCCTGTACATTTGAATTTGCTAGTAACTGAATGTACTGCAGCTGAACCCATGGCTCATACTGGGTTTGGTAGCTAATTTCTTTACTGTTGAAATTATTGTGTAAAACACCATATGTGATTCAGAAACTTAATTTTGCCTTTTTGCGTTTATATAGGGCCAAGTTCTGCTCCCAAGGTACCGAGATTAAGGTATCGTTTTGTGCTGGATGAAGAATCTGAGCAACCAAGTGATGTCGAGGAAGAAATTGATGATTGGGTCCAGGGGAAAGAGACTGGTTTGTATGGTATTTTTGTTTTATGTGGTGCAATCAGCTAGTTTTGCATCTGACAATGAGACAACAGTACTACTGGCACTGCTGCTGGCAGATACTTCTGTGACTAGATTTAGAGATAATAAAGTTGGCTGATTCATTTCATGCTTTGAATAATGCTGCAGCATGTGTAATGATTGTGTAGTCTTTTTAAGTACAAGTGTGTGTTCTTTCATTTGTGATCTTGGCTTACCAAGAAACTGGTCTTGACAGAAGAGCATGTGTTCATCAGATTAAACTGTGGTGGGAAAAAAAATGCTACAGTTACTCTAAGTGTGTTGAGAGTGGAAAGGACATAAGTTTCAGGGTGATCTTTCAAGTAGTTTGAAGGCTGTGGACTGTCTTGAAGAAGACGAATGCTGGGGACATCTTTTAATGAACTGATCAAATGAAAGTGTGAATCATGTGAAAGAATTGGTCCTCAAAAACAGAAGAATTACTATCCTTGAAATTCATAATATATTGGGAATTTCATTTTGTTCAATTTAAATCATTTTTAAAGGCAACCTGAACATGCACTTGTTTACTGCCAAATTTATGCTGCACTTGCTAAGTGAGGAGCAGAAGGAGAATCATGTCAGCGCATGATGGGAACATCACGAGAGGCTTGAAAAGATGCCAGATCCCATTCGAAGGTAGTTGTGGGGAATGAGTTGTGAATTTACATGTACAGCCCAGAAATTAAGCAGCAGTTTCAGTGCAAGAGCCCATCATCTCAGTGTCCAAAACAGGGGGGGGGGCAAGACATGTTCAACTGCATCCAAATGTGAAGAGCCTACTCATTTTGTTCGTGCTTTTTTCTAACATTAATGGGGTTATGCATCATGAATTTGTTCCGCAAGGGCAAATTGTAAACTAGCATTATTACATTGACACTTTGTGGCTTCTGGAGGAAAGTGTGTGCTGAAAACATCCAGAACAGCAGAATTGGGTGATGGTTTCACCACCATGGGAATCTACCTCCACATTATACTTTGAGCTTGAATTTCTGGCTAACAACAAAATCACTGTTGATTCTGTGCTCTCCCTACTCACCACATTTAGCGCCATATTACTTTTTCTCTTCCCAGAAGTCAGGATGGTATTGAAGGTAAGGATATTTAATATGAAAATGATTCAAACAAAATCATGGGACAAAGCTGCCAAGTTTTGGACAGTGCTCTTCATGAAAAGCCTTAAACATTAACACAGTTACACTGCCTACCGTATGGAGTTTTATAGGGATTCTTTTGAAGAGGACAACATCGTCTTCAAAGGTGTGTGTTGTTGTTATGAAGAAATAAGTTTAGTCTGGGAACTGTTTTATCGCACCACATATAATGACAGACATACTGATTGAGTGTTCCTATTGCGTCTAAACCTGAATTCAGTGCAGAACATGTATGTTATGAGAAGTATTTTTTAATGTTGCTGAATAAATGTACTCATAGTTTCTCCTCTTGTGCCTAATGAAGAAGTTATTGTTTCCATTTGAATTTTTGCATCACATGGTACTAATGTAGTTTTTTACATGACTAGTTCTGTAGTGGCCTTCCAACCCCCAAATTGCAAATCAAAGTACAAGTTATGTCTTTCCATTATGGCCCAGTGACATCAGCATCATAAATCTGGTAATGTTTCTCAAATTTCATTGACAAATATATTTCTGAAATTATGAGGAAAGTGTGTCCCCATGGAAAAATTTATTTTCTGCCATACTCACAGCACATAAATTTCTGAGTGTTGTGTCATTCTTGAAATTCATAAGCCACCCAGCTGAAGCATTAACATGTTGCATACTGTTTCTGGCCTGTTTTAAAACTTATGCACCCCATTTCTTGACATAATTCTGCCCTTCTTACAGTGCTATACTGAGAAAGAACATGATTTTATGTGATGGCATCATTCTTGTTTCGAGCTATCACAAGGTTGTTAGTAATGTTTCAGAAGTTGAAGGTTTATCTTGTTTCTCCTTCTGTCTTGTTTCAGTATAAATCCAAACCCCCTTTTGGTGCTGACTATGTTGTCTTATTGTCATTAATATGAAGCATGAAGTTGGTGGTACATGTGTATTTGGATGGTGTGTGAAAGTTTGAATTACATTCGCAGCACTGTAAAGAATGACCTTTTGTAATACCTTATAGTACTTTAAAATGTATGTGGAAGTTTACTGATCTATGTATTTCTAAGAAAATCTCATTTTGGGGGTTGTGGGTCTCTTAGCTACATACAGATGGATGGCCACTAGCAGTGCAGTTTTCTTCATCTGAATTTATATTAACAGGTTTCAGACTCATGTACCAGAACTGTGTCTTAGTGCTGTGTGATGTGGGTCATTTCAGAGAATGATCTTGCTACAGTTATATTTGAACTACTGTTGTTTTCTTTGTTTGAAATGTGTGCCTATACGTTGATGTTCTGTACTGATATGAAATGGACGATTGGCTGGTTATAAGAGTAATGTGCTGTGCACCATACTGTTAGGAATATGGCTTGCTTTGACCCAGGTGAGACACCCCATATTTTGGGCACCTTACACTGATGGAAAGCAGGTAATGTGAAAGATGTATCATTGTTGCCAAAATCTCAAACTCACTAGAATGTTATGACTCAGTTATTTAATGAGAATTATAGTACATAATTTTGTATAAGTTTGTGTATTATCTTTGCCATATAACCTGCTTTTATACACTACTTAGAATTGCTGCCTGAAAATTATGTTGGGCATATGTGTATTCTCATTTGACTACCAACAATGAAATGAAAATTTTTGTGTGATTTTGTTTATTCTGAAGATATAAAGGGTTCATAGAAATAAATGTAATTCTGTGGATAGCGGAGAGATAAATTCTGCTGATATGCATATCATTGTGAAGAGGAGGAGGGGGGATGTCAAAAATAAAAGTGAATCAGTGGATGATGGGAGGAAGACAACTTAAATATGAATAATCTTTGGTGAAGCCAGTTGATGTTACAGGCAAAGCTGCACAAGTTCCACTCATCATATGAAAACTCAAATTAAAACCTGCAGATAAATCAACACCACACTTGTGTTACGAGATTGCGCCCTCTTTGTGACTAGAATATTACCATTGAAATTATCTTTGAAGAGGATTTTTCTCCAGCAGAAAAATTTGTTTCATTTTTCTATGAAAAGATAACTGAATTGTATGTGAGTGAATGTAATAAATGTGACATTCAGAAGATCAGTCTGGGGTATTACTGTATGAGACATAAAGTGTTCCATTGGTTTTTATTTTTGAATATTACTTCCACATTCAAAATATAGTGGGAGCAGGCAAAAGACTTACTCATAATGATCTTATCACCAGTAGTAAGTTCGCACAGTATGATTCATTATGTCAGATGTTCATCTGGCAAATGATGATGATCAGATTCCTTGATGTTCGGATCTTTCTTATCATTTAGCCAAAGGAAAGAACGTTTTGGATAGACCTATTAGAGGTGCTTTCAATGTGAGGTGGAAATGAAATGCCAAAGCATGGAGTGGAAAGAAATCGGTGTTGCCAAGTCCACAAAGGGCACGTCATGAGCTGAAGTGAGGACACTGCTGCTTTATATTACAAGGGCATTGTCAAGTTTCTTGATCAAGGTTAAACAGTTAACCTGCTTTGTTACATAGAAATATTGATGGTCTTAATGCTTTTCATTGGAGAAGACTTGAATCTTGCATCATGGCAATAGCTGTGCCTATGGTGCGCTTGCTGTGAGGGATGAATGAAATTGGACAGTCCACCATATTTGCCAGATTTGGCCCTATCTGACTTTTGGCTATTCCCAAAACTGTAGACTGCTTTCAAGAGCTCCAGATTTTCGGATTTTTCAGCATTCAGGGACATGTATTGACCATGCTGAATAGCATTCCAGACAGGTTTCACCAGTGTTCTGAACACTAGAAACACCGACTCACTAAGGGTATTTGTTGTGGAAGGAAGCTATGTCAGAGGTTACAAGAACAGTTAGTGTGTACATAAACAAATACATGTTTTATGGGGTCTGTCCATGGACTTAACTTTCAGGTCTTGTATATGTCTGTTATGTCTGTCATACAGATTGGGTCACAGATACAAGTGACACCGCAACTCATAGTGATTGGTCGGATGATGTTACTGTGGATGTCGAGTATGAAGTGGCAAGTCTTCCAGAGAAGGAGACCCCTCTTGGTGATGGCAGCCTGTCCTCTGATACAGATGTGAGTTTTACTTAGTTTCAGAAAAAGCTTATGTGGTTGTAAAGAGCAGACTGTGAGAGTAGATTTCTTGTGGCCCAGAAACACCTTTTGATTACATGTAGAAGTCTTCTTATTGTATCCCTGAATACAGCAGTTGTCATGAGAGCTTTACCATGTATCCACCAGGTGTTTGGAGTCCATGTATCCCTTGCAGTTCAGCCTCCTTTATTGCATAGCAGACTTTCTGACTGCTGACTTCGAGCTGCGAAATAAGCCTTGCAAACTTCTGAAAATATTTCTGGACATGCTACAGTGCTCTTTCATGAAATAGTAGCCGTTTTTTTTTGGTCTTTCTTTCAAACTTCACCCTTAAATTCTTGCAATTAAACTAGATTGCTGTACATTTTTTCTCCTCCATTTAATCCTTTGGCAACCAAAGATGACTTTAGTTGACCCACAGGATGATGCTGAGAAAACTAAATGTAGCATAAAGTCAACAGCCAAGAACATGGGAAGTAATGAGTGGCCATTTAAATCCAAGGTCTTTCGCATAGTACAATAAGTACCTAAATCTGGCGTCAGAGGGTTAATTCCCTGAATAATGTTTTCAGGATTAATTTAATGTAATGATTCCATTGTGTTTCTTTTAGTAACACATGCCATATAATATTGAATGCACTCCCTACATGTTGAAGTCATGTATAGGAAATTTTATGTTATTTTGGCTGTTCATATTTTTACTTAATATACACCATGCCTTAAGTTTTGGTTCTATTTTATTTTTGTCCTGCACTGAACTTGTAATTAAACAATGTTCAGCAGTTCTGTATATTTTTCCCTTACATGGTACTGTTGATGAGAGATATTTTTACAAAATTCTCAACGTATGTCTTCTACGATACATACTTGGCATATGTATTGCAAGTGTACACACTGTTTTGAACTGAATAAATGTGCACTGATAACATCTGATGTTCATTTTTCTTAAGTGATGACTAATAAGTAAGTGCCCATAGTGCTGGCAAACAAGCCTAGATACAAAGAGTTATTTTAATATGACTGGGGACCTTTGTGTAGAATCTGGTAGTTTAAATTACACACTTGTACAACTGACTCTTAAGCTTCGTTTCTGGTGTTTTATAAATGAGTTCAGAGTTTGTGCTTTTCATAGTCCTTAACAGAGATCTTTCACTGTGTGGCAACTTAGAATTAATTCATCCGTTTAAAAGCAAGAGTCATTGTAAAGTTTATTTTGTTACATTTATTAAAAAGTATAACTTATGTGCCAGAATGATGCTTTCCTTTGTAGCTACATATAACAGGTCGTATATGTGTATGTATGTATGTATGTATGGTTGTGTGTGTGTGTGTATGATGTTATTCCAACTGACATAGGTTGTGCAGGAGTAAAAGATAACTTCATCTAATGGGCCCAGATGAGTAGGTTATCTGCTCACCCTGAGTATGGAGACATCTTTTCTCAGAAACATGATTTAATTATTTTTATCTTTTAAATACCGCATGACTGAAGGAGTCCAAAAAATGTGTATGGTGTTGTATGTATGTATGTATGTACTTACTTTGTTCCACAGGGGATAGTGTGTGCTGCAGAAATGGTGGTGCTCTGTGATGATGAATTAAGCCTGTTTGCTGACAGCTCTGGGACTTCTGACTCACCAACGACCATTGATCCTGAGGTTCCTCGTGCTGATTATTGGACGTGTGTTCAGTGCAAGAATGAGAACAATAATCCCCTCTTCCGATACTGTGAAAAATGTTATAAGGTAAAATAGATGTTTATCAGTTTTAATGTGTGAATAGGTTAGCAAAATGATGACAGAGCAGTCACCAGACAAGAGGTCTTCAAATTCCAGATACATCCTGCTATAAATATCTGCTTTTTCTGCTGTTAGTCACACCTATTTTTGTGGTCACTGCTAAAACAAGAACTTCGATTATTCATAACAGTCCTTCCAGATGTAAGTTGCATCAAATGCAGGTGAGGAGTGCAGTGGTGATAATGTGCTGCCTGATATGGCTTTACACACTTATCAGTCACTTATAGATGAGATGAAAATTTAATGGAAGAAAGTTGTGATATACCTGGATATAGAACTTGCCCGACATAATCTGTACATTTACTGCAATGGTAGTAAATTCATGTCTGGTGATTGCTTGAGTTGTGATGTGCCATTATCATCATCATCCTGTCAGGTACTGAGCCATGTGGTCTCATGATTTTGTGTCCTACTTTCACTTATCAGTCCGAATTCTTTCTCTAAGGCTGGTATAACATAATCTTTTCTTGATTTACATAGGTGTGGCAGTATTGTTTAGTGAAATAGTTATGAAGAACCATCAACACAAATTAGGTTTTTTAATCAGTGAGTGTCAAAATCGTTCAGTTGGCCATAAAGTGATATTATTGAATACCCAGTATGTGAGAAGTAAACCAAGTAATTTGCATAACAGTGAAACAGAATACAATGGAACCTGTATCCTCAATCTCCTGTGCACTGTTTTCCTGCAAGTATTGTTCATTTTTCTGGTCCCTGTGAATCTCACATGTAAACAGTGTATATGTTAGATGCATCTTTGTATGTTGTGTCATTTTAACTGCTTGAGTTACTCAGAATTTTTTTATTCTGAACCACAATTTCCCCCAAATTTTAGTTTCTGAGAAAAACAATAGCAGATGTAAAGCTGTGCATTCCGACCTACAGTGTTGGTAACCTACACCCACATAAGGGTGCTTGTTAATTGTCAACATGCCTTCGCCAAGTGAGGAGTGTCAGTGGAGTGAAGGGAGTAAGCGAGAGGCTTAAGTTTTAAGGTGGCAGGCCTCACAACTATGTTCTGCAGTTAGTAGTAGTGTCTCATATGACTGACATCAGCATTTAACAGTTGTGTGACTTAGTGCTATTATTCCTGTTATTTGCAATTGGTCCTGTGATGGGAAAAAGTGCCAAAGGGAAAACATCACTGCCCTGGTGTGAATAGTAGTTGCAATGGCAGGTGGGTACTGATCATGGCTGGAAAGTTGTTGAAACCATGAAGTTTTAAGAACATGAAAAACTTTCTATGAAACGCTGTGCATTTTAAAAAGTGTGGATGAAGGTGATAATGACCATTATTTAGAAGTTTTTATGTGCAGTGGATGCCTCCATGCATTTGCAAGGCAGAAACCTTCGGTTGTGCCGCTCCTCTGCTAAAATGTCACTTCCAAGGAATGTAGAGATTGTATATTATTCACCAGACTGAAGAAGCATGTTACAGCCTCTTGATTTGGGCATAAAATGTGTGAAGTGTCATACAGGAAGCACCTAATACTCAGGAAAGGATATGAAACTGAAAATCATTGTTTTGGCAAGCAGTACATTTCACAGTAGCAGCTTGGAACAAATCATAAATGTGACAATTTATTTTTGTCAGTTTGGCTGTGAGCCTGAACTTCACATGGAAGTCAACTTTGTCTGCAGTATTGAACAGGATGATGCCTTTCAGGAGGGCTGGATGTGGCTAGGGGATGAGAAGAATTTTGACCTCAGTTTTCACAAATCTGTAGTCAGTGAGCTTGCCACATGTGGCATTTCTGGTATTGACGAGTTGTGTGGTGATTCTGAAGTTGGGAGCATTGAAGGAGAGGAAGAGGGCTATGAAAGTGAGGCTGAATCAGTGCAAAGCTTTACCAAAGTGCACTCTTCTTATGAAACTGTTATATCATTTTTTATGCACCACACAAATGAGCATGGCAGAATATTTTGTCCTTGGCAGTGGAACTCTGTTTCACATAAAATGTGAGGTTTCAACGAAGCAGTTGTTAGTTGCAGATTCTGTGGAAAGAAGGGATTGGCACACAGGAATTGAACTAACATTTTATGTGTATGCTCTTTATGTAGGCCCAAGTGGAGAATATATAAGCCTCATATTTTATTCTTTTCTCCTATTTCTGACGTATGTAATGCTTTCCCACAACTGTAATTTTCCATGTTTATCTTTTTTTTTTACCCCTGTCCTTTCAGAAATGATGGATAAACTTTTCCGTATATTTATGCATCAAAGAAGTAAACAGTTAACAGGGGTGGGTTGATCATATAAAATGTACAATATTAGGAATTATGAAGAGCATTTTATAAATAGCAAAAAAGATGAACTATGAAGCTGTAGAAAGATAAAAGAGGAAAGCTGGATTTTTGTTCGCAGTTATGCTTTCAACATTATTAGGCTATCTAGTTAATCATTTGTACTGGTGTAAAGTCCGTGGCGTTAAAGAATTTTATAATAATTCAGGTGGATTATATGGCATATCTTTTAAGTCATTTAAATATCAGTAGACAATTATTCTTTACTTAGATACAATTCACTGTTTGTGTCAAGCATTTGCACAAAAGTATAATGAACAAGAAGTGAGTTTTGAGGTTCATTTGTTGTTGTTGTTGTTGTCTGTGAAGATTGCTGTGTTCTCTGGATGTGAATTGTAGCTTGTAGAAGTGTTCTGACAATTCAGAGGAAGACAGCAGGCTTCCAATACTATATTGGTACCAACATATTGGAGGAAGCAGGTTTATTCCAAAATTTGGTACCAGTCTTCCAAACTACTACATTTTCCTAAATAAGATGGCACTGCCCCTCACAGTCCTTAATATTCAGGAAAATACATGTACAGAGCATGTGAAATTGTGCATGCAATTACATGAAGACTATTATTAAGATGATAATTAAAAAGTTCTGATCTTGTATCTCTATTTATGTTTTGTGGTGTCAGTTCAGAAGGCAGCAATTTTCAGAATTGCTGCCATGAGAACCTGATCTGTCAGATGCTTAAAAGTTCTGGCATTGCAAAAAATAATTGCCTGCGTAATATTAAGTTATTAAAATTATGTGCATAAGACACTGGACATGTTTGTTTCATTTTGCAGCAGGGCATTGTATGGTGGAGTTCGTAGACACAAATGTCCATGCTGTTAGCTCATTTAGTTTTAATTGCATTTTGATGTCAGAATTATCCATCTTTGTGGTTTTTGTCAAGGGCAGTTTCGTCTCATTGCTCTTCAACAGGTTGTATAGTGGAGTCCACAGTTGCAAATTTCTGGACCTCTTTAAAGGATGTCATTTCTGCCAGATTTTGTTTTCACAATGATGATAGTGATGATTGAAGTCATTGGGTGTGTTATGCTGTGTCATCCGGTAAATCTTCTTCAGTTGGCACTACAGCCCACTGTGGGCTTTGGCCTGTCGAACAATATCCTTCCATTTTCTTCTAACTGTCATCAACTCTGTCCATCTTCTCACTCCCAGCATTTGAAGATCTCTTTCCATCCTTCCCTGGGTCTTCCCCTTCGCCTCGTCCCTTCCAGTACTTAATTGAAGATCTTTTTGGGTATCCTATCCTCCTCCATTCTCTCCAAATTGGAGGAGTATCCTTTGCTCTTTTATCCATTTCACTATATTTTCTCCTTTGCTCTTCTCTTCTAGTTCTTGGTTTGTTCTGCTTTTCTATTCCCCATTTTCGTATTTTCATCTGGTAAATAGTTACTGACATTTTGGATCGGTGTGCTGTGTACCAGTCAGTGTGGTGTAACATCTCAAAAGACTTGAATCTGTGTCAGTAGCATTTCTTTTAAAAGTCTTTTTTTAAATAATAATAAGCAGAATTCTGCAGTGTTATGGGTTAAGGAAATGAAGATGTCAGAAATGTGACTGTCTTATTGTACTAATTCAGTTTTAGTCCCTGAGTCCTTTCTGTGTCAGTTCATAAATGGCGCAGGTTGTTTCATTTCTATCATCAGAAAATATTTACTGGAGTATCAAAATTTTGGCCACTTTCTGAATTTTTGTTTTATTCTGAATCGGCAGAGGCAGATATGTGTGCTGTGCAAACGTTCTGAGAAGTTTCCTTGCTTTCTCTACTGTGATGTTTGTTTTAAGGTAAGTAGCTGTAGTGCATTAATGAAAGCTGTCCAATAAAAAAAAAAAATGAGAAGAAACAGTTTTCAATATGGTGGATGTTTTGAAAAATTTCTTTGTTATGTGTTTGAGACCACAGGATTAATGCTGCAGGTGTGTGCATTTGTGTACACCACACACTAAACATGGAATGGTTTTGCTATTTTGTCTGTCATTTTCAGAGTGGCGAATGCAGAACTTTGTAACACATCTTGATTTGGAATTATTCTTCAGCATTCGATGATGATTAAGTTACTGTTTTGCCTCATTTCCTGGTGATCAGCCATATTTTTTCTTAAGATTTTGACACTGTGTCTAATATAGCCCGCCTCTGTGGTCTAGTGGTCAGAGTTTCTGGCTACAGATACAGAGGTCCCAGGTTCGATCCC
>Ga0123353_10014181_pt1 | contig 11472 bp, 12 predicted proteins | sample TergutLab28metaG_3_FD_92763 | JGI IMG/M metagenome (GOLD analysis project Ga0123353, IMG submission 92763) | Labiotermes labralis P3 segment gut microbial communities from Petit-Saut dam, French Guiana - Lab288 P3 | ecosystem: Host-associated > Arthropoda: Insects > Digestive system > Gut ... | reverse complement strand
TGGCGGGATACCGGGAGATTCGCACCCCCGTGCTGGAGCATACGGAGCTGTTTGCTCGCGCCGCGGGAGAAACCAGCGATGTGGTCCAAAAGGAGATGTATACATTTTTGGATAAAGGAGGGCGCAGTGTCACCTTAAAGCCGGAAAGCACGGCAGGCGCCGTCCGCGCCTTTATGGAAAGCGGCTTGTATGCCCAGGCCTTGCCGCTTAAGGTGTATTATATAGGCGCGCCCCATTTCCGCTATGAGGCTCCTCAGTCCGGACGTTTGCGGGAGCACCATCAATTCGGCATGGAATGCTTTGGTGCGGCTCAGCCGTCTGTGGATGCAGAACTGATTGTGCTGGTCATTAAGCTGTTGGCAGGCCTTGGCCTGCAGCACTTGATGGCGCGTATTCATTCCATCGGATGCCCCGCGTGCCGGCCAGCCTATCAGCGAAAACTTCGGGAATACCTGCAATGCAAGTGGGAGAAGCTGTGTAAAAACTGCCGGGAACGCATGGAGTTAAACCCCATGCGCTCGTTGGATTGTAAGGAGGAAGTCTGCCGCGCGGAGTTGGCGGACGCGCCCATGATGCTGGGTTCTTTATGTGGTGAGTGCCGGGAGCATTTCGATTTGGTTAAACGCTACCTGGACGGGGAAGATATTGCTTATCAAGTGGACGAACGCATTGTGCGGGGTTTGGATTACTATACCAAGACCGTGTTTGAAGTCATCACGGAAATAGACGCGGCTGCACTGACGGTTTGCGGCGGCGGCAGGTATGACGGGTTGGTAGAGGAATTGGGCGGTCCCAGTATTCCTGGAGTTGGTTTTGGTATGGGGATGGAGCGGGTTATTATGCTGCTTAACCAGCTTGAAGAGGACGAGCGCCTTGTGCGGGTGGAGGAGGAATCGCCGGAAGTCTTTGTAGCCGGCGTGGGTAAGGGGACTGCGCCCCATGTATTTCATTTGACGGAAGCCCTTCGGGCTAAGGGGCTCCGGGCGGATATGGATCACCAAGCCCGCAGCTTAAAATCGCAGTTTAAGTATGCGGATAAGCTGAACTCGAAAATCGTAGCCATCCTCGGGGAGGATGAGTTGGAGCGGGGCATTGTCAAAATGCGAGACATGAATACTAAAGAAGAATGGGAAGCGCCGCTCTCTGAAGCGCCGTGGCTGCTAAGGGAGCGCATCCGCCCGTAACGAGGAGTGAATTTTAGCAATGAACAATCGCACGCACATGTGTGGTGAGGTCAACAGAGCACATACCGGTCAATCGGTAGTCTTAAAGGGGTGGGTGCAGCGGTCCCGCAATTTGGGCGGCATTATTTTTGTGTGGTTGAGGGATCATACGGGCGTTATACAGGTAGTTTTTGACGGCAATGCCATCTCACCGGCGCTTTTTACCGTGGCGGAAGGCCTGCATGGAGAATATGTGCTGGAGATTCGTGGCAAAGTGGCTGCACGGGCTGCGGATGCCGTCAATGATAAGCTAAAAACCGGCGAGATTGAAGTGGCAGCGGAAGAAGCCGTGGTCTTAAATGCCAGCAAGACGCCTCCTATCTATATAGAGGAAGAAGCCAAGGAGCAGGAATCCCTGCGATTGAAATACCGATACTTGGACCTGCGTCGGCCTAGTATGCAACAAATGCTCCGCACGCGCCACCAGGTGACCCGGTTGCTCCGGGAATACATGGATCGCAATGGGTTCGTGGAAGTGGAAACCCCTATGCTGACCAAATCTACTCCGGAGGGAGCGCGGGACTACCTGGTACCTGCTCGCGTTAAGCCGGGAGCCTTTTATGCCCTCCCTCAGAGCCCACAGATCTATAAGCAACTTCTAATGCTCTCCGGGATGGATAAGTATTATCAGCTGGCCCGCTGCTTTCGAGATGAGGACGGCCGGGCGGACCGTCAGCCGGAGTTTACCCAGTTTGATATGGAAATGAGCTTCGTCGACCCTGAGGACATACAAGGGGTGGTTGAAGGGGCGTATCAGCATGTGTTTCAGCATCTGATGGACATAGACCTACCACTTCCCCTGCCGCGGCTTACCTGGCGCGAAGCCATGGCCCGTTTTGGCAGCGATAAACCGGACTGCCGCTTTGGCATGGAGATTTCCGATGTGGGAAGTGTGGTAAAGGGCTGTGGCTTTCAAGTGTTTGAAGATGCCCTTGCAAGGGGCCAAACCGTTTGCGCCATCCGCGCCGAGGGTGGGGGGAGACTGAGCCGTAAAGAAATAGACGCTTTGGGCGAGTTTGTGAAGACATACCATGTCAAGGGTTTGGCCTGGGCTGTGGTAAATGAAGATGGAACCCTTCGTTCCAGCTTCGCGAAAGCTATGCAGGGTGATAGTATGGGCCTGTTGCTAGCTGCCATGGGCGCTAAACCCGGAGATGCCGTGTTTGCAATCGCGGATACAAAGTACGTGGCATTAGGCGCTATGGGCCAGCTGCGTCTGCGTTTGGGCAAGGAACTGGGCCTGATTGACCCGAAATGGTACAATTTGTTATGGGTGACCGAATTCCCTTTGCTGGAGCGGGATGAGGAGACCGGCCATTTCGCTGCTATGCATCATCCCTTTACCACCGTGGTGGATGAGGACCTGGCGTTGTTGGATGAGGACCCTGGCGCTGTGCGGGCAAAAGCCTACGATCTGGTGCTCAACGGCTTGGAGATGGGAAGCGGCTCTATTCGGATCCACCAAAGCGAGCTGCAGGCAAAGATGTTTCGGTTGCTGGGGTTCACCGAGGAAGAAGCCTGGACTAAGTTTGGGTTCCTGCTGGAGGCCTTTCAATATGGTACGCCGCCTCATGGGGGATTCGCCTTTGGCATCGACCGCATGGTGATGATGCTCGCCGGGGCGGAGAGCTTGCGGGATGTCATCGCCTTTCCCAAGATCCAAAACGGCACGTGCCTGATGATGGAAACACCTGCTGCCGTGCATCAGGAACAGTTGGAACAGCTACGGATCCGTATGGTGGAGCTATAAAGGGCCAGTTGTCAGAATGGGTGAAATCTGTTATAATCGGGATGTGTGATTTGGGACTCAACTCCCCCAGTCCCCTTGGACGGCGTTTTGAACCATAGGAGGTGTGCGCCCGATGGCAGCCAAGAAAGATAATTTGCCACTTAGCTTGGAGCAGGATCAAGATTCTACGGGAATCATCACTTATGCCAACGAGGTGATCGCGGTAATTTCTGGCGTCGCCGCCAACGAGGTAGAAGGAATTGCCGGTATGTGTTCCAGTGGAGGTATTTCGGAGGTTTTTACCCGCAATAAAAACATCACCAAGGGCGTGAAGGTAGAGATCGGCTCCGAAGAAGCGTCTGTTGATTTATATGTGGTTGTAGAATATGGTACGCCTATCCAGACCGCGGCTCAAAACGTTCAGGAGAATGTCCGCAAGGCGATTGAGACCATGACCGGGCTCCATGTGGTACGCATCGACGTACATGTGCAGGGGGTCAGCTTTGAAAAAGAAACCAAGGAGACGCTGGCAGGCTTGGAAAGCGCAGCCATTGAGAAATCTTGTGAAGAATACGGAGAAGAGGCTGCGAAACCCGCTGAGGAGGCGCAGGCTGAGTGGGATACGGAGAAACAGGCTGATGACTCTTCTTCTGTGGAAGCAGACCTGAAAGAGGAAGCCGACGGGAAGGAAACGGAGAGAGAGGTAGAGGGCTCCTATGAAGGATAGCCCTTGTGATGGTTTTACAACATCTGCAATGAATGTTTTTTCGCTTGGCAACCCCTCGAGGTATCTCAAAGGAGGTGAAGGGTATGACATTCAAGTTTTTTGATCGGTTTTTCGCGGCTATTGGGGGGCTCATCCTGCTCTTTTTGGGTGTATGCACATTGATATTAGGGCTTGGGATCTTCCCGTTCTCCGTGGATAATACTGTTCAAAGCTTCTTATTGGGCGACTTTCAGCCTTGGCAACGCATTGGGGTGGTAGGCATCGGCCTGATCGCTTGCATACTGGGGGTGCACAGCGTTTCCCTGCTGCTTCGCCGGCGTAGGGATCAGGGGTTTATTATGCAGCATACGGAATATGGGGACATGAGCATTTCCATGCATGCGATGGAAGCCATGATTAAAAAATGCGTAGATACCCATGAGGAACTCAAAGTCACCCATACGAAGATTCGCCGCAGCCGGGAAGGCGTTGTGGTGGATATGAGAATTTCCCTGGGAAGCGGGGTGAACATCCCCCTGACGGTGAACGCTTTGCAAAAGCAAATAAAGCATTACATCACATCCTGTTCCGGCGTGGACGTGAAAGAAGTACGCGTAATGGTGGAAATGGGAAATCATTCCGCAAAAAGCGCAGAGATGGCGACGCCAGGGATGGTGGTTGATGAGGCTTGTGGCAACATTCCCACCTTCACGGATATGAGCCAACAGGCAAGCCCTGAATGCGAAGGTGAAGCCAGTGGTGGGAAGGAGACTATTCACCAACGGCTTTTTAAGCATGATGAAATGCCAAGCGTTTTTCCAGAGCCTCCCATGGAGATCCTGGACAGGGAACCGGTCTTTGTGGAAGCCATTGTACCAGAAGAGGCGGAGACGGAGAAGGCCGGAGAAACCGGGATAGGGCTGGCAGAGGATGATTCCTCGGATGCTCACGAGCCTGACCAGGAGGATGCGCGGGACGGCGGTGAAAGGGAGAATGACTGATGGAAGAGGATCATAAGCTAAAGTTTTGGAACAATTGTTTCCGTATCGGAACGCGTCAGTGTGGCATACTTATGGGTATACTTGGCATTGGCGCGGCATTTCTATTTCTTTTCCTTGGGTTCTGGAAAGCGTTGCTGGTAGTGTCTTTCTGTATGCTTGGGTATGGAATCGGAGCCAGTAGCAACAAAGCCGTTCTTTTTAAAACTTAGGTAAAAAAACTTTTTCCACCCAAGGGAGAATAAGCGGCCTCTTACCAAGAGAAACGGAGTGTTTGAGGTGGGGCGTTCAATTGCCAGGCAGGCAGCCATGCAGTTGTTGTACGGACAGCTTTCGGGCGGGGAGGCCAACGACGAATCGCTCGAGTTAGCCTATGAGCAGCTATCAATGGCGGAGAAGAACGCGCCGGATGCAATTCACCCCACCGAGGAGGAGCGGCGCTATATCCGAGATATCCTTAACGGCGTGCTGGGCCATAAGGAAGAGTTGGATAACGTGATTCAAAGGCATAGTAGTGGGAACTGGGCAATATCCCGGGTACCTTATGTGGATTTAAGCATTCTGCGTCTCTGCACATATGAGCTGTTCTACCGTGAGGATATTCCAGCTAGTGTTTCCATCAGCGAGGCGATGGAGTTGGCGGATCGTTACAGTGAACCCAAAAGCAGCCGGTATATCAACGGTGTATTGGGAGCCATTGACCGCAGCAGGTAAGAATGATCAATTGGAAAGTCACCGCGATACAGCCCTGCCGGTGCCTTTCGCGGAAAGGCAGATGGATAGCCATGGAGGTTGTGCTGGGTTTTGACACCAGTTGTTATACCACCTCCATCGCGGCGGCAGATCGAGGGGGCAATATCTTTTGCTCTGAGCGTATATGTCTGCCTGTGGAAAATGGAAAACGCGGCCTCCGCCAAAACGAGGCCGTTTTCATGCATGTACGGCAGCTTCCCAAAGTCATGGCAATGCTGGAAGATAAATGGAAAGAGGCGCGAATTTGTGCGGTTGCTGCATCGGCTGGACCAAGGGATGAGGAAGGGAGTTATATGCCGGTCTTTCTTGTGGGGCTTGGCTTTGCGCAGACAGTGGCAAGCATGCTGCGGATTCCCTGCTATACGTTTTCTCATCAGCAAGGGCACATTGCCGCGGGACAGATTGACAACCTGGCGATGGGCGGAGCCTTTGTGGCCTTGCATCTGAGTGGAGGCACTACCGAGATGCTGCTCTGCAATCATGGCAAGCTGCATCTGCTGGGCGGTACGCTGGATTTATGCGCGGGACAGCTGGTGGACCGGGTGGGGGTAGCGCTGGGACTGCCTTTTCCAGCCGGGCCCGCCATGGAAAAGCTCGCCGAGGGGTGCCGAGATGCTTCCCAGGCTCTTTTGCCGGAAAATCTGGAGGGGGACGATCTGTATTGCCATCTCTCCGGTTCGGAAACCAAGTGCCAGAGATGGATCGAAAGTGGGGAACTATCCCCGGAGCGTATCGCTTTGGAAGTTTTCGATTTGCTGGCACGGGTCATCACAAGGCTTTTATTGGCAGGATGTCGGGGGACCCAGGTACGCCAGGCTCTTATGATGGGCGGTGTCGCGTCCTCTGGTCTCCTCCGCCGGCTGATAGGGGAGAGCATGGCAAAACACGGGATGAGCCACGAAGTGGATGTGGTTTTTAGCAAGGCGGAGTATAGCGCGGATAATGGGGCGGGAATCGCTCGGCTAGGCGCTTATCGGCATTGGGAGGTATCATGATGCATATCAAGGAGGAAAAGATGACTGCAACATTATTGGATGGAAAGATTATATCCCAGGATGTAGAAACTCATGTGAAGGATAGGGTAGAAGCGCTGAAAGCAAAGGGCTGTACCCCTGGCCTTCTGGTGATTTTGGCAGGGGAGGATCCCGCCAGTCAAACTTATGTGAGCAATAAAGAAAAAGCCTGTGAGAGGCTGGGTATTGCATCCCGAACCCTACGTTTACCGGCGGATACGACACAAAAAGTGCTGGAGAGCGCGGTTATCGCAGCCAATCAGGATCCGGCCGTACATGGCATCCTGGTGCAATTGCCTCTCCCCAAAGGCCTTGATGAGAACGGTGCTTTAGCCCACATCCTCCCAGAGAAGGACGTGGACGGCTTTCACAATATTAATACGGGAAAAATAATGCGGGGAGAAGACGGCGTGGTGGCCTGTACCCCCAAAGGTATCCTATATATGCTGAAAAGTGCGGGAATTTCCATTTCCGGTAAAGAGGCTGTAGTGGTAGGCCGCAGCAACATCGTGGGCAAGCCCATAGCCCTGCTGCTGCTGCAGGAGAACGCCACGGTGACGGTTTGCCATAGCCGTACTGTAAATTTGCAAGCGCACACCCAGCGTGCGGACATCCTGGTAGCAGCCATCGGCAAAGCGAAGTTCATCACTGCGGACATGGTGAAGTACGGCGCAGTGGTGGTGGACGTGGGCGTGAACCGGGTGGATGGCAGGATCTGCGGGGATGTGGATTATGAAGCTGTTTGTCAAAAAGCGAGTTATATTACACCGGTGCCTGGCGGGGTGGGTAAAATGACCATCGCCATGCTGATGGACAATACGGTGACGGCAGCGGAAAAGGCGTGGAAGGAGCCATGACTCGAGGGCCACTGACCCTGACTGTATCTGAGTTGAATGAATACGTACGCCGGAGTTTTGCCAGTGACCCTATTTTGCACGGGATTTGCCTGCGTGGTGAAATCAGCAATATGAAACGTCATGTGTCCGGTCATTGGTATTTTACCTTGAAAGACATCCAAAGTGCCATCAGCTGCGCCATGTTCCGCCAAGCGGCCTTTACGGCGCCCTTCGTCCCCAGGGATGGCCAGCTGGTTCGCCTGTATGGCAGCGTCGGGTTATATGCCAAGACAGGCCAGTACCAATTCTATGTGGAAGCCATAGAGCGGGATGGGGTCGGGGAGATATTCGCGCGGTTTGAAGAATTGAAGCAAAAGCTAGCGAAGGAAGGACTCTTCGACCCGGCTCTGAAAAAACCCATTCCACTATTGCCAAAGGGAGTGGGTATCGTCACCAGCAAGACGGGATCGGTGGTCCATGATATGGCCCAGGTGGCGCAGCGGCGCAATCCCGGCATGCCGCTTTTTCTGTGCTCCGTGAAAGTGCAGGGGGATGGAGCTGCGATAGAGATCGCCGAGGGGATCTCTACAATGGATCAATTTGGCGGCGTGGATGTGATCATCGTGGGCCGGGGAGGCGGAAATACGGAGGATTTATGGGCGTTTAATGAAGAAACAGTGGTGCGGGCAATTTTTGCTTGTGGAAAACCAATCATAAGTGCGGTAGGTCATGAAACGGACGTAACCCTCGCGGACTTTGCGGCGGATTTGCGCGCGCCAACGCCCTCAGCGGCGGCGGAGTTGGCGGTGCAACCCCGGGAGGAATTGCTTGGTATGGTTTTCCATTGGACGGAGAGGTTGGAGAAGGCATTTCAGCTTGACATTAAAGAGAGACAAATAGTCCTTTCTGGCTTAGATAAGCGATTGGCGGAGCGGGATCCGGAAAGCCAGAGGCAGTTGCTTTTGATGCGGGTTCAGCAGGCGGATGGGTGGTTGCGGGCTGGCGCTGTAAGTATGGCGGCAGAGAAGGCTCATGCCCTGGCCCAATGGGAAATTCGACTTCGGACTGCGAGCCCCATGGCTACCATTGCACGGGGTTACGCCATGGTGTTGAAGGGTGATAGGGTTATGCGGTCCGTGGATCAGCTTAGCCCGGGCGATAGCATTCGGGTGCTGGTGGGGGATGGAGAATTAATCGCCAGCGTTACAGAGGTAATGAAGGGGGAGCCGCAATGGCAGGTAAAGTGAGTAAACCCAAGGAAAGAACCTTTGAAAAGCGGCTTGAGCAACTGGAAGCGCTGGCTGAGAAGATGGAGCAAGGCAATCTGGCCCTCCATGAGCTGATGGCAGCCTTTGAGGAAGGCGCGAAGCTGGCTGCTGGGCTGCGTGCGGAGCTAGAGCAGGCTCAGGTGCGGATGATGGAGATCAAGGCGACCCAAGGGGAAAAGTTGAAGCCCTCCGGCGTGGTGGAGCAAGGTTTGTTGCTGAGTTCCTTAGAGGAGGATGAATGAGTATGAATGAACGATATGATGCCTTCCGACAGGCGGTGGAAGATGAACTCCAATCTCTCCTGCTGCCTGGCGATAAGGAGGACATCATCCTGGCAGTACCTTTCAAGCCTCCTGGGGAGGGTGAGATTCCGGGACATTTGCGCAGTGCCATGAGGTACAGCCTTCTGCTGCCGGGCAAGAGGCTTCGCCCCGTACTGCTGCTTGCAGCCTATGCCATGCTACGGAAGGATTGGCAGACATGCCTGCCCTTTGCCTGTGCAGTGGAGATGATCCATACTTATTCCCTGGTGCATGACGATCTACCTGCCCTGGACAATGATGATCTTCGCCGGGGAAAACCGGCAAATCATAAAATTTTTGGAGAAAATCTAGCCATTCTGGCAGGAGACGGGTTGCTGACCATGGCGTTTGAAACCATGCTCTCCGCCCTGATTTGCAGAGAGAAACCCCTACAGTCGATGGAGGCAATGAAGGAAATCGCGTTGCGGGCAGGTGTACGGGGGATGGTGGCCGGTCAAACGATGGATGTAGTGTTGGAGGGCATTCAACCACAGCAAAGTATGGTGGAATATATTCATCGACATAAAACTGCGGATCTGTTAATGGCTTCTGTGGTGGCAGGCTTGCTTTTAGCGGGCGCCGACCGACCACAGTTGGTAGCCGGGCAGGTTTATGGCGAAAACCTGGGACTCGCATTTCAAATGCTGGACGACCTATTGGATGTGGAAGGAAACACGGCTATTATGGGGAAACAAACCGGTATGGACGCCATGCGCGGAAAAATGACATGGCCCGCGATGTTCGGGGTGGCACAAACCCGCAAGGACGCAGGGCATGCCGTGGATCGCGCCTTGGAAGCGCTAAACGTGTTTGACGCCAGCGTCGGGGTGGATTTCCTCCGCAATCTTGCGCAAGATATGCTTGTACGGGTAAAATGATTGTTGTATGATAGGCTTGGTACAGTTGGAATGAACAATACAGGGGGTATAGCCATGCCGATGGATCATTTTATGGAAGAAGTTGTGATAAAAAAGCAGCGAGGGATGCAGGACGGTCTATACTACGTATCGACGGTTGCTATGATCCTTTTTGCGATCATCGGCTTTTCCATGCTGCCTTCGTTGTTGAGTGGTGGTTTTAGCATAGAGGGACTGTTGTTGACGGCATTCTTTATCGGCTTTGCAGCGCTTCTGTTTCTGCGCAAGGACCGCATCCGCACGGAGTTTGAGTATACCTTCACCAATGGGGATTTGGATTTTGCCCAGGTGTTCAACAACCAAAAACGAAAGAGCCTGGGGACCATGCGAGTGAAGAACGTTGATGCCTTTGGCAAGGTGGCTGGCGAAGACTTCCGCAAGCTCGTCAATATGCCGGAGCTTATGCGTAAGAATTGGTTTTTAAACCGGGGCGCTGACCTCTACTTTTTTTATTTTCAAAAGGAAGGTAAAAAAACGATGATTGTTCTAGAACCTTCCCAGGAGATGGCTGAGATGATCAGGAAGTATTTGCCCCACGGCGCATACCGCGCATAGGGGGTTCTATGCGAGTCTATCTAGATAATGCGGCGACCACCAGGCCTTTTGAACAGGTCATTTCCGCCATGGCCGACTGTATGCGGGATTGTTTTTATAATCCTGCCGCGTTTTATTCACCGGCTATGGAAGCGGAGAGGGAGATGAAGAGGACTCGGGCGGTGATCGCCAAATCCATCGACGCGTCAGAGAAGGAGATTCTGTTTACCTCCGGCGGCACAGAGAGTAATAACCTGGCCATCATCGGCCATATGATCGGGCAGCGGACGAAAGGAGTCATCCTCTTCAGCGGTTTGGAACACCCGTCGGCGCAAAACGCTTGCATAGAGGCAGCTGCCCTGCATGGGCAAGATGCCAGGGAGATTCCTGTTTTGCGTAATGGGACGCTGGACTTACAGGCCATGGAAAATATGCTGGATTCCAAAACCCGGCTTATTTGCGTTACGCAGGTTTGTAATGAAACCGGTGTGATCACACCGGTGCACCAAGTTGTCCAATTAAGGGATTGCATGGCTCCAGACGCTGCTATCCATGTGGATGGGGTCCAGGGTTATTTACGCGTTCCTTTTTCTATGGCGGAATGCAACGTCCAATCCTATGCAATCAGCGCCCACAAGATTCATGGTCCCAAAGGCGTGGGAGCCCTGGTTGTGCGTAGGGGACATCGTATTCGGCCCATCCTGGTGGGTGGGGGCCAGCAGGGGAACCTGCGCAGTGGCACGGAAAACACCCCGGGCGCGGTGGGCTTACGCACGGCTGTTGAAAGTTTCCACAAGGAGGCTCATGCTTACGCTCCCATGATCAACCTCCGACAGATGATGCTGGAATTGCTGCAAAAAGAGCTGCCTGACCTTGTGGTGCTGGGCCAGGGGCTGGACAGCGCAGAACATATTTTACGCGTGGCTTTTCCTCCTGTGCGGGGGGAGACTCTGGTACATGCCCTGGAGGAGGTAGGAGTGCTCATCGGGACGGGAGCAGCCTGCAATTCGCGCAAAGGCAAACGTTCCACGCTGTTCACCTCCATGGGCGTACCTTCCGAGGTGGTTGAAAGTTCCGTGAGGATCAGCTTTTCGATCATGAACACCCGGGAAGATGTTTTGATGGCTGCCCAAAGTATCATTGAAAAAGTTTCTCAACTGAGCAGATATAAACGCCGGTGAAAAGGGGAAGGA
>Ga0123353_10014179_pt1 | contig 11473 bp, 8 predicted proteins | sample TergutLab28metaG_3_FD_92763 | JGI IMG/M metagenome (GOLD analysis project Ga0123353, IMG submission 92763) | Labiotermes labralis P3 segment gut microbial communities from Petit-Saut dam, French Guiana - Lab288 P3 | ecosystem: Host-associated > Arthropoda: Insects > Digestive system > Gut ... | reverse complement strand
AAGCAAACGCCGTAAGACGTTGGAGCGCGAGTTGGAATGGGTGCGCATGGCTCCGAAGGCGCGTCATGCCAAGTCGAAAGCACGTTTGAACGCCTACGACAGATTGTTGAACGAAGACTCCAAGCAAAAAGAAGAACGCCTCGAAATCTTTATCCCCAACGGACCGCGTTTGGGTAACAATGTCATCGAGGCGCAAAATATCACCAAATCCTTTGGCGACAAGATGCTCTTTGAAAACCTGTCGTTCAGTTTGCCGCCGGCAAGCATCGTGGGAATTATCGGTCCTAACGGTGCCGGTAAAACAACGCTGTTTCGGATGATGATCGGACAGAAAAAGCCCGACAGCGGCAGTTTCAAAGTCGGCGAGACCGTGCAAATCGGCTATATTGACCAGCAACACGAACAGATTGACCCCGAAAAAACAGTGTGGGAAGTCATCTCCGAAGAGAACGAAAACCTCTACTTAGGCGGACGTATGATGAACTCACGGGCATACGTGTCGCGTTTCAACTTCAGCGGGACAGACCAGAGTAAAAAAGCGGGCGTCCTGTCGGGCGGCGAGAGAAATCGGATGCACCTCGCACTGACGCTACGGTCGGAAGCAAACGTCCTACTACTCGATGAACCAACCAACGACATTGACGTCAATACCTTACGTGCGCTGGAAGAGGGCTTGGAAAACTTTGCCGGCTGCGCCGTCATCATCTCCCACGACCGCTGGTTTTTAGACCGCTTAGCAACACACATCCTCGCCTTTGAAGGCGATGCCCAAGTATATTTCTTTGAAGGAACGTTTTCGGAATACGAAGAAAACCGCAAAAAACGCCTTGGCGATGCGCCGAAACGGTTTAGGTTCAAGAAGTTGAAGGCGGACTGATGGGGGGAGTGTGAGTTTCGGGGTTTCGAGTTTTTGGGACTAATGCCGCTATCTCGCCAATATGCTCGTTGTAGGCTGGTGTTATTCTTTTCTCAATAGCCATTCTACAATATTTATGTGTTCAATTCCTTCAATTTCAGAGGATATTACGTCAGTAGAAATAATGTATTTGGGGTAATTGTTTTCGATAGATTTTAATGGACGGATTTCTCGTTCTGCTGTTTTTGGGTCGGACATAGACCAAGTTACTTGGTAATATTCAAACTTATTCATGACGTTTTTTACAATAAAATCCACTTCAAATTCTCCAATTTTTCCAATCCAAATCTGATAACCTCGCCTATTTAATTCCAAATACACAATATTTTCCAAAATATGTCCGACATCTTGATATTGGAATTTTCCAAGTTTCAAGTTCCTAAATCCAATATGTTTCGCAAAATTCTCGAAGCACTCGAGAATTTTCACAAAAAGTCTCTCACGTTGTGTCCTGTCCACATCACTCTGTCCGCTTTCATACAACGGAGAGGCGGCTTGGCGCAGGCGGGGGGTACACTATCGGTTATTAGAACCACAAATGGTCAATTCCCCACAAAAGGTTATTAGAAGTTACACCCCCGCTTGCGCCAAACCGCTTGTTGCACGCTGGCATTTTTCGTTGCATTAATCTTTTCATTTCTAAATCTTCACTTTCTCGAAACATTTACTATTAAAGCCTTCTGCTGCTTCACCCTCACGTTTAAGTTCAACAAGTTTATCATTGGCAGTGAATGGATTTTCAATTTTAAATGAAAAGTTCGCATAAAATTTACCTTTATTTTTATAATTCAAATTCTCATTATATCCTACATTTTTATTCGCACGGCTTTGTGAGAACGGAAAAGACGTATCTGATTCTATTACAAGTTGAAAAAACAGTTCTGATTCAGAATAAAAACATTGATAAGGTGATTTTGGTATATTAGTTTGATAAATACAATGACATTTTGCATTTGTAATAAGAGGTCTACCTGCACAATATTCAAACATTATGTCTTCTTTACCTGTTTCATGCTCGAGTTTCATAATTCGATATACATTAACATAGTGAATGTCATCATTATAATCAAAATCTTTCAAAAAATAGGAATAATTATCACCTTTAGCAATAAGAGTATATTGGTATAAACCTACACGGGGCAACTCATTATTTTCTTGTGCTTCGCTCGGAAGTTGTTCGAATAATTTAGAATAAAAATTACCATCTTTTTCTTTCGGATCAAATTTAACTGATTGAAACTTTCCAATCAATAGTTGAATGCCTCCACGTGGTTGTATATCATCTATGTAAATAGACAATATCGGTTTTTTAAGAGTTGAAGCCATGTGGATTTCATTTTTCACAAAAGATTCATCAGATAAGGAATTTTTTGACAAAAAAACTAAAAAACATATGCTTTCTTCGATTTTCTTGGCAATTCTATCTGCCCATTCTACGCCATGTTCAAGTCCTTCATCGTACCAAAATCTTGTGCCAGAACCCTGTAATCTCGAAAGAATTGACGTAACAATGTCTTTGTCTTTATGTGCATATGAAACAAAAATAAACTTTTTGAAGCCACTATACGATGTTATCATACTTTTTATTTTTATACCCCTTTCGGAGCGGTTTATACCATTTTTGTTATTAATTATCTGTCTTTCTAATCGTTGTCCGCTGCGCTGTCGCCCGCTTGCGTGCAACGATCTGGGGCTTGGCGCAGGCGGGGCTTCCACTGTCGCTCGGACGGGCGCAAAACTTGTAAGTCCGCACAAACTTTCAGGCGAGCCACTGCCCCGCTTGCGCCAAACCGCTCGTTAGCGGCTGGCGTTTCTTTTCTATAGATATTTTTTCTCACAATCATCTTCTCTCTGATATTACCAATCATAATTATTATCTTTAAGTACTTGCTTTGCCTCTTCATTACCTAATCGGGCTAATGCTTGTGTACATTTTATTGCTTTATCTTCGTTTTGTGTTTCAATGTAAACTTTTAGCATACAGTGATAGATTTCTATTAATTTATCCGATTTCAATTTAATTGCTTTTTCATAATTTTCAATTGCTTCGTCATAATTTTGTTGGTTTAAGTAAACTTGTCCCAAATTGAAATATGCGTCAGTATAATCAGGATTCAATTCAATTGCCTTTTCAAAATATCCAATAGCACTATCATAATCTTTTTCAAAGGGTAAGTATCCACTTACAGAGTAAACTTTAGTTTTTGTATTTTTAAAGTACATTTTTACACTATCAATAAATTTTTCTTGTCCGTAAATACCTTTATTTAAGTAAACACATCCAATATTATTATATGGTTCTGCATAATTTGGATTTAATTCAATAGTTTTTTTATAGTATATCATCGCACTATCATAATTTTGTTTATCAGCATAAACATTTCCAAGATTACCATATGCTCTTCCATAATCTGGATTTAATGCAATAGCCCCGTGTAAAAATATTATCGCATTTTCATAATCTTGTTTCTTACGATATGCAACACCTATATTTGTGGAATACGAAGGAATTTGTTCGTTGTTAGATTCAATAAGTTTTAATTCAACCGCTTTAGCATAGCAGGCAATTGCTGTCAAATAATATTTAATAGCAGTATTGTAATCTTTTTTGTCAAAATAACAATTTCCTATATTATTATATGTTTCGGCGTGAGATTCAATAGAATTGGATTTTTCATAATGTTCAATTGCCTTATCATAATTTTTGTCCATTTGAGCAGCATATCCTTTTAAATACCAATCATCTGCCGTTTTCGGATTAGATAATTGTTCTGCGGCAGTTTTAACCTTTATTTTTAATTCTTCAGATACTTCTGAATCATCTGGCGAATGATTTTTTTTTATCTCCGCCATTAGTTCTTTATGCTGCTTATTATCAATGTATTTGTCGGAGAAGTAACATATTACTGTCAAAACTGCAATTACAAATGAAATGCAGGTCATCTTTGAGGGCAAAGACCACCTTCTCCATTGTTGTTTTGTCGGAAGCATTTTCATTATAAAATTTGATTTATTTCTTCAACATTTTCTCTAATTTGTCAAGTTGTACATAACTTTCCAACTTTATTTCTTCTCTGTCTAACCGCACTGCGCTGTCCGCCGCTTGCCGCTAACTCATAAATATGCGCAAAGATACACCATTTTTCAATACCACCAACATTTGTGTAAAAATATTTATACACAAAGTGTTATTTTTATTTTCTACTGCGCATTTTAAATATCTTTTTCGTACCTTTGCCGAAAATAAATATTCAAAATGCGTATGTCGTTTAATAGTAAAAACTATCAATTTTCGGTTGGTGAGCATCGTGATAAAAATGTCATCTTTGTGCATTTTCATTACAACTCTTTGTTGAAAAACGAGTTGAAAGCGAAATTTCCGACAGCACAATGGAGTATGTCTAAGAAATGCTGGTATCTGTCTGATATTCAATCTGTCAGAAATGAAATTGGTATGATGCCTAAGACAGAGATGGGGAAAGCCGTTATCAGTCAAATTCATCCGGTTAATCAGGTTGCGCTCAAGCGGATGCATGAAACGCTTTTGCTCAAAGCCTATAGCCCAAATACGATTAAAACCTATTGTGTCGAATTTTCGCAACTGCTCTATCTGCTCAAAGACAAGCAAGTAGATATGTTGACGCCGGAACGTTTACGGTCGTATCTTTTGTATTGCACAAAGAGGTTGAAACTTTCCGAAAGCATTATATATAGCCGTATGAACGCCATAAAATTTTACTTTGAACAGGTACTGCATCGCGAAAAGATCTTTTTTGAATATCCAGAAACTTCTCGGACACAAAAATATAAAAACCACCGAAATTTATGCCAAAGTAAGCAATCGTCAATTAGGCAAAGTCAAAAGCCCGTTAGACGACTTATAGATTACACGTAATAAGGTACAACAATTTCATATACGCACAATATTTTGACAGGGCAAACGCATTAAAATTCAAATTTTCACATCAGCCAGTGCGATGGCTGTTGCCGCTTCTACAACGGGGGGGAGGCGCAGCGCAAAACAGACGTCGTGTCTGCCTTCGATGGATAGCGTGTCCATTGTTTTAGTGGCGAGGTTAAAGGTATGTTGTGGTGTTCCGATGCTGGGCGTGGGCTTGACTGCCACACAAAAACGGATTTCATTTCCGTTGCTGATGCCGCCGTTGATGCCTCCGGCGTGATTGGTTGCGGTTGTTCCTATTTCATTTATAATCACGTCGTTATGTTCCGATCCTTTCATGGCTGCCGCCTGAAAGCCTGCGCCGAAAGCGATGGCTTTTATTCCGGGAATGGCGAAGACGGCGTGGCTGATGACAGATTCCAAGCCGTCGAAAAACGGAGAACCTACGCCTACCGGCAACCCTTCGATACAACAAGCGATAATGCCGCCGATGGAGTCTTTTTGTTGCGCTGCCGCCGCTATCTGTTTTTCGATGTCGGCGCTTCCGCCTGCCTCGATGAGTTGGGCGGTGATTTGTATCGGTTTCAGGATCTCTTTGGCGATGACTCCGGCGGCGGTCAGTGCGACCGTCAGTCGTCCGGAGAAATGTCCGCCGCCGCGCAAGTCGGCGAAGCCGTGATGTTTTTTTAACGCCACAAAGTCGCTATGACCGGGGCGCGGGATATGTTCTGTCTGTGTGTAATCGGAAGGGATTGTATCTTGGTTGCGAAAGAGTAATGTGATGGGCGCACCCGTTGTAAAACCTTGATAGACACCCGATTCTATTATGGGAATGTCGGGTTCGTTTCGCGATGTGGTACCTGTCCTGCCCGACTTTCGACGGGATAAATCGGGCATGAAAAATTGTTCGTTGAGTGGTATTCCCGCCGGACAGCCATCAACGACAACGCCCACGCAAGTGCCATGCGACTCGCCAAACAAACTCACTCTGAATGTTTTACCGAAAGTGTTCATAACGGACAAATGTTTTCTATCTCTTTCTTGATGCGTCCGCCTAACTGTGCGCCCGTTTTCGCCTCTGCCGGAACCAAAACATCAACGGCACGAATATTTTTCAACGTCTTCTCTTTCTCTTTTTCCTTGCCGCTCACCAAAAAGAAACAAAAGGTTTCGTCTTTTATAAAATTGTAATAATCAGTCTTTTCCAACTGAGCGGTCGTTGCCAACACTATCATATAGGATTGTTTCGGGAGTTTGCGAATCCGTTTTCTAAGCCTTCTACACGAGCAAGCGTCTTCGGTCAGGTCTGTGAAAACAGCGTTTTCAAACCCTGTCAGATGTGCTTTTGTCGTTTGCAATAAACTTTCGGAAGCGGCAATGATGCTGAAAACATTCGGTGGCGGTGCCTCTTCCTGCAACACCCGCGCCATCTCTTCAATAGGCGCATCATGCGAAGTGAGCATCTTATATGCGGGACAGCCTTGATACAAAAGCCACTTTTTTCCGCTGATATAGAACGCGTTACGGGAAACAACCTTGCTCTCCAATCCTGCATTGGAATAACTGCAATCCAAGACAATCTGTTGCTCGCCGAAAGTTACTTGATTCGATAACAGCAGATTTTTAGGTATGGTCGAGATAATCACATCGGCATGATCAACGGCTTCTTGAATGTTTTCAATATCAACGGATATACAGCCTGTTTTTTCAGCAAATTTCGCCACTTTTTCAAGGTCTTTTCCTGTAACACTTTTTGCCATCTCCATCATCTTACAGGCGTATGCAGCAGCGCGGGCAGCACCGCCATATCCGATAATCAACACCGAACAAGCCCGAAAATCAACCTTATGCTCATTCAACGACTGATACACGCCATTGACGTCTGTATTAAAACCGACCCACTCATCGCTCTTCCGTATGATTAAATTGACGCTGCCGATTTGTTGTACACGCGCATCGTAATTGTCTATTTTCTCCAGCATAGACGTTTTGAACGGCGCCGTGATGTTGCAACCCGACATATCAAGAAAATTCATCGTTGCAAGAATCTCATCAACCGAGTCGGCAGCCAAGTACATATAATACCCTTGAAAATCATTGACTTTCATGGCTCTGTTCATCATCTTGGGGCTCAAACTATGGCTGATTGGAAGCCCCGCAACAGCAAATAACTGCAATTTTTCCGTATCGTGCATGAGTGTATCAAATATAACGGCGCGAAAATAGATAATAAATTTCTATCCTGCAACTTTTTTTACCGAATTAAAATATTGTTCTGCACACAAAATAAAAACGCATCATTTTTGTTCTATACACAGAATAAAAATAAATGTTACCTTTGCACCAAAAATAAAAAATCTGTGATAACGAAGTATAGAACCCAATTAAAGAAACTATTTGTCATAACGTTGCTGATGTTGTCGGCGGCGGTATCTTTTTCGCAAATCAACTTTGAATATTTTTTGGCGGTAGGTCGTTACAAACTATCCGACGGGCATTATGTTGAAGCCATCAACTCGCTCAATACCGCCATTGTGGTCAATAAAAATTCTTACGACGCCCATTTTTTTCGTGGATTAGCCAAATACAGTTTGGGCGATTACATTGGCGCCAAAGAGGATTTAGACCGTGCGCTGACCATCCAGCCGATGTCGAAATGGGGACTTTATTATCGGGCGGCAACGCTCAGCATGATGGGAATGTACGACGAAGCCGAAATGGACTTGTTGGTGGTTTCAAAAATAGACCCGCTGGACAGTGCCATACATATCAGCGTGGGAATCAATAAGTTGCATCAGAAACATTACGACGCTGCCGAAGCGAAATTTAACGAAGCCATCATTTTAACGCCCAACAACGATGACGCCTATCTGTATCGCTGCATTGTGCGAGCGTTGAAAAAAGAGTACGAAAAAGCCATCGAAGATTGCAATAAAGCCATAAAAATCAATCAGTTCAACGCCGACGCTTTCCTCAGGCGCGGAATGGTACACTACGAAATGAAGCAGTATGAAAAAGCCATCGAAGACTATGAATATGCGTTGAAGTTGGTGAATGACAATCCTTTAACCTATTTTTACCGCGCGCTCTCTTACCTCGAACAAGGCGACACCATCCAAGCCCTGCGCGACTATGACAAAGTGTTGGAACTCGATTCCCACAATTCCCTGACCTATTACAACCGCGCCATCATCAAATCCGAACAAAAAGATTGGCAGGGCGCGTTGCAGGATTACTCTTCCGTTCTTTACTATAATCCCGAAAATCTTTACACCCTTTACAATCGCGGATTGGTGAAAATGGAGTTACAGGACTACAAAGGTGCCATCGCGGATTTCAGCAGCGCCATCGCAGCATTCCCCGATTTTTCCTACGCATATATGGCGCGTGGCTCGGCAAAACACGCGCTCAACGACCGATGGGGCGCTATCGCCGACCAAGATACTGCCATATTCATCATGCAACGGATGTCGGATACCAACGACAGCACCTATCTGGCGTTTTCCGACAAGGCACAACTGCGCCGCGTCATTGAGTTGGAGGCTGACTTCAACCGTTCTTCCGGCGGAAAGGGACAAGTCCAATATCAGACAACACAGATTGAGTTGGAGCCGTTGTGGATGATTTCCTGTTTCGCCTCCGACGACGAGTATGTAAAGGCGCATCGCTCGGAAGCGTGGGACAAGACACTCGATAACTATAACGAAACCAACTCGTTAGGGCTGAAATTCGGAATCATAAAATATGGCGGACTGCAAAGTCTCGACGAACTGCTGGAGGCACTCAGCGATACCGACATGAGCAAGGAAGATGTGAATGTGTCGTTCCTTGCGGGGATTATCAACACGTGGATCAGCAACTATCCTGCCGCCATACAATCTTACGACAAAGCCATTTCGCTTGATGAAGATTTTTTGTATGGCTGGTTTAATCGCTCGGTAGTCAAGACCTTACAAATACGCAACGCCGAAACTTATGAAGACGCTCCATTTATCGGATTGTCGGAATCGCCACCAAAAACGAAGGACCCCATTGACTATTCGTCGGCGATTGACGATATATCGGAAGCCATCATGTCGTATTCAAGATGGGCAGCAGCGTGGTACAACCGTGCCACCATAAAAGCATACTCCGGTGATTATCAGGGTGCTATCAGCGATTATACGCAAGCAATCAAGTTAGCGCCGAAGATGGCAGCAGCCTACTACAATCGCGGACTGATTTTAATCTTTACCAAACGCGCCCAAGAAGCCTGCCCCGACTTGAGCAAAGCCGGAGAACTGGGAATACCCGCCGCCTATAATGTGATTAAACGATATTGTAAATGATTCACATTGAGGAGTTAAAGGTAAGACTTTCGCAAAACGAAAGCATATTGTCGGCACTGATAGCAAAGACATTGCACATCTCCGCCGACCAAATTATCTCGTACCAACTTGTGAAAAAAGCCATTGACTCGCGTAAAAAATCGGACGTCTGTTTTGTCTATTCCGTTGATGTAGAAGTTGCCGATGAAAAACAGGTTTTAGACGCTCTTTTAACCGCGAAAGATGCTCATACACAGAAGATTGTAAAAACACACCGTATCCGTATCGCCGATGAGAAATTTGATTATACCTTGCCTCCCTTGCGTTCCCCCCTTCGGGGGTTAGGGGGCTTTTGCGCCTTTGCGGTAAAAACACCCATTGTCGTTGTCGGCTCAGGACCATGCGGACTTTTTGCCGCCTTAGCACTCTCCAAAGCGGGTTTGTCGCCGTTGGTTATCGAAAGAGGGAAAAAGACTGAGCAGCGCGTTGCGGATGTGGAACATTTTTTTAAAACGGGCATCCTCAATCCCGAATCGAATGTACAGTTTGGCGAAGGCGGCGCAGGGACGTTTTCCGACGGAAAACTCTACACGCTCATCAACGACAAACGCTCCCACTTCATCTATCAAACGCTGATAGAGTGTGGCGCACCGCCGGAAATTGCCTACGACGCCAAGCCGCACATCGGCACCGACGTCTTACGGAAAGTCATCGTCAACCTGCGGGAGAAAATCATCGCATTAGGCGGGAGTTTTCGTTTTGAAACAGCATTAACCGATATTCGCGTTAAAGATAACACGTTGAAATCCATCATCTTAAACGGAAACGAAGAGATGCCCGTTTCGGCGTTGGTATTGGCGCTCGGACACTCTGCCAGAGATACTTTTAAGATGCTCTACGACAACAAGTTAAACTTCGCGCAAAAGCCTTTTTCGGTGGGCGTGCGCATTGAGCATCCGGCAGACCTCATCAACCGGTCGCAGTATGGAAATTTTACGGGACACCCTTTGCTGCCCCCCGCAAAATATAAACTTGTGGCGCACATCAACAACGGGCGTAGTGTCTATACCTTTTGTATGTGTCCGGGTGGTTATGTCGTGGCAGCGGCGTCGGAAGAGAATATGCTGACTGTCAATGGAATGAGCGAAAACAGACAAGACGGAAACAACTCCAACAGCGCACTATTGGTCAATGTCCATCCTACGGATTTCGGTTCGGAACATCCATTGGCAGGCATTGACTTTCAACGAAATATAGAACGTAAAACTTTTGAACTCGGCGGCGGCAACTACCATGCACCGGTACAAACGGTAGGCGATTTTCTAAAAGACCGGTTTTCAACCTCTTTGCCATCGGAACTGACGCCAACCTATAAACCCAACGTTACACCCGCAAAACTCAACGATTGTCTTCCCGCCTTCGTTGTCGAAAGTCTGAAACTCGGTATCGTGGAGATGGACAAAAAACTGCGCGGCTTCGCCTCACCGTCAGCACTTTTGACAGCCGCCGAAACACGCAGCAGTTCCCCGCTCCGCATTCTCCGCAACGAACACGGCGTGGCGTCGGTAAAAAATATCTACCCCGCAGGCGAGGGCGCCGGATATGCTGGAGGCATCATGTCGTCTGCCATTGATGGGCTGCGTGCGGCGGAGGGGATTTTAGAACGCGGATGACGCAAGCGCGAGGCGCGATAAAACCGATAAAAGGGATAAAAAAATAAAAAAATCGCTTGCGCCGATTTGCAATCAGCGTGTCCCGCTCGCGGGTAGGATGCCCCGATTATAAATCGGCGCAAGCGGTTTCCCTTCGTGCCTTCGTGCCATTGGGACGAACACGCAGGTTCGTCCCTACTAATCACTAACCACTAATCACTATTTTCATCACCTCACAATCACCACCTTCACCTGTTTCTCATTCGCCCGCACCACATACACTCCAGATTCAACATACAGCGTGAGTGTGATGGTTTCGCCGGTGGCGATGGCGGTATGTACACAGATGCCGGATTGGTTATAAACCCGTACCTCATCGTTTTTGGCAACGCCTTCAACGGTGAACGGTGCGCCCGACATGGCAGGATTGGGGTATGCCCAGATCTTGTCGGAAGGCGCAGGGGGTATCTTGTCAGCGTCAATCAGTTTTATGGTGGAACAGAGGTCGCCGTGGTTGCTGGTGATCAGGCGGAAGGAGTAGTAGGTCGGTGCAGGTTCTAATTGGTCGGTGATGTCCTGACTTCGACACTTTTATTTTTGCGTTTTTATAAATTGCTGTATATTAGCGGAATGCGCGTTCTGGGACACCCAAAATGGGTGTCCCAGTCAAAAAAAGTATTATTTTTGCGGCATGTTT
>Ga0123353_10014178_pt1 | contig 11473 bp, 12 predicted proteins | sample TergutLab28metaG_3_FD_92763 | JGI IMG/M metagenome (GOLD analysis project Ga0123353, IMG submission 92763) | Labiotermes labralis P3 segment gut microbial communities from Petit-Saut dam, French Guiana - Lab288 P3 | ecosystem: Host-associated > Arthropoda: Insects > Digestive system > Gut ... | reverse complement strand
GCCGCTGGTGGGGGTCTCCAGCATGTTGATGCAGCGCAGCAGCGTGCTCTTGCCCGAGCCCGACGCGCCGATGATGCAGGTGACCTCGCCCTTCATGGCGGAAAAGTGGATGTCCCGCAGCACTTGGTTTTCGCCGAACCGCTTTTCTAAGGCGCGTATCTCGATCACGGGCGTTGGCACGGTCAGCCGCCCTCCTTTCCCTCACCCAAGCCTTGCAGGGCGAGGGCGCTGCCGGCGCCGCTCTGGGAGCCGTGGATGGCGTAGCTCGCCGGGCCGTCCATGCGCCGCTCCAGCATCCGCAGCAGGCGGGACACGGTAAAGGTGAGGATGAGGTAGATGCAGCCGGTGATAAAGAATGCCTCGAAATAGCGAAGGTAGGTACCGGCGGCTCTTTTTGACACAAAGTAGAGCTCCGACACCGCGATGACGTTGAGCACGCAGGAATCCTTGATGTTCACGATAAACTCGTTGCCGATGGAGGGCATGATGTTGCGCACCGCCTGGGGGAGGACGACGCTGGTCATGGTTTGCCAGTGGCTCATGCCGATGGAGTGGGCGGCCTCGGTTTGGCCCGCGTCAACGGATTGAATGCCGCCGCGCACGATTTCGGCCATGTACGCGCCGGTGTTGATCGACACCACAAACACGCCGGCCACGAGCGGGTCCATATTGATGCCGGCCAACTCCAGCAGGCCATAGTAAATCACCATGGCCTGTACGAGCATGGGCGTGCCGCGGAACACCTCGATGTAGATGTTGAGCAAGCTCTTGAGCGCCGTGAGCAGCGCCCGCGAAAGGAGCCGGGCGCGGGGCGCGGGCTTGATGCCGCGCGCCACAGCCACGAGCAATCCCAGCCCAAAGCCGAGCACCGTGCCGCTTGTGGCGATCAGCATGGTGGTGCCGGTACCCCTCAAAAACATCGAGCCGTACTTCTCTAAGATGAGGCCTACCCAGGCGAAAAAGGTTGTCGGCATGGCGTTACTCGCTCAAGGGCTGGCGCGCCACGGCGTCGTCCATCATCTGCTGGCGCGTCTGGCGGTCGATACCGGCCAGCGCGGCGTTGATGGGCCCGACCAAGTCGCTGCCCTGGATGAGTCCCACCGCGATGGCCACATCCTCGGGCGAGGCCACAAAGCCCTGCCCCTCGGCGAAGGAAACGAACGTGAGCTCCGGGTTGGCGGCGGCGGCGGATACCGCGCCGGGGCGCTCGGACACGTAGCCGTCGATCGCGCCGGCCCGGAGGGCCACGATCATGGCGGGGAAGGTTTCCATGGCATTTTTGATGATTACGCCGGGGATCTGGTCGATCACCGTGTAGTGGAACGTGTTGAGCTGGGCGGTGATGGCCGCGCCGCTCAGGTCGGCCAGGGTTTGGGCGTCGGCGTAGGGGGAATCTTTGCGCACCACCACCACCAGGTCGCTCTCGTAGTAAGGATCGGAAAAGTCGATGGTGAGCGCGCGCTCGGCGGTGGGGCTCATGCCCGCGATGATGGCGTCGATCTTGCCGGACCGAACGGACATGGCAAGGCCGTCCCAATCGACGCTGACGATCACCAGTTCGCGGCCCAGGGCCTCGGCGATCATGCGGGCGATCTGCACGTCGTAACCGTCGGCGAAGCCGCCGTTCTCGATGGGCACGGCGGTGTCGCTGGGCTCGGCCTGGGTCCAGTTAAAGGGCGCGTAGTCGCACTCCATGCCTACGCGAAAGGGTTCCGCCGCCGCCGCGCCGGCCAGGGCCGTCAATGCGAGGATCAGGGCCAGGGATATCCACTTTCTCATACGGGGTTGCCTCCTTTGATGCGATACGGGCGGCGAAGGGCACAAAAAACGACCGGGCGGAACGCCCCGATCGCCAATGTTCGTACGCAAAAACGCACGAGAATATCGGAAGCGCTCCACAATGTACATTGTGACAGTCGGCGGCATATTCTGCCGGCGCCCAACCCCGGGCCGCTCAAACGGCCAAAGGTTTCGGCGGGCTTCCCTTCCGCCCGGCCTCGCTGCCCTTTGAGGGGCTCCGCCGCGCTACTGATGAATCCCGCGCCTCTACCTACCGTATTCAATTGCTGGTATTCTGCCACACGGGAAGGGATTTGTCAAGCCCTGCGTCATTGCGAGGAGCAAAGCAACGAAGCAATCCAGAAAAGCCCAGGTTGGGCAGCGCTCTGGATTGCTTCGCTGTGCTCGCAATGACGGCGAGAAGGAAATTGTTTTCCGTGTTAGCTTACTCTTTCTCCTGCGGCGCGATGGGCGTATCTTCGCTCTTTACGGCGGCGGTCACGCTGTCGACGGTGCGGCGGATGTTGCTATAGGCCTGCCCCACAAAGCCGTGGAAATCCAGATTGGGATCGGTGGCGCTCTTGTTCCACTTGATCTTGCAGCCGGTAAGGAAGGTGGCCACGATGCCGGTGATCAGCACCCAGGGCGCGGCAAAGAGCACAAACAGCCAGGCCAGCACCGTAAGGTTGGTGACGATCAGATCGCCCTTGCGCACCGATATCCGCGAGAACAGCACCCGCTTCACGCTCTCCCAGTCCAGCACGAACGCCGGGCCGCGCCGCTTGCGCTCATCGCCGTAGGAGCCTTCCGCGTGCCCTTCCGGGCGGATGCGGCCCTGGCGCTCCAGCTCCACCACGCACTGGGTCAAATCGTCGTCGTACTTCTCCAGCAGGTTGATGGCCTCCTCGTAGGTCAGCCCGGCCTTCTCGCGCAGGTAGTCGATCTGTTCGATTTCGTGTTTCATCATGGTCATATCCTCCTCAAGTACTTTTGTTTTTTTTCGGGCGTTTCCCGCTCCGCACACACAGAGTACCACCTTTGTGCGCGCTTTGCTTGAAAACGGGATAAGGGCATCATGAGAATACGATGAAAAACAGATAAAAAGCCGGAACATTGACGCTTCCGGCCTTTTCTGCTATGCTGCATAAGGTATTTTCAGCAAGGGGCTGATCCATCATGAACCAACGGACGCAACGGCCTTCCACCCCGTCCATCGCGGTATCCGGCATGCTGGCGGCGCTGGTGGCGCTGGCCACCGTGCTCTTTAGGCTCCCGGCGCCCATTGCCCAAGGGTACGTGCACCTGGGCGACGCGCTGATCCTGTTCAGCGCCATGCTGGTGGGCCCCATCGCCGCGCCCATCGGCGGCATCGGCAGCGCCCTGGCCGATCTGCTGGCCGGATACCCCATGTACATACTGCCCACCTTGGTGATCAAGGCATTGGTGGGCTGGGTGGCCAGTTGGCGGCTCGATCTGTACGATCAGTACGCGCTATTGCGCTGTGCATTGACCTTTACCCTGGCCGAGTTGGTGATGGTGGCCGGGTACCTGATTTACGAAAGCTTCGCTTTCGGCTTTGCCGCGGCCCTATCCGCCGCGCCCATGAATCTGATTCAAGCCATCGCCAGCGTGGCGCTGGCCTGCGCCCTTCTCCCGGTGGCGCGCCGCGTTGCGCCGATGATCAAGGGCGGGGGAAGACCGCGTTAATAGTGAATAGTGAATTAAGCCAGTGAAATGGAAGAAAGAACCCGCCCGACGACACGAAAGCCATCCAGGTTCTGGTTGATCAAGATGGGTTCGTACTTAGGGTTGTCCGAGATTAACCGGATAGCGTCTTTGCCGCGGTGGTAGCGCTTGCAGACCGCCTCATCCTCATGCAGCATAAATATCCCGATTTGCCCGCTTTGCAGTTCAGGTTGCGAGCGAACAAACACATAAGAACCATCCATGATGGCCGGCTCCATGGAATCGCCGGCGATGCGGATCGCGAAATCCGTGCCGGAAGGCACCTGGGAAGCGGGAAAATCCTGACGCTCAAAATCCCCCTCCACCCATACCGGAAGGCCCGCAGCCGACGGAAAAGCAAAGGTACGGATGGACAGCTGCTCTTCTTCCAACCCTTCCGGAACAATGTGCGCGAGGTGCAGCACCGCGCAAACCGCCGCTTGCGTGCTTCGGTCCGCGCGCCTGTACGTGTCGATGATCGGGCGCGCCCACGCATCCGTCGGATCCACGGGAATCGCGGGGCTTCGATCCAGCAAGTAATTCATATCCACATTAAAATAATCGGCGAACAGCTCCAATGTTTCGAAGTCGGGCTCGCGATTCCCATTTTCGTACATGCTGATCGCGCTCTTGGATATGCCCAAATTCCGCGAGAGCATGTCCTGGGTTAAATCGTTATCCTCTCTTAACTTTTTGAAATTAGCGGCGAACGGCATACGATCCCTCCACGAAACGAAATTTGCTTATCTCAGCAACATGATATCACGATTCGAGTATGATTTCAAGAAAAAATTTACGAAATGTGTTGACATGATGTCCTGGCTGTGGTAGGATACGTTGGCGCACATATCGTGTACAAAAAGAGGTGAGAAAGAGATGCTTCACAAAGATCGTGCGCTTGACCGGGAAAGGATGGCCAAGGTATTGCTGGCGCTGCGCGCAAACCGCTCCAGGGCGGAAGTCGCGGAATCCATAGGAGTCAGCGTAATCGCGTTGAGGATGTACGAAAGCGGCCAAAGGGTTCCGAGGGACGAGATCAAGGCAGCGTTCGCCCGGTATTATGATACGGATCCGAGATATATTTTTTAACATGTATATACACGTTATGTGTATAATTCGAAGAAAAGAGGAAAACACATGGCAAAGATACCCTATACAAAGGCGTCGGCAATGTTTGAGGAGATCATTGGGTGGCCGTACGTGTCGCCGGGAACGAACGACCGGCGCGGGATCGATTGCAGCGGCGCGTGGGTGCGCATATACAAATTGTTTGGGCTGAAGATTGATCATGGCAGCAACAGCCAGTACCGGCGTTTCTGCGGTGCAAAAGGAGTCATTGCCGGGGCTGGGGATCTGAGGGTGGGCATGGCGGTATTCAAGCTGCGGGAATGGAAAGCGAATCAAAACGGCCATCGCGACTATGGTACGGCGCCCGGAGATCTATATCACGTCGGCTGCGTAACCAGCACCGGCCCGCTGCGGATCGTACATGCCACGCCGCCGATGGCGAAGGCGGACACCGCGATTGGCAACTGGAAGTACTGGGGGATGCTCAAGGAGGTGGATTACGGAACTGCATCACCATCCATCGCGACAAAACCGGGGGTTGGGCAGGCGAGGGTGATCACCACGACATCCGGCTTGCGGTTGCGCAAGTTGCCGGACAAGAACAGCGCGGTCATCAAAGAAATGCCAATCGGCACGATCGTACAGGTGCTGGCAGTCCAAGCATTATGGGTGCGCGTGTTGTATGTGGATGCGCGCGGGATGTCACATCGCGGCTGGTGCCGTACCGAAGAGAACGGAATCCGCTACATCGAGTTTGGAAGGGAGGAGTGCCCGTGAGGGATTATGTGATTAAGTTTTGGTTTGAATGGTTGTTTGGAATCTTGCTCGCTGTGCTGGGCCTGGCCTACCGCCACGTTACCCAAAGGGTGAAGAAGACGAGTACGGAAAACGCCGCGCTAAGGGATGGCATGATCGTGTTGTTGCGCGACCGCCTTGTACAGGCGCATAACTACTACACGGAAAAGGGAAGCTGGCCGCTGCACTCAAGGGATAGCGTCGAGGCGATGTATCTGCAGTATATGACGCTGGGCGGTAACGGCACGATTGCGAGGTTGATTACCAAGCTGCATGACTTGCCTATCGAAACGCGAAAGGAGGAGATAAAATGATCGATTTGACCGGAATCGCCGTGGCGGTATTGTCTTTGCTCGCAACGTGGATCACCACCCGGGCGATACCGTGGATCAAAGCCCGCACGACGGCGGAACAGCGCCGTGTGGCGCAGGGATTGGTGAAGACCGCCGTATATGCCGCCGAGCAGCTTTACCAAGGGCACGGACGGGGGGCTGAAAAGCTGCAATATGTGATGGGCCGGCTGGAATCCGCCGGTTTGAAATGGGATGTGCAGAGCATCATGGACATGATTGAGGAAGCTGCGCTGGAGTTAACGATCAGGAGGGATTGGGCGCTCGAACATGGCGGTGCGAAAGAAGACGTTGAGGTTTGGAAGGGGGGGATCAGCTAGCAAAATCCTTGCGTTTACAAACGATGAAGGAGGTGGCGCCTTTGATCTAATTCAGTTTATCCAGGGGTTTCTGCACGCAAACATATGTATCACAAAAATGAAGAGGGCATTTGATATGAACAAGATCTATCTATCAGGCATCATTGCGGATCCCCCCACACAGCGCTCGCAGGAGGATGCGCCTAAGCACGTCGTCTTCCCGCTGTGCGTAAGTCACAGGACCAAGCAAGGAATGGTGAAGCGGGAACTGTACAATGTGCAAACATGGAACGGCGTGGCCGAGTGGGCGCACGGCAATTTGAAACAGGGGCAGCGGGTCATGCTGCAAGGATATTTGACGCAGCGCAGGGTTGCGCATCCGGGAGGTTTCGCACACATCGAGGTAGACGTTACAGCGGAAGAGTTTTTCGCAGCCTCGTTGCCGCGATCGTCCCGTGCTGCACCTTCCGAACAGAACACGGCCTCCTAACAAATTGACTCAACAAGAAAAGAAAGGATGATTTTTCATGAGAAAAGGATGGATTCAAACAGACACGGACAGCGTGTACGAAGATTTCGCGCCAAAGAGCACGGCCGACTTAATCTACATGGATGACACGAAAACCCTGACGGTGAAACAGGAACTGGAAAACAGGCTGGGACAAAACCCCACCTTTAACACCGTGACGGCGAACTGTGTGATCGGGGCGGTGTATCAGTAATGCCGACCATGACCTATTCCCTGAGCAACTTCACCAAGACCAATACCGACATGGCCGCGGGCGTTACATTTACCGCGTACGCGTCGGGGAGCCCGGTGTCCAACTCCGTGATTACGTCGGGCGCGTTGTATCTAAGCAGCATCAGGACATACGCAGCGGGGGCATTTCTGGAGTTCTCATTGGGCAGCGGCTCCGGCTCCACCACAACTTTCTCCAACAACAGCGCCTCCCATGCGGAAACCGTGTCGCTAAGCGCCGCTGGCAATAATTTATTGACCGCGGGCAGCGGAACCGTTACTTTTACGGTGCGCAGGACGACCAGCGGATCGGGGAACATTTTTAACCTTCGCGCCAACTTAACAGGCACGATCACGCTCAACTATGGCCCCGCCTACTCCGCTTGCGGCGCCCCGACTGCGGTCGCGGTGAACCAAAACAATGTGGCGCCCGGCGCATCGGCGACACTTTCCTGGTCGGGCGCGAAAGCGGGCACCAACAACGCGATCACCGGATATCAGGTCTATAGGGCGACGGCATCCGCCGGTACATACACCTTGCTTGCTACAGTGTCCAGTACGGCGGCGTCCGGCTCCACTTCCGTGACCGCGCAGAGTACCAGCGGAAGTTCATACTTCTATAAAATCCTGACGGTGGGTGCGGTTTCCGGCTACAATAGCGGGCAGTCTGCCACCTATGCCACCCTGACCTGCCTGGTTACGGCGCCTACTCCGCCGACGTCGGTGTCCCTCTCAGATACGACGGCTGCGGCGGGCTCGGCTGTGACACTCTCCTGGTCGGGCGCGACAGCCGGCACGAATAACGCCATCGCGGGGTATACGGTGTATAGGGCCGCCGCCTCCGCAGGGCCATATGACGCCATCGGCACAACTTCCGCCACCAGCATGTCCGTCTCGGCAAGCATGACCGAAAACGCCACTTACTACTTCAAAACGGCCGCCAACGGTACCGTCGCCGGATATAACAGCGCTCAATCCACAGTCCATGCGGCGCTGCTAACCGTTAGCTCGCCCGTCACGCTGGCAGCGCCGATCATTGAAGCGCCGCCTGCCGGTACGGCTACGTACAGCAGCCGCCCGCGCGTGCTGATCGAGCTTGATGAAAATGCTGATGGGCGTTCGGTAACGCCGAATCTGGATGGGTATACCGCCAGCAGCGCGGGCTATCTGGCGCCCGGAGACAGGATCATCCTTCGGCGGAGCGCCGCGCTGAGCGCGTCCGGCGCACAGAGCGTATCCGTTACGGCAAGCGATACCACGGGAAGCGCATCCGATCCCGCGACACGGTCTTTTATGTATTTACCCCCCGGCTTCACGGATTCCACTCTTACCGCATGCGCGACTTTGATCAAGGCGGCGCATATCAACGAACTGCGCGGCATGGTGGATCAGCAGCGCGCGTATTACGGGCTGGCGCCGGTCGCTTGGGTGGCCGCCATTACGGCCAACGCCACTTCTCTTGCCGGCTGGACGAGCCATGTGCTGGAGATTCGCGGCGCTATGGAAGAGATCGCCACATTCGTGAACGGATGGGATGAAAACAGCACAGACCACAACATCGTGCTGCCCACCTGGATCAGCATCCCAGCCAACAAACCCACGGTCGCGGTGATGGAGCAGCTCCGCGAAGCCATTTCTCTTCTGTAGCACACGATCAGTAAATCAAGCGCGGGGGCCCATTGAAAGCTGCTCTCAGTGGGCTCCCGCCAAACAAAAGGAGCGATCAAATTTGAAAGAAACAGGCCATGAGCCCTTTGACAGGGCTTGGCGGGGCAACCGTTTGGATACCACGGACATGCCCGGAAGCGAAGAAACCAAAAAGCGTTCGCGGAACATGAAAGTGTTCTCCCTGGGACGGGGCGCGTATCAAGCCGTACTGTTCCCGGAGGATGTGCATTACCAGGACGCGGACGGCGCCTGGAAGGAAATTGACAACAGGCTGACAAAGAAACAGCTCGGCGGAGGCCGCAGGGTCTATCAGAACCGTGCGAACGCGCTTGTGACGCAGCTGGCCGAAGAAGCGTCCAGCCAACAGTTGGTTCGCTTGGCGAACCAAGACGGCGATTTTATTGCCTGGGGCATGGAGGGCGCGTCCGTCACGTCGGCCGCCAGAGCCGGAAAGGGCCGCGGCAGGCGCGCGCGCAGCGAGGACGAGCATCGCCGGGACTTGCCGAATCAGGAAAGCTCGGTGTGCTACGATGAAATTTTCCCCGGCGTCGATCTCATTTGCCATGTGACGGCAGACTATTTTAAGGATGATATCGTATTGAAAACCGTGCAAGCGCAGCACGTATTTCTACTGCCGGTCACGACCTCCGGCCTGAAACTGTCGCAGCGGGAGGATGGGACGATTCTCGCGTCAAAGGAGACGGGAGAGACCGCGTTCTCTCTGCCGCCGGCTTTTGCAAAGGATGCTGACGGCGAGATGGGCGCGGTGCATACGGAGCTCATCCAAGAGGAAAAGGGCGCTTGCCTGCGCTTGGCGGTGGATGAGGCCTTTTTGCAGAGCGCGGCGTTCCCCGTTACGGTCGACCCCATCGTGCACACGACGCAACACGCCAGCGTGATGGAGGACAATTTTGTCACGACGCTTCACCCGAACACCGTACAACCCTATAACAGCGGGAGGCTCCGTATCTGCGACAACCAGAGCTATGGCGAGTGCCGCAGCTATCTTCGGTTCCTGAATACCGCACTGCCGTACATCTCGGCGCATCATACGGTTACCAAGGCGTATCTGACCATGTCGCTCTACACGCAGCAGGGGGCCCAGGCTGTCCCGGCATACCTAAAAGAAGTCACGCAGCCATGGTCGTCTCAAAGCATCACGTGGAACGCTCAGCCGACGGTGGTCACACATGACGCCGATTGCGTCGTCATACCCGCAAACGCCGGCGTCGGATCGACGTTTGCCTTCGACATTTCGAACCTGGTGCGCAAATGGTATGAGGGCGACAATCATGGCGTGATGTTCGAACGCCGCGTCGCCTCCATACCCAATACGGTTGAATTTGGATCGAGCGACAGCGTGTATCACAAGCCTGTGGTCACCATCAATTATGTCGGCCACTCCGGGATGGAGGATTACATGACGTTCGAATCGCAGGCAGTCGGCCGGGCGGGAACGGCCCATGTGAATCTCTACAACGGCAACCTGGTGTTCTCGCGCCCACTCACGAGCTGTAACGGAAGCCGCATGCCCGTGTCCGTCGCCGCGTATTACAACACGAACGGCTGGAGTTATGCCGCGCCAACCGGTGATCGTTGGCGCCTGAGCTGCGATGAGGCGATGGGGGTATACCTCATTGACGGGAAGACTACCTACATGTGGATACAGGGGGATGCCTCGCGGCATTATTTCCAAAAGGAAACGCCTTCGTCGGCTTACTATTCGGATCTGTCGGGCTTATCGTTGAAACTGTACGAAGAGACCGGCGCCGTACGCGTGGAAAGCAAATCGGGCGTGGTGATGACCTTTGCTAAGCCCCTGCTTTACCACGACTTCGGCGGAAACCTGCTTTCGGTGAGCGACGCCAGCGGGAACACCGCTACCTATACCTACAATGCCGGCACGCTGGTGAGCATCACCGATGGCGCGGGGCGCGTTACGACGCTCACGTACAATGGCAGTCTGAAGCTCAGCGCCATCAAGGCGCCCGGCGAAACCACCGGCGTGACGTTCACATACGACGGCGACATGCTGACGGGCATCACGGACACCGACGGGGTGACGACCGCCTATTCCTATGTGAACGGCCTGTTGTCCATGGCGGAAAATGCGGATCAGCGCGTGGTGCGGTTCGAGTACGGCGCCTCCGCCCTCCAGCGCGTGACGCGCGTGCGGGAAGCGGTGCGGAACGGAAGCGTGTACACATACGGCAATGACCGCGCTTACACGTACGGCGACAGCATGACGACGGTACAGGATATGACCGTGCCGAACGGCAAGCGGATGCTGTATCAGTTCAATGACTGGGGCAGCCTGGTGTCCGTTCGCGACGAGTTGGGTTACGCGAGCTATACGAAGTTCAGCCCCTCGCTTCCGCCGTATCACCCGGAGACGGTATCCAAGCTGCAACGATGCGTGGTAAATATGCTGCCCAACCACGATTTTGAGCTGGACGGCTACTGGAGCACCGCCCCGGACGGCGGAACAGGCTCCTTCGGGTACGCTACGGATCAAAAGATGCTGGGCGCGCGCAGCATGAAGGTGGTCAAGAGCAACGGCACGGGTTCGATGAACGTAGCGATGAGCGTTGGGGTGGAGAGCGGAAAAACCTATACGCTGTCCGCGTACATGCGCAGCGACGGCAGCGCTCGATGCCGCGCGGCGGCTACCTCGGGCGCGACGGTAAACGGCCAGGACATCTCTTCCGTGGGCGAATGGACGCGGATTTGCGTTATGTTTACCGCGGCCTCGGCCAGCGCCGCGATCCGCTTTGTCGTGACGGGCGGGCCCGGCACGGTATGGCTGGACTGCGCGCAGTTGGAGGAAGGCGCCGTTCCCAACCGGTACAACCTGCTCCGGAACGGTGATTTTACGCAGAACAGCGGCGGTGCGCCCAGCTTCTGGACGGGAAACGGCGCGAATACGTCGGGCGACGCCATCGTCAGCACGCCGGACGCGCTGCATCCCACGTTTCTATCCAATCATCGCATGCGGCTGCACGGCGGCCCGCAGAGCGACAAGGGGTTTTATCAGGAGCTGCCCATCAGTG
>Ga0123353_10014177_pt1 | contig 11473 bp, 3 predicted proteins | sample TergutLab28metaG_3_FD_92763 | JGI IMG/M metagenome (GOLD analysis project Ga0123353, IMG submission 92763) | Labiotermes labralis P3 segment gut microbial communities from Petit-Saut dam, French Guiana - Lab288 P3 | ecosystem: Host-associated > Arthropoda: Insects > Digestive system > Gut ... | reverse complement strand
GAAAAAACGAAAAAAAACAATAAGAGGAAGAAAAAGAGCTGGGGGCAAAAGGATTTAACTTCACAAGCCGGGGGGCCACTGGTCGTTGTTTTTTTTTTTTTTTTGAGTGGAAATAGGCTACTGGACAGAAAGAGATGATGCATTGAAGGAACATCAGCGCTGGAGTCCGTCTTGCGTGTTCGCTAAGCGGCTGTGGGTTGGAAACATTCCTATTCTTTCTAACGGCCAGCCAGAGAAATCATCTCAACAGTCTATCCGAATCCGTGATATGTGCGGGCCTCATTTCGAGTTAAGACCCAATTCCCTACCAGAACGCAGTAAGTACTATTATTTGTATTTCTTGTTTTGTTATCTTTGTGTCTTCTATTATTCCGCACTAATTTTCAATGTTCTTTTACAGCTACAAGTCCCAGAACTTTTAAACACGTGATAAGACAAAACAATTGTAGCCAATGGGACGGCCCCCTCTACCCTGAAATTCGGAAGACTCAACACCCGAATGCAGTCTTTTTCCACCAGGCCTGCTTTGTCCAGTCAAAACGCTGACGATCTAAGTGAAGATGGATTCTTTTATACTGGTAAGGTACTTTATAAACAAATACCTGTTTATTACAAAAACAAATATTTTCTCGAAGAGCCTACTAATATAAAATTGTTTATGTTACACGAATAAAAGACCACACGATCTGTTTCCACTGCCGATTGATAAAATTCATCTAGACTATAGATCTATGATAATAAGTTAACTCTTTAGTGTGGATTTGAAACGCTTAGCACCATTCCACAAAACTTTAATATTTGATGGTAGGTGATTATATATCTTACTTCCAGAATACAGTATTCCTTTCTGCACTAATGTTAAGTTTGTAGAAGGTAAATGTAAGTTGTGGTTGAAACGTGTGTTCAAATCATGAATTTCAGAATTGGAAAGAAATAGACCTCTATTCGTGTTAACAAACACAATGAGAAAATGTATTGAGATGGAAGTGAAAGTATTTGTAACTGTTTGAATAGTTGACGGCACGAATCACGACTAGCGGTATTTGTAATGATTCTTATTATTATTCTTTTTTGAATTACAAAAATGTTACTATGATATGAATTACTCCAAAAAATAATACCATATGATATGACTAAATGTACATAATAAAAATCGATCATTCTCAATATATCCAGAGACATAAAAGGTTTTATCGCCCTAATAGCATAACAAGCCTTATTCAATTTTGATGTTAATGCAGCAATGTGATCCTTCCATGACACACCCTCACACCGTGTTTCTTCAGGAACTAGTTTACATCGAACGTCAGTGTCAAGTAGGTAGTAGTCCCACTTCTCATTCGAGGGTCTGGGAGTCAAACATCAGGCAGGACACCGACCATCCTGAAGTGCCTCTTCCCAGTCTATCCGGTCATACGTTGCCACAGTACTTCCACCTCCTTGCACAGCTTTCCGTTTCATTAACCAGCAATAATCCTACCATTAGACGCTATATACACTGAAGAAATGCAAACCGTGAACAAAGAAGTAAATATACACGACCCATTCTAATGTTACAGTTTCACCCAAGCCAAGAACTCACTTTTTTTTTCTCTTCAGGTTTTCCCGCTAGAGTGTTGTAAAGTTAAACGTGTTGTCCCCATGCTTAATTTAACACCACGCCATGAAGACTTATGGGTGAACGATGGTGCATGATCACGCATTCGTAAACTCGGCACCAGATGGGGTGACTAGTCAACTTCAAGCTCCGGCGCCTTTACCCTCGGGGTACAAACCCCGGGTCATACAGTGAAATGGAGGCTAGTTGGACCCCAGAGGAGGTCTCGACGCTGTGAAAAAAAAATAAAATTTTCTTTCTCCTTGCCGTGAACAGACCCCCCGATTCCCCCGGTCGTACAACAAGCAACTTAATGCTTTTTTATTTTTTCTTTTAGAAAAACAAAACTGGAAAATATTTATCCTCTATGAAGGTCAAAACTACAGTGAAAGAAATATTTTTCAGGAATGTTGTTTTTAACCCTGAAAAGCCACGAAGGAGAGTTATCCAATCACAAAACATAACACGTCAAAATGAACAAAGAAGCAAAGAACATAACGAGTTAACAATCATTACCTACAGAAACACACGTAAAATTCTAAAACGGCAGAGAATCAGTACATTTTTCGCAGCTATCTGCTTGAAAATGTTTCATCCGTAACACTGTACGCACGCCACAGGAAACACCACTGAGCTCAAGATTCTGCCACTTGATGATAACACCGTTGCACGGTACCGGGGAAGGGCTGTATGCCTGTTATCCGTATGGAACACATTACTTCGGCGTAAAAGCACAAAACAACAATCCCATTTCGCGTATGTTGGAAGGTTTGTCTAATGACTTACTACCTGGATACTTTGTTCACTCCTTAGGTGCGTTTCAGAACTGTGCCCTTAAGTTTCGCCGTGTTTGTTCAGCAACACGTAACATAACCAAAATTACCTAACCTATTTCGAATAATTTGGTGAAACCCACTTGATCTTTGTATAGTTTCTGTCATTTTAGGATCCTAAACTAGCTTTTACGTGTATTTTGAGTCCTTCGACAGATTTGCATGAATCCTGAAAAGTCAGTCAATGGGCCCTATCCTGAGCCAGGAGGCCTTGTCAATACTCCCAAGCCCTGTTTCCTTAACATCCGTTTTAACACTGCTCTCGTATTCAGGATTCCCTTTAGGTTTTCAGACTCAAATCTGATATGCGTTTCTCGCCTTGCCTATGTGCACTAAATGTCTCGTTCATTTCCTCTTTAATTTGCTTAACCTATTCAGGCATATATTTCGAAGAGTCCGGGCTGGGATCTTACAATATCCTTCCTCCATAGCGTCCAGACCGGCTTTGTGACCTACGCAGCCTCCTATTCAATCAGTACCGGAAGCTCTTTCCCCAGGAGTAGAGCGGCAGGGAAGAAAAGCTGACCACTCACCTCCACCTAATGCCGGAGTTAATCATGAATGCAGCCATACCTCCGTTCCCCATAAGCCTTCATTGCCTACATACAGACTTGACCTTTACCTTTAGTAATTATAAAGCCCCGCATTATGCAATTTTTGTCTCCCTATTACTTCCTCATTCTCCCAACCAAATATTACCGACACTCCGTCAAACATCTTCAGACCACACGTCTCCTTACAGCGAGGGGTTCAGATTCATCACACGCACATAAAACAAAGAATGGAACTGTTTCATATAGAATGCGGTAAAATTTGCTTCTACAAACAAACAGAACAGGCACGGAATTTCAAAACAAAATGTAAGAGAAAAGGCCTCCTATACCTCGTTTAAAGTTCACTTGAGACAATTTACTACAACACAGTACAGGGCCTTTGTATCTGCAATTCTGCACACATTTGGTTCACCCCAGATCTAAAGTTGCCACAGCGAAGCTGCTACAGATGGCAATCTTCTGGGACATGACGCCATGTATATCGGTCAGAATCAACCAATATTTAGGAGCTGCTTAAGAAAGCAAGTGCTCCTACTTTCACACGCCAAACTATTTTTGATCCTGAAATCTAACCATGAGTAATGGAAATTGTTACCTTCAGATGCACAAATCTTTTGTGTCAGTCGACGGACGGTAAGCGTGGATAGTGGTTGTGCATCGGTTTACAGTTATTTTTCTTGAAATACTTTACAGAACTTTGTTAATTGAGAATTTTGAATGTGAAAGTTATATAGCAAAAATAAGCTGATACTGCTGGTAAGTTCTAAACATGCTTTAGTTCGTTGTTATGCTATATACATTTTATAATTCTTTCACTGTTTACCCGTAAAAGCTCGCTTACTACATTACACGAGGGTTACTCAGAAAGTAATGCCCCACATTTTTTCCATCGGAAACTATTTATTGAGAATGTACGAAATTCACGCACAGTATAAATGGATGTTTCCTTTACAAATGTTATTTTTCCACATAATCTCCATCTACGTCTACAGCCTTACGTCAGCGCGAAACAAGGGCATGCATAGCTTCCCTGCACGACCTAGTTTCGTGTTCATGTAGCCATGTTCTCACTGCATAAATGACGTTTCTCCACTTTCTGAAGCCTTAACTCTCTGAACCCAGCATCCAACTGTGATCCTATCGACTGCACAACTTCCATACACAGCACACAACCTTTGTCAATGTCCCCCCCCCCCCACTTTCTTTCTCCGCCACTAAAAAATTCAATTACAGCTCGTTGTTTGTAACGTGTGTCACATAAACGCCATTTTCACAGGCTACTACAGCAGCGCTATCTGTCGGACGACCGTGTACTTACACACATGTGCGCAATAAACATCAGTGTTGCAACCTCTCAATTTTTCGCATTGCTGACTTTATTCTGGAGTGAGAAAAAATATGGGAGATTACGTTCTGAGCAACCTTCGCATATGCGCCCAATTTAACCCAACAAGAGTGGTCCAAATTTCGCACTGTGCGAAATAAGGCTCACCATGTTATTTGCATCTATAAGCGGTGGGAACAATTATTTGGTTAGTAGGTCCAAAATTATTTTCTGAAAAGTAGGAATACATGTTTCCGAATGAAGGTGGTCAGAAGCATCTGGTAAGGAATACAAAAGGTCAGTTGAATAGCAAAGAGAAGGATGGTTACAGGGCAGAGAGTGAGAAAAAGTCACGTGTGAAGTAGGATAGACAGACAACTGAAGAAAGAGACAAGTAGAGGTTAGAATAGGATAGAAGTTGGGGTAAGCACTTAGAAAAGAGAATTCTAGTTGTTACGTATTTGTCAACGTCAAGTTTCATGGAGTTTTGAAGTCTGCTGGGACAGCCAGAATTCGAGGGTTTGACACTTTTTCGAAATGTAAATCACGAGAGGTTGGATACCGTGTTATTTATGGTAGCCCATTAAAAAGTCCAGTAGACCACGCTTCTACGGGGGTTACATATGTTAAGTTAAAAGATATCGCGTCGGTCATCAGATCCAATAGGGAGGAAGAATACAAAATTTTGAAGTTTTCGGCCTCTTACGAGACTGCTAAATTTACTGGGGGCCAATCAGACTTGTTAGGCAAATTAGAGTAGGGGTAATTTTGAAACAGGGAATCTAACTTCGCATACTGTAGCGAACGAGACACAAGTTTTTCAATTGTCGTAAGAGGAGGACGCGCGTGTGCGTCGCTCCAGATTTAGGCCAGATTAACAGACTAAATTAGATAATTAGAAAGTTATAAGTATTCAACGGGGGTACAGTTTTAAAACAAATAATATTAAATTGGACATATTCGGTATTACCAAGTTTCGGGCAATATCATTTTATTATTTCTTGAAGGTTAATATGCAGTGAATACGCTACGCGGAAGAGTGATCCGTGCTAAGTTTATCGTACGTTTATCCAGTAAAAGCCTGTACCAAATTAGCGCCCAGTGAATGAAAATAAAATCACAACAGATTCTTCAGATTATCAACTCAGTAAAAATCGTATTAACAGTTCATCTTCACCAAGTCCATCAAACTCAAAACACGGCAGTCCCTGGAAATTAGGCCTCATGCGAACTGAATGAGATAACAAAGGTGAGCCGGACGGTTATACATCGTTATTCAATAAAGGTGAATTTATCGTCAAAAATAAGTCCGAAGAAACATAACACACGGAACGACAGTATTATGAGGGCAATAATGGCCTGTAGGTAGAAGAAAATGTCTTGAATGCGAGCTTCCACACTAGGTGAAGTTACAAAATCAACTCTCAATAACAGAATACTGAAAAATTAGTCAGCTTTCGAAGTTGTATGAAGCTTGTGTTAAGTGAGGCAGAGTTCAAGTGGATTTTTCGGGAAGAGGCTATGTGAACGAAATTGGGAACATAGTATTCCTAATTTTGAACACCACGTGTTTTATTTTATTACTTAAAAATGACAAAAATAAAAAAAATTCCAACTTGCCATAATAAATACAAATGTACGCTTATCCAGGAACGTGTTCACACCATTAATTTTCATTTTCATGACTCAGCACGCTTGAAATTTGACCTTTATCAAAATCGGCGCGAAATCAGTAACATTTTACTATGCGTTCATCTTTATGGTAGCCCATACTGAGCGAAAGGAAACAAAACTTGGAAACCACACTGAAGGTGCTGACAGTTGTCCGCAGAACGATGGTTGATGCGAATCCGTCTACACGGCCCGAACAGTCTAATCAACAAGGATTTAACTGTCCAAGAGTTATTTACCGAGGTTTCCATTAATATCCATTAGCCATTAGCGCAATGCATGGCTCGTTCCGCTTGTAGAAGGTTGAAAATTACATCTCACAACGTGAATTTTCAGTTTGTGACACCACTCAACGGAAAATAGTTTACGTTTGTTTACCGGCATCGCCTTCTAGGCCTATTTATCTTTTGCTGCGACACAGTACCGCACTTTCACACCATTACCCTTTTAACTTGGCTGACCCGACGTGATCAGTCTGGCAGGAGAACCTCTGTCGTGAGACGGGTGTAGTTCACCGAATCACATTTAGTTTTATTGAATTTCTTTTTACTTCTGTTTCATTTATTCATTTTATTCTTGATGGTATAAATGGAGTGCTATGTCCAGTTAAACAACTAGATCATTTTCTAGGAAAATGACACAGTCACGTCTCTGTGCTCCCACACACCACTCACGCACGCGACTGCTTTCGCACTGCACTGCTAGCGTCCGTTATCTACTCCCAACCGTTTCTCAGATTAGACTTTTTTTATCACCAAAGGTTCTGAACATAAGCTGACAGACTAAACCCAAAACGTACGGCTATGAACCGTATGTAACTGACGCCAGCAAACCTAAGAAACAAATACATCAAAAATGTTCGGCTACAATTATGTTCCTTTAAATTCCTGGTCAATTAACGGCCTTTCATTAGTGATGAGTCTTAGCGAATGAACAGTGACGAAGTAGGGTTTGAGTCAATGTTTCTCAAACTTCTTGAGCCGCGAACAAGACTGAGTCAATGGCTTTGTCTTGCGACTCCACGAGACAAAAAGATGGGTGTAAAATAAAATTAAAAAAACACGAATCTGTATAACGAAATGACATATTAATGATTTAATTAAACAAGATAAACATACAAGTTGTAATATCACCATGCAAACCACTGTTTCGTGAGTCACTCAAAATAGCTTCGCGATTTATAGGTTGATAAACGTTGGTGCAAGTTATACGCTGGTCTCCGTGTTCATACAATCAGTAAGTGCATAAGGGGAGTGACGTGTTACCAGATATAATAGGCCAGTAATGCTTAGCTAAGTCAGTACAATTCTGATACACAGAAGTTCATCAAACGGTAAGAAGGGACAGACAAGGTGTGCCCGTAAGGCTTCTTAATCTACATCACGTAACGAATGTCTGAAAAGCTAGCCGTTCATTATCATATTTATACAGTTCGCACAGCGAAAACTTAATCACATGAGCAAATAACACACAACACCAAGCTCATTAAAGGACATTATTAATTTGGAATTGTGGAAGTTACCGAAGTTGTGAAAAATGCAGTCAATACACAGCCTAATTTTTTATTAGGAGCAGGTCTTGACCATAAAGAAAGGCAACAATGTTCACATACATACAAGCCGTAGAAGCTTTCCCTTGTTACTTTTTCAGGCACACCGAAGGACCACGTATTTAATTATATTACATAAACAGCATGTGGTTCGGATAGCTCAATCGGTATAGCGACTGACTACGGGCTGGACGGTCCGGGATCGAATCCCGGCGAGGACTAGATTTTCCGCCCGTCCAGACCGGCCCTGGGGCCCACCCAGCCTCCTGTAAAATGGGTACCGGGTCTTTCCCGGGGGTAAAGTACGACCAGGGCGTGCTGCTGACCACTCACCCCCTTCTAGTGCCGCGGTCATGGAAGAGTAGAGCTATACCTTTACCCACTTTACCTTTACATAAACAGCATTCTCGTACATACAGTAAAGACAGTAGGATATTTAGAAGACTGAAATGAAAATTAGGACATACCTCGAGATCAACTTGGATTTAGACGAGGAAAAGGAACTACAGAAGCAATTGGGATACTAAGAATAATATCAGAACAACTTTTGGACATAGATGAATTGTGTGCCTGATTCACAGACTGGAAGAATGTATTTGACTGTGTAAACTAGGCCAAATTAATGCAAATCCTAAAGGGAAATTGTATCAACTGGCAAGAAAAGAAGATCGATCAGCAAACTGCAAATGGATTCGAGTGTTACAGTACGATAGGAACAAAGGGAGACAAGAAGCGTCAAGGTTGTTAAGAGGAGTTAAGGCAAGGATGCTGTTCGTCACCGTTTATTTCAACGTATAAAGTGAATATATTACCACGGAAGCTCTTGAGGTCTTACAGGCTTGAAAATAGGAGGACTAGCAATTCGCACTGTTAAATATGCAGATTACCCTGTGCTACTGGCTAAGGAAAAAGCGGTGCTACAGGGCATGGATGATTAATATACTACATGAAATTGGAAGATGCTGTGGATTGGAAGTGAGTGTGTAAACAATTAAGGTGATGAGCTCAATACGACCATTACCAGTATACATTGTGACAGATCAAAACAACTGGAGCATGTGGAATATTTCAACTATTCGAGTAGCATGACAACAAATGATGCAAGACGTACGCGTGAAATTAAATCAAGTTTTGTCATTGAAAAAGCAGCATTCTGCAAGAAGATGACTTTTTACCAGCACACTGGACTTAAATTTAAGGAAGGAACTAGTTAAATGCTATATTTGGAGCAAGACTTTGTAGGATGCTGAAACTTGGACACTTCAGAAAGTAGACCAGAAATACCTGGAAAGTTTTGAAATATGGTGCTGGAGAAAGATTGAGACCAGTTGTATCGATCGTGCGAGAAATGAAGTACAGCTGAACTCAGTTATAACAACTTCGGTTTGTGCGACATCTCGGCTATAGCGTTATACAATCTGTGGTACCAACTAATTCCCCATAAGGTACGTGTTTTTCTGCCTCGCTTAGTACGACATACGAGAGAGAATGTACCTCGGATACGACTTCGAAAACAATTTTCCAAGAAACAGACTATTTTGAAAATTCTACCGTCTCCTCGTCCTTGAGAAGACAAACTCTCTGCTCTCTCAGGCAGCTATATACATTCCAGGCCTAGACTATACCAATAGTAACGGTAATTCATTTTGGGCGTAAAGTTTCCCTCTACGTTTCTAATTAACAGGAGACTGGTAACGTGATAACATGGTTACAGACACGAATAAAAGGAAAGTTCTGAGCGCCGCAGGAAAAGTTAGAGTCACACGACAAACACAGTTTGGAAGAAAGAACGCCTGATGAGACAGCATGAGTCAGTGAATACCGGTAATAATCTCTGCAGAAACATTTAATGTCTACACAATACAGGAACATTTTGCAGGCAATTCATTTGGTATTGACGTATTTCATTGACTCCCTATACGTTCAAACAGGTAACGACCTGATACAACCAGTTTCCTTTTCCATCCTTTTGATCCTACTATCTCGCCTCGTCAGTGTCACGTCATTCGCAGACAGTAGGTACAAACACTGACTCAGGAGTCTGCGGTTGACCTTGGCAGTGGTATGCGCTAGGGAAAGGCAATCTTCGTTGCGACTACTATGTATTCCATTTAAAAATATATTGGGCTCAAGTGCAGTCGTATTTTGTGCGTGTGAGAAAATACAACAATTTTCTGTAATGTTCTAAGTGTTTAGAGCGGCGCATAAATTTGGCTTTCGTTTCGTCATACACGTAAAAAACTCCCTCACCTAGTGACACAGATTCGTGTTTTTGAAAGGGCCTATAGTCTGTATTGTCCCCCAACCATCGTCGCGAATCCAACCACGTTGTACAGGTCAAATGCATTCTACTGAGTAAGAGACAGCCAACTTAACCTTTTGGCGCCGGAATTATTTTTTAATTTTAGCACACCCTGTATATAAAATGTGAATAATACAGGAACCAAATACGTTAGAATAATGAAACAAACTGCATTTTGAAGAGGAAAAAAACGGAGAGTATATACCATGTTTAAAATATTCAGTACTTATATTTGTTGAATAAATATATAAAATGCAACTTTGGAGGTTAGCGGTGCGGTACGACCAATATAGTTGACATTACGCGTCAAAAGGTTAAGTGAACTCCAAAAACGGCACAGAAGCTATCGCTCGTTACATGAGAGTCAAATGGAGCGAAACATTGGCGCAAACGAACAATGGAGAAGGGCAGAAGCCTTTTTTGTACTACCAATATAGGTTGGACTAAACCATTTTTCCTCAAACTCACAGCCCAAATTAGGCCTCTCATGACCCGAGGCGTCAAAAGTAAAGCCTAAAAAAATAATTGGTATAACGAACGTGATATATTAATGATTTAATTAAATGACGATAAACAAACCCATTTGCAGACTTGTGCTTGAACCTGTGACACTTCTTATGGCTCTTATACCTAAGGTTTAGTTTTCACGATCTTGTAAATTTGAATTTTTCCAAGTTTCGCGCGGTTCTGCTCACTATACTATACTATACCATACTCTACTCCGCTATACTACACTACACTATACTATACTATACCATACCATACTATACTCCATGGAGTAGAGTCCATCATGAGAAGCTAACCGATTCTCAGCCAGTCAATAAATTCCCAGCATTTTACAGAAACCGAAGGTTCATTGCCGCATTCACAAGTGCCTGCCACCTGTCCCTATCCTGAGCCAGATCAATCCAGTCCATGTCCCCATTCCACTTCCTGAAGATCCATCTTAATATTAACCTCCCAAATACACCTGGGTCTTCCAAGTATTCTCTTCCCCTTAGGTTTCCCCACCAAAACCTGTATGTACCTCTTTTCTCCACCGTACGTTAAACATACCCCGCCCATTTCATTCTTCTCGATATGATCACCCGAATAAATATTTGGTGAGGAGAACAAGACACTCATCTCCGTATTATATAGTTTTTTTTCTACTCCCCTGCTACGCCGTCCCTTTTAGGCTCAAATATTCTCCTCAGCACCATATTCTCAAACACCCTCAGCCTACGTTCCTCCCTCAATGTCAGCGACCAAGTTTCACACCCACAGGCAAAATTATAGTGCTGTATACCGTAATCCTTATACCGTATATTCTCGATCTAATCCGCACTAGTTTTTGCCGATTTCTTAAACGAAAAAAAAAAAAAGGTAAATTCGCGGTTCGAATCCGCACCTTTCCTCCAACCGCCTTCAGAAGTCGCGTAGTGGGTGTCAGCTGCATGGAAAGCCATCTCGGAGAGCCTTATCGTCAGATCTTTCAAGAAGTGTCGCATAAGCAATGCTTTGGGCGGATCCGAACATGGCATTCTATGGGAGGACGATGGTGAAGATAAAGATGATAGTGACTGGGTGACGGATAACGATTCAGTTATGAGTGATGACGGCGAGTCTGACGAATAATAAATTATAAATATTATATAATATAT
>Ga0123353_10014176_pt1 | contig 11473 bp, 5 predicted proteins | sample TergutLab28metaG_3_FD_92763 | JGI IMG/M metagenome (GOLD analysis project Ga0123353, IMG submission 92763) | Labiotermes labralis P3 segment gut microbial communities from Petit-Saut dam, French Guiana - Lab288 P3 | ecosystem: Host-associated > Arthropoda: Insects > Digestive system > Gut ... | reverse complement strand
GGAACTGGAGTATTCGTCGCCGCTAAAGCCGCTGCACTGTAAACGGCTGCCGTTCCTGCGCCGCATCATAACTGTGTCTTCAAAGCAAAAAGGATGCCTGACATGGGCAGAAGCGCTGGAGACGGGTGCGCGCGTGCCGATCGAAGAAGTCCACCGCCTTGCCGCGCTTACCCGCCCCGAAGACGTCTGCAACATGCAGTATACCTCCGGTACGACAGGCTTTCCAAAAGGAGTTATGTTGACACACTACAATATCGTAAACAACGGAAAATGCATCGGCGACCGAATGGATCTCTCGACCGCGGATCGTTTCCTGATCCATGTTCCTATGTTCCACTGCTTTGGCATGGTGCTTTCTATGACGGCGTCTATGACACACGGCAGCACGATGTCGCCGCTTCCGTACTTCTCACCAAAAGCCGCGCTTGCATGCGTTAAGCAAGAACGCATAACCGCCTGCAACGGCGTACCGACCATGTTCATCGCAATGCTCGAGCATCCGGACTTCAACCCCGACGATTTCACTCATATGCGGACGGGCATTATGGCCGGCAGCCCGTGCCCAATATCAGTAATGCGCGACGTCATGGATAAAATGAACATGTCGGAGATAACCATCGTGTTCGGACAAACAGAAAGCGCGCCCGGATGCACGATGAGCTCGATCGACGACCCGGTCGAAGTCCGCGTCGGCACCGTCGGCAGACCTCTGCCAGGTATCGAGTGCAGGATAGTCGACCCCGTGACATGGCAGGAATTACCCGACAATGAAGACGGAGAGTTTGTCGCGCGCGGTTATAATCTCATGAAAGGCTATTACAAAATGCCCGAAGCCACCGCAGCGGCGATAGATTCGGAAGGCTGGCTGCACACGGGCGACCTCGCCTGCCGCACACCGGACGGTAACTTCCGCATCACGGGCAGGCTCCGGGATATGATCATCCGAGGCGGCGAGAATATCTATCCGAAAGAGATCGAGGAGTTCCTCTATACGCATCCGAAAGTCAGGGACGTCCAGGTGATCGGCGTACCGTCCGAGCAGTATGGTGAAGAGATCATGGCTTGCATAATCTTAAAAGACGGCGAAGAAATGACCGAAAAAGAAGTTAAGGACTTTGTGTACGCCAGCATGGCAAAGCATAAATCTCCAAGTTATGTCGATTTCGTAAGCGAGTTCCCGATGAACGAAGCGGGCAAGGTCAAAAAGTACATTATGCGCGAAAACGCCATCAAAAAACTCGGCCTGCAAAAAGCCGCCGCGATAGAAACCGCGTAAAACCTGCGCGAGTCATAAATCCGCGAGCAACCTATGTCTCCATATAAAACGACAGAACCGGAGCTGCATACTTACTGATAAGTGCGCAGCCCCGGTTTTTCTCTGTTTGTCCGGGTAAGACGATGGTTGCTCCTTACCCGGCGCGGTTGACGTGAATGCCGGCTTTAGCCGTTGTTCTCGATTATGGAGGACAGCCTGTACAGCAAGGTCGAGAGTTCTGCACGCGTTGTTCTGCCTGCGGGGTTCATATCCAGTTTGCCGTTACCTTCGAATACTCCGATGCCATACAGTATCGTAAATGCCTGCAGAGTCGCTGCGTCCATACTTCCGGCATCCGTAAACTCCACATCCGTGTCGGCGGCGCTTGTATCAATGCCGACGATCTCCACGAACTTCTGCAGCATCACTGCCATACCGCTGCGTGGCAGAGCGGCGTCCGGAGTGAAAGTGCCGCTGAACAGACCGACGCTCTTGGCCCAGCGTGCAGCGTTTGTGTACCACTGGCCGGATGGGATACCTGCATCGACCACATCGTTGAAGTTGCCAAGCTGCACATCCGCAAGCCGCGCAAGAACAGTAACAATAGTCGCCTGCGTAGTCGGTGAGTGCGGCGCAAAGGTCTTTGCACCGGTCCCGGTCATGAACTCGTTGTTGAATGCCCATTGCACATAATCCACATACCATGCTCCCGCTATGATATCATCGTAGATATCCACCACCGATGTACCGTATGTGTAGTTTTGCGCGGCACGTTTCATCTGGTTGGCGTCGTCGCCTTCCAGCCTGAACTCCGCCGCGATAGTGTTTGTACCTGCACCGGTGTTCCTTATTGTCTGGGCGCGCACAGTTATCCTTGTGCTGCCTTCTTCGGCGATATAATCCGTATTGAGTTCCATTTTCTGACCGTTGATATATAGCTCTTTAAACTCAGCTATGACGCCTTCAAGCTCAAAAAGCTGGTCTTCCGCAGTCATGAGCAAAGACGGGATGCGTGTCAGAATGCTGTATCCGTCGTCAATGGTCCTGTTTACATTGGTATCGGTATTGCTGAGCACCGTTATCGTAAACTGCTTTCTGACGTTCGGGAACGTTTGCCCGCCGGCAAATCTTGCTTCCACGGTGAACGTATACGTTCCGGTCGTTGTCGGGATTCCGTAGATCTCCCCTGTCGGACGCAGTGCCAGCCCTTCGGGCAGGTTGCCGCTTACGAGATTGAACGTCGTTTTCGACCATCTGTACTGGTTGTCTGTTGTTACAAGGAATGAGAACGGAACAAATCTGACGGCATAGTATGCATCCAGCTGTGCCTGTTCGGTGTTTATTTGCGGGTTGCCGGCGCGTCCGGACAGTACGATCGTCTTCGTTCCGCCATTGGTTGTGATCTCTAGCTTACCGCTGATCACACCGCTGCCGCCCGTAGACAAAAGTCTGATCTTCGCAACGCTCGGGATTTCGCCATTGTATTCGGAGTTTGCGGTAGTGAACGCCGGGATCGTGGCGCCGTCTTCAAGCGTATACCACTCGTCGAGCTTTATGTTGCGCGCATCGACCAGCCTGACGCTTGTCACCCTCAATGGAGCATCACCCAGATTCGCAATGAAAATATCGTGCTTGATACCATAGTAATCGTCGAATGCGATATAACGTTCGTCGGGGCCATTGACAAACAGGGAAGGCCCGCCTGACTTACGCGTATCAAATGAGACCTGGTAGTTTGCAATATCTTCATTGTTCGGGGCTACCGCGGTGTACTGGACCGGCCCGGTTGAGAAGTTCTGTGTGGAAAAACCCGACGTTTGCCTTTGGCCGCCGGAGTAGGCTCTTACTCCTTCATTATCATTGACATAAAACAGGGGAGCCAGATTTCCGAGATTCGCACTTTCCGTCGAGAGTACGGTTTGGTACCCGTTGTAATAATATGTATCGTGCTGATATGGCACAACATAGGTATTACCGTAACTTAGAGAATCCGCCCCGGTGACGTTGAAGTTCGTATCGGACGAACCGATCCGGACATATCCGCTCATACTGTCATCAAGGCTCACAACGGCCGGAATTGCGATGGTATACGTGATCCCGCCGGAAACAACGGTCACCGTTTTGCTTGTCGCAAGGTTTGTTATTGTATATCCGTTTCCAACAGCCTGCGACGTGATATCCGTGCCGTCAATTCTTACGCTCGTTATCAGAGAGTTCGTAACAGCTCCCGTACTTGCGCTGATAGCCCGGAACTTCAGGACATTATTGGTCTGGTTCAGCGTATAGTTAGGCAGTACAAAATCGGTATTATACACTGTGTTCCAGTTTTCTCTTCCGTCCGACGGGTTTCTCCAGTTCAGAAAGTCGATGCTGGCGTTCATGGGGTTTGCCATAACGGAGATCTTCCTTACCGCAACCGGTATATCGCCGTTACTGAACACAAGAGTGAACTTCGCAGGTTCGCTGTAGGTACCAAGCCTGGTTTTGTATCCGCCCGCCGTCGCAGCCTTGTCCGACCAAAGCCCCTCAGCTTCTTTTGCGGTCGCTATGCCGCCGAGCTCTATGTGGCCTTCATATGCCTTTACGTTTAGTGTGGTCTCTTCATATAATGCAAAGTAATACTCCTGCGTCAGCGGGAAGTTAGTCGGTATCTGAAGATACACGTTAATGATCCCGTCTGTGCCTTCGCTTCCGTATGACCTGTTCTCGTCCGCATATGCGGGAATCGGAAATACCCTCGCTCTTGGCGAAGCGTCGGTATATACAGAGGCGCCAAAGTATCTGGGAACATCCGCAACCGTCGCTGTAACAGAATAACGCCTTGCGTTGCTGTCGAGCTGCCCTGTACCGACAATGAACGCAAAATGATATGTGCTGCCGTAATCGGAACGCATATCGACCGTGTCGTTAAGGGTAACTACCCTGAACAGATCCGGACTATACCCGCTGCCAAAATACTTCGAGTCTTGATCGATGCGGCGCAGGTATGAATAACCCGATGAATACTCAAACTCCTCGATCCAGTATCCCCACGCTATTTTCTCGCCGGGACGCAGTGAAATGCCCATCAGTGTCATCATTTCAGCTACGGAAATGCTCTTGAGCTGCTCCGTTGTTTTTCTGGACAGATCGAGTGATTTTTGCTCCGTAGCCAGCGGCAGCATGGACAAAGGAACAACGGCAGAGCTGCTCCGATCCATCAAATAGTCGGGACGGGCCAGCATGGCCTCTGGTGGTAACTCTGTTAAGGCGACAGGCGCCGTTGTTTGCTCGCGGTCCGCCGCAAACGCGGCGTTGCCTATAAGCCCCAGCATTATAATGAGTGCTAATAAAACCGCTAACCCTTTGTTGATTCTTCTTGACATGAACTTTCCTCCCAATAGTGTATATTATTGATTCACTTATGACCCGGTCTTTTGCAACACGGGCTTCTTATCCTGTTTGCCACCGTTTTCCCCCTTATATGAATACTCTTTTTTACTAACCACTGTCACCGGAGTCGTCGAAAACGTCATAGATCCTCTGCAAAAGCGCCGCGAGCTGCGCACGGGTTATAGCGTCCTGCGGATCCATCTTACCCTGGCCCGTACCCTTGAAAATGCCAAGACTGTACAGTATTTGAAACGCCTCAAACTCCTCCGGAGTCATGTCCTGCGCATCTGCAAACTCCGTTTGAGTTTCCGGTAAGTCATAGTCCGCTCCCAAATAATCGAGAAGCCTCACTGCTATCAGCGCAAACTCGCCGCGGGAGACCGGCTGGTCCGAGTTAAAGTCCTTGTCTCCCAAAAGCCCTATCGACTTTGCCCAGGCAGCTGGCGCGCTGTACCATTCGCTGGAAGCACCATCTTCTGAATCGGCATCTTCGTACTGTGCTAAATCAACACCGGCGATCCGCGCAAGCACGGTCACGACCATTGCGTCCGTGGTTTTCGTAAGCGGGGCAAACGCTCCGTTGCCAACGCCGAGCATGACGCCTTTCGCGATCGCCCATGATACGGACTCAAAGAACCAATCGACAGCATTGACGTCGCTGAAAACGCCCTCTTGCGGCTGCCCGCTCGTCTGTTGCTGCGGCGACTGCGTTGACGGCTGCGTCGTCGGCGCTGTTGTCGGTTCGGTCGTCGGCTCCGGCGTTCGTTCCTGTTTGGTATTGCTCACGTTGAACGATTGCGCAGCTACAAGCGGTATGTCGCCGACCTCAAAAACGGCGGACACTGTATGATCGCCGTCGCCCCGGCTTCTAAAAGTCTGTGACTGGATAGTTATCTTCACGCTGCCGTCCCGCGCGGTGTAGTCTCTTCCGTAAACCAGTCTGTCTCTGTTGAAATAGACTTCAAGAAGATTTCCTGAGCCGACCCCCCCCCCAATAACGAAATCCTCGTCGTCGTAATTGTTTTTGACCCACTGTGGCCTTGGAGGAGGCGCCATCGGCGGCGGCGGGTCCCCGTCCTCACCTCCATATCCCGGGTCAAATACGAAATAGAAACCCTGCATCATACCGATAGGTTCAACGATATTAAGCCCCTGGCTGGTGTAGAACAAGCCCTCGCCGAGGTCGTCTCGTATCGTGATTCTTATAGAGAACTCAGGCTCGTCATAGCCCGCACCGGGAGGCCCTATAAAAATGAAAAAGGTGCCTGGTTCTGCCGGTATGCCATGTATTAGCCCCGATGCGTCGAGAGTAAGGCCGTATGGCAGATCGCCGTCAACAATTGTATAAACGCCGTACTGATAATCCGGCCATTCCGCTCTCAACCGGGAACGGAATGGTATGCCCAACACACCGGAAAGATTGACATCAGTAGGCATGATATAAAATCCAGGGTATGGATCATCTGGATCCTCTGGCTCGAAATCGTTTTTCTCAGCCAAAAGATCAACGATCAAATCATTAACCGGGGCTGCTGAAACAGCTCTTTGAACAACGAAGATAAACGAAGCGGCTGATACATCTTCTAAAGGGGTGACCTCATGTGAATACTGCGTGGGATAGATAATAGCACCCGGAGTATTTGTGTGCAGACTTATCCTAAGTCTTCCCCATATGAACGACTCACCTTCAAGCGCGACCCTGACATAGGTGGTCTCCGTGACTCCATCGCTGTATGACGCCATTATTGAACCTCTGGCTGTTACTCCGCTCAAGTTATCATGTTTCCAATCTCCTCCCGGTCTAAACCCGACGTTAGCCGCCTGCGCGGCAAGCGGCATAAGGCTGACCAGCAGGACTATCGCAACGATGGCTGCCGCTATCCTCTTTTTCATAGTATTACCCTCCCATAATCCTTAGTGTTTTCCAACACCGCTAAATGATTGTCTCAGAATCGGAGATATCCGGTCCTTTTTCATTTTTTGCCAGGTCCGTACTCTTCGTCAAGTTTGCGGCGCAGCTTTTTGCGGCTGCCGGATAGTACTACGATCACAATAATCGTAATGACCGCAGCTATCACCAAACCCGCAATGCCTCCGTAGAAAAGCAGCTCGCCTTGTGCTAAGCTCATATGTTTACCCTCCAGAATCGACAACGTTCTGTTACCCGCCGTTTTTGACCATAGCCTGCGCCATATCAATCAGCTCGTCCGTCGAATATAACCTTGTCTCGCGAAGACTGCCCGATAGTCCGATGTTTATTATCAGGCGATCTCCGATAATATCACACAAATTCGGAATAACCGCCAGGGTTTCAGCCGTTTTGCCGTCGAGCAGCAGCCCGTACCTGTCGCCGTAAGCCGAGATGTACTCTGTGATTACATACTCTCCGACTTGAGCGACATACGTCAGGTACGCATCCCTTTCAAGCTCGCGTATTTGTTCACCGGTCTGTATACTGTACGCCACCGGGGTCCCGTGAAGCGGCGATGTAATTCTCAGATCGTCAGTCAAAAACTCCTCATAAAGCGACACATCAGGCGCTGCTATACTCTCTGTGGCTTTCAAAGCACCGTCGTCGCCGGAGTACTTACGCACCGTCCCGTCATAGTATGTGACTTCCAGCAGGGACTCGCTGCCACGCCGATAGTACTGCTGGTCATATATCTGCCCGGGATCGGGTATCGCAGTATCGCTGATGATATTACCCTCGAGGTCATATATCCTGAACCCTTCGATCGAAAACAACATTATTCGATTGCCGCGGGCATTTAAGCGCACCTCGTCATGCACAAAATCAGGGTCGAAAGCAAAGAACTCTCTGTCCTCATGCGATTCAAATCTTGAAACCCTGACGATCGGTGTGTTCAAGCTGCCGTCAACGCGGTATATACCAGCCGCGTTGTCTCTCGGATCATAATTTAGCGGCGTCTGCCTGCCTGTTCTTGGATCAACCATCACGTGAGTATTGTTATATGACATGTAAATACCGTCTTCATCCGCCCATGCTCCGAGCCGCCCCGGCATCGACGTCGAGGCCGTCATGACCAACCTGACCGTATCGATAACGGCATATAAAGACTCGTCTGTGCTTGTCGCAGAAAACGCAAAGTACCTGTCGCTGAACCCGCCCTCAAAAAACGTGAATTCAGATTCGTCGAACAACTCGATGTATCCGCGCCCGTTGTTTGTACTGTAGATCTCGAGCCCGCCATTTGAAAAGCTGACCGCAAGCAGCGACCCGTCACGATTGAGCCTTAAAATATTACCTCCGGGATCGCCGAACCGGTCGTTTACCGGTACAAATAAGCTCCGGCCGCCAAAGTTCACGTTCGATACAACACTGCCGCTTATACTATATACCGTTGCCCCGGTATCGTCGCGGTTGACCCCCGCTATCATCTGCCCGTCAGCCGAGACTGCGATGGTCGTTGCTGGACCGCCGGTCCAGACAGTCGTCCGCGCTGACAAGTCATAAACCGTAAGGCCCTCCGCCCCAGCATAAGCAAGGCGATTGTCGTCTATGTAGATCACCTGTGCAAGCCCCGACTCAACCGCCGGCAGCTGAACCAGCAAAGCGCCGCTTGCCGTATCAAACACAGAAAGAAAACCCAGCGAGACCGCTGCAAAGCTGCCGCCATCTGGTGATATGGCAAGACATAGCGTCTCGGAAGGCAGCACTACAGTATGGAGCGACCTGAAGCCATCCGACAAGTCGTACACACCCAGAGCGTCGGCAAGCGCCTTTCTGGCCTGCGCAACATGCGGCACACCGTGGTCAGTCTTGCCCGGTACCGCGCGCAGCGCATATCCGATGGCGCCGGTCCTGTCACCGGCTCGCAAAGCATCCGCGGAGTTCGCGGCAAGCACATACATCTCTTCGATCCTGCGTTGACGTTCGGCTTCGAGGCGCCTTTGCTCTTCCTCCCGCTGCTGCCTCTCAGCTTCCTGACGCTGCCTCTCCGCTTCCAGGCGTTTTTGCTCCTCTTCCTTCTGCAACCTCTCCGCTTCCAGCCGCTGACTTTCTTCTATGGCGAGGGCCTCTTCAATCCCGGCTTGTATCGCGGCTGCTTCCGCTGCTGCTTTCGCCTGATCGATCCGTATTTGCCCCATTGCCGTCGAAACACCGCCGGCGAGAAACGCGACGGCAAGAATAGCGCATGCTATAGTCCTTGTTTTTTTCCAGCGTTTAGCGCGCGGGTCGTTATCATGCAAATGGCGAATGGCAAAAAGCATCTCGTCCGCGGTTTGATAGCGCAAGTCCGGATTGGGGTTCATTGCCTTTTCCACGACCATCGCCAGCGCAAGACTGCAGTTTTGACGCAATATAGGCGCAACCTCGAGCGCTTCCCTGTTTGGGCGTTTTCCAGTCAGCAGGTGATACAGTGTCGCACCGATGCTGTAGATATCCGAACGCACATCGAGCAGTTTTCTTCTGCCACTAGATGACGACGACGACTTGGCGGGAGACCCGCTGCCCGAACCCGATTTCATCTCGTCGCTGAGCATCGTGACTGTTCTGCTTTCGTCGCCCGAAATACTGCGATTTGAAGAACCGCTCGAATAATCAACGCCGTAATGCTCCGGCGAGGCATAACCAAAGCTCCTGCCGACCGCGACCGCTCCTTCTTCACCGAGCATAAGCGCGATGTTATAATCGATGAGCATTATGTCGTCCTGCGGGGTCAGCATGATATTAGCCGGCTTTATATCTGCGTGAAGTATGCCGTGCGGCGGCTGCTTATGCAGATATGAGACCGCCTCGAGCAGTTGTCCCGCCCACGCGACTATACGCGCCTGCCCAAAGGACTCGTCTCGCTCAAGTAGCTTGTTAAGGCTTTCTCCTTCGATATAATCCATGACGGTAAAGACCATGTTATTGTCGATAACATAGTCATATACCTGCGGGATGTATGTGTGGCTGAGGTTTTTTAGCGAATCGACTTCCCTGCGCAGCGTCTCCTCGTTTGCAGTCAGCGAGCGCTTGTCGCCTTTTAAAACGACCTGCTTGTTCAGCCTCAGATGCGTGGCAAGATAAACGACTCCACCGCCGCCCGATCCGATCTCCCGCTCTATTTGGTAAAGCCCTGCTATTACGTGAGACATCGATCACTGCCTCCATTACTCCCGGAATATCACGGGAGTTAAGCTTCCGGTTTCTACCGGATAATAAAGCTCGAATGTACTATTGTTATATCCTGTATCACAGAAAACAAAACTCCGGTTTCTGTTTTTACGAGTTCCGCCGGCATGATCTCAGTGTCATCCGCAGGATAGTCAGGCGTCGTTTCCGCTTCCGGGTCAGTTTTTAAAAGCCGCCTTCGCCTTTTAAGTATAGATACTGTAACTCTGAGCGCGATAATAATAAGTAAAACAAGGATAGCCCCGAAAATGATGCGGGGCAGCAGCTCCGCATATAGCTGTACGAAATCATCCGGAGTAGGGGCTCCCTCCGCAATCGCGCGTAAAGGAGTATGCTTAGTGAACCGCAACAGTGACGACAGAGATGTTGTCAGTCTCTCCGCGCTGCTTGATAAGCTCAATCAGGTGCTCCTCCCGTCTTTTTAGATCCGCCTCACCGCTGACTCCGCCCCTTGAAAACTGCTCAACCAGTTCGTTTTCCGTGATCGTGTGACGAAACCCGTCGGAACAGAGCATATAGACGGCGTTTCTTACTGTGTCTCCAAAAAACATGTCCGGCGTAACAAACTCTTCAACACCAACGCATCTTGTCAGCACGTTTCTGTTAGGCGCCCGTTCCGCCTCTTCAGCTGTCATATTACCAAGTAAAACTTCCTGGGCAAGAACAGTATGGTCGATCGTGATCTGCCTTATTCCTTTTCTAAACTCATACGCGCGGGAGTCCCCGATATTCATTATAAAGTAACGCTCTCCGGTCAGCAGCATCGCCGTCATCGTAGTGCCCATAAGGCAACCCTCGCGATGGCTGTACTCACGCAGTTTATCGTTCTGCTCATTGACAACAGCGCTCCATTGCTCCCTGATCACGCTGTCCTCCGGCGTCTGATGCAGGATCTCCGGCAGTTTTTCGTACATCCAGTCAGTGAACGCAGTAACGAGAGTAGCGCTTGCTATCTCCCCCTTCTCAAACCCGCCCATGCCGTCACACACCATGGCAAACACGATCTCACCGATACTCGTGTTGATCCTGCGTACGAACAAACTATCCTGATTCATCGGTTTCCTACCGATATCCGTGCTTGCCGAAATAATGAAATTCATAATACGACTTCCTACAGCAGTCTGAACTCAAACTCCTCGTTTGCAAGTTTGATGACCTGCCCATGAACGATTTTTACCTCGGTACTGCCCGGAATCATAGCGCCGTTTACGTAAGTGTGGTTTTTTGAGTTGTCGTCAACAATGAAGTACTCTCCGTCCCTGGACACGATATGGCAATGACTGTGTCCGATATGTCTGTTGTCCGGTATCACGTAATCGGCATATGTCCTGTCGCGCCCGATACGGTACACTTGCTTGTCGATCAGTATTCTTTCCTGGTTGGCTCTTCGGATCATAAAAGGCCTGAGTTGCGGCGCACCTGATTCATATCCTAAAAGCTCCGTGTCGATTTCCCGGCTCGACTCACTGTCTTGCTCGAAAATCGTATCTCCAAAGTTCAAGCCTCCGGCAGCGCTCTGACCCGCATGCCCCGCCGCGCTCTCCGCCTGTTTTACCTCGGGAAGCATTGATACAGGCGCCTGGTGTAACACGGGCTGGTGTACTTGCTGCGCCGCCTGCCCCTGCCGCGGATCGTTTTGCACGGGTTTTTGCGAAGCTTGCTGTTGAGGGATTTGGGGCGCGTCGCGGTGGGGTTGCTGCCCCGGT
>Ga0123353_10014173_pt1 | contig 11475 bp, 10 predicted proteins | sample TergutLab28metaG_3_FD_92763 | JGI IMG/M metagenome (GOLD analysis project Ga0123353, IMG submission 92763) | Labiotermes labralis P3 segment gut microbial communities from Petit-Saut dam, French Guiana - Lab288 P3 | ecosystem: Host-associated > Arthropoda: Insects > Digestive system > Gut ... | reverse complement strand
CTGCAGCTAGCTTTATAGTTTGTGCAATGATCCCTGGATCAAATCTTAAATGTGGGACTGATTGTGAATCGGTTATTAGTATAATATATGCTGTAGGTTGTTCATGAGGATCTGGTCCGTCCCAATCTTGTAAATACCCCGCCCAAGCTAGACATTTAAAAATTTCATCGTTATACTCTCTTTTAGTAGAAACTAAGTATCTTATTGGTTGTCTATTACCAGCTGAAGGTGCAATTCTAGCTGTATCAATTATATCTTCAAGTTCACTCTCATTGATATTAAATGTATTATCGAAACGACGATAACTCCTTGCTTTTTTTACTAATTCTTTAATCATTTATGCTCCTTTTAGTATTTCTTTAGTAGAAAGACGAAAGTAATACTCACTTCCATTGCTTCTCAATTAAATTGAAGATTCTTTATATTGTATGTCATATTGAAAAATTAATTTTCATATTGCTACGGGAATGTTTCGTATTTGTTTTCCAGCTATGTAATCTATTAATTCAAAATCATCTACTTTAAATTCATAAAAATCTTTTTTTAACGGGTTCATTTTTAAGATAGGGGCTCTGTGCTGTTCTCTTCCAATTAATTCTTTAATCAATTTTATATGTTTATCATAAATATGTGCATCAGCAATTACATGTACAAGTTCACCTGCTTGCAAGTTTGAACACTGAGCAAACATCATAAGTAATATAGCATACTGGCATACGTTCCAGTTATTTGCTACTAAGATATCTTGAGAACGCTGATTTAATATCATGTTTAACTTGTTACCAGTCACATTTAATGTAATAGACCAAGCACATGGATGTAACTGCATATCTTTCAAGTCGTCATGGTTAAAAATGTTTGATATTATCCGGCGGCTATTTTTATTGTTTTTTAATGTTTTTAATATCCAGTCAACTTGATCCATTTTGCCTTCAGGGAAATCAATCTTCCTACCCAACTGATATCCATATGCTTTACCAATAGTATTTTTTTCATCAGTCCATTCATTCCATATATTACTATTTAAATCCCGAATATCATTCGATTTTTTTATCCATATCCAAATTATTTCATCTATAGCGGCTTTTAAATTTGTTGGTCGTAAAGTTATAATGGGAAATTCAACGCTTAAATCGTATCTATTAATGATACCAAATTTTTTTATTGTATTCGCGAAACTGCCATCACTCCATCTTGGTCTAACTTTTTCATTTTCGGATGAATAACCGTTTTTTATTATGTCTTTGCACATATCAACGAATATAATATCAGCTAAACTCAAAAGGTGTTTCCTCCATAATATTTACAGAATTACTTGTTCCTATTCTATTTGCACCAGCTTGTAGCATCTTTATTAGTTCATGTCTATTTTTTATACCACCAGATGCTTTCACTCCCATATATGGACCTAAAGTATCTCTTATAAGCCTTACGGTATCAAACTCAGCACCTTTTATTCCAAAACCCGTCGATGTTTTCACAAAATCAAATCCTGCTTTTTTAACTATTAAACTGATAATGATTATTTCATCTTCTGATAATAAACATGATTCAATTATGGCTTTTAAAACTACTTTTCGATTCTCGCAATATTTTTTTAATATCTTTAAATCATTAAATATTTTTAAATACTCTTTTGCTTTAAATGCGCCTATATCTATAACAATATCAAGTTCTGATGCACCTAATTCTATACACTCCTTTGCTTCATACATTTTAGTTCTCCATGTATTAGCACCAAGAGGAAATCCTATCACACTGCATACTTTAGTCTTGCTTTCTAAGCTTATTGCATATTTCACATTCGTTGGATTGATACAAATTGACTTGAATTTATATATAAGCGCTTCGTTATTTAATCTAATGATGTCTGCATTTGTTGTATCTGGGCGTAGGGATGTGTGATCTATATATGTATTCAAATTATTAAAGTCACTCACTGTTTGTATTCCATTCACTATATGACATTTTTCACAATCTAGGCATATTTCATGTAAACCACTACATTTACATTTAATTTGTTTTTTTATATTAAACAAAGATAATGATATAAGTCTTATTTTTTCCATAATAAACCTATTATAATTTTTGGATATAATTCATGTTCTAATTCTAATACTTTAGCAGCAACCTCTTCAGATGATTTACACATCGAAATATCACATTCTTTTTGAGCGATTATTTTTCCATCATCGTAGATTTCATTTACAAAGTGGGTAGTGACCCCCGATATTTTCTCTCGGTTCTTGAAAACTGCTTCATGAACTTTCATCCCATACATTCCCTTTCCGCCATATTTTGGTAGAAGAGCGGGATGAATATTAATGACAGGAGTTTTTATTCTATTAAAAAAAGTTTTATTTAGTTTTCTCATAAATCCAGCAAGCACAATTAAATCAACGGGATATTTTTCAGATATGTTCGCTAGTTGATAATTTAACTTACTATAACCATCTAACAATACAAATCTTATTTTTAATTTCTTAGCTATGTCAATTATAGGTGCGTCAGGATTCGTAACTATCACATATTCAATTTTTATTTCTAACTCATTTTGCTGAATGTAGTTAGAAATATCTTTAAAATTGGTACCTCTACTTAACCCGCTAGTAAAAATTGCTATTTTTTTCATAATTTAATACCGGAAAGGAAAGATTTTTATTATGACTATTTTTCATTAGGTAAAAATCAATCGAATTCTCATTTTTTTATAAACATTATTCCTAACTCTTTCATTTGCTTCTCTAAAATAGAGGAAGGAGCTTGGCTCATTAGATCTACAGATTTTAATGATTTTGGAAAAGCGATAACATCGCGAATAGATTCAGCTTTGCTGAGTAACATTACCATCCTGTCTATACCTGGAGCAATACCTCCATGTGGGGGTGTACCATATTTTAATGCGTTTATAAAGAATCCAAATCTTTCCTCCATTTCTTCTTCAGTAAAACCTAGAACATTGAATATTTTTTTTTGAATATCATATCTATGGCATCTGATACTACCTGAGGAAAGTTCCATACCATTACAGACTAAGTCATATAATTGACCTTTTATTTCTCCTATTTTTTGTGGATTATCAAAATAATCTATATGCTCATCTTTCGGAAGTGTAAACATATGGTGTGCTGGTTCCCAATGATCGTCTTCTTCATTGTATTCAAACAAAGGAAAATCTGTTATCCAACAAAAAGCATATGTGTTTTCATCAATTAGTTTTAACTCCCGACCTAAGTGGTTTCTAATGCTTGCTAACACTTTGAATGCAAGCTTTTCTTTTTCAGCAATAAAGAGTATTAAATCTCCATCATTGAGCTGGATAGATAGTTCAGATTTTTCTGACTCTGTCAAAAATTTTGCTATACCTCCATCAAATGTACAATTCATATATTTTGTATAAGCAAGTCCTTTTGCTCCCATATGTCTCGCTATTTCTGTCAAATTATCAATTTGCTTTCTTGAATAAGTTGCACAATTTTGAACGATCAAACATCTGATGTCCAGATTAGTTTCGATAGCGTTTTTAAACACGTCGAACGTGGTTTTAGAAAAAATGCTAGTTACATTATGTAGCTCTAATCCGAAACGGAGGTCAGGTTTATCACATCCATACTTATTCATTGCTTCTTCCCATGTTAATTGCGGAATTTGGCTGGGTATATCATAATCTATTGTCTCTTTCCAAATATAACGAAAAAGATCCTCTATTATACAAAAAATATCTTTTTGTGAGATATAACTCATTTCGATATCTAATTGAGTAAATTCGGGTTGTCTATCAGCTCGAAGATCCTCATCTCTAAAACATCTAGCGATTTGAAAATACCTATCCATTCCTGCAATCATTAGTAATTGTTTATATATCTGAGGAGATTGTGGTAATGCAAAGAACTTTCCTGGATGTACCCTACTGGGAACTAAATAATCTCTAGCTCCTTCAGGTGTTGATTTCATCAAGATAGGGGTTTCAATTTCAAAAAAATTTTTGTTATTTAAGAATTCACGAATTTTAAAAATCATATGGTGACGCAATATTAGATTTTTTTGTAATTTTTCTCTTCTTAAGTCTAAATATCTATATTGTAATCGTAAATCTTCATCAGCTATTACACTCTCAGTAAGTTGAATAGGTAGTGGTTCGGATATATTTAAAATACTTGCACTAGATACGAATATTTCTACTTCACCCGTGTACATATTGCTATTTATATTTTTTAAATCGCGAAATACAACGTTTCCCTTGATCGCCATCACATATTCGTTTCGTACTTCTTTTGCTTTATTATATGCTATTGAATTTTCGGGATGAAACACACATTGTATTATCCCGTAAACATCACGTAAATCGATAAATATCAACCCACCTAAATCACGCCTTTTATGAACCCAACCCATTAAAATTACTTCGCTATCTATTAAGGTTTTATCAATTTTACCGCAATAATTTGTTCTTTTCCAACTACCCAATAAGTCTATCATCTTTTCACCTCATTTATTTTTACTCTTTCTAAACACTATCTCGTTTCCTTTGTAAACTAAGGTAAACTCTTGATTATTACTATCCAACTTAGGGAAATATAAAACACCTTCTTTTCTAGCGCCAGAATGTAAGGCACCAAAAGTAAATGATTTTCTTAAAATATTATATCTATGCTCATCATATCTTTGTATTGCATTACGTATCCTGCTATCACCCTTTCTTCTCTCATTCCTATTGATATTTAAATTTTGATTGTTATGATTTTGATGCATTATTGTTGATGTTGTCGTAGGATTTATCAAAATCATATCAATCACTTCGATTGGTAGTACTTGGTCATATTGAACTTTGTTTTCGTTGAGTAATACGAAATCTTCAAACTTTATATCGATACTTTTTTTTGTTATATTTTGAATAAAAACAGATATTGTTGTATAGTAATTTGCTAAAAATTGAGGTTCTACTGTCCATGTATCATATGCTATAGTAACTATCTCTGATTCCAATGTTAATACTGCTGTATCTCCTTGAATTTCAATATTATCCTGATGGGTGGGTAAATATATTACTGCACATCCTAATAGAGACATTATATATAATACTATGCTTATCTTGCTTAAACGTGTAAACATTCCTTATTCCTAATAAATTATTATGTTACAAAAAAAATTATATTAGTCTTTTTGTCAATATTTTTATTTACACTAAAGATCAAGAAATTACATTAGACTTTAAACTTTTCATTTTTTCAATGACTTCTATTTTATATTTCTGCACGATATTAAATGTTTCAAGTATTTATTCCATGTTTTTTAATAAAAATAGAAAGGGAATATTTATGCTATCTATTATACATCGTAAGCAAGCATCATAAATGAATGTTCACGAATCAAAACTTTTCGGAGTTGTAAAATGGAGGGAAATTTTTTATAAATATGTAGTAAATTATTTTCTTTACAAAAAATAAGCCAAAAAAAATATGGTGTTCTGAATTAATAACAAAATACAAGAATGTAAACGGAAAAATAATAATTTTAAAAGATGAGTGATTTGTGTCGTATAAATTAGACTTAACAAAAGGTGCAATTGCTATACAGCTGACGCGTGTTTCGTTGCCTATCATGTTTACTATGTTTATCCAGATGGCTTATATCTTGATTGACATGGTTTGGATAGGACGGCTTGGTAGTGGTGCTATTGCAGCGATTGGGTCTGCGGGGTTTTTTACATGGATGGGGATGGCGGTTGCTTTTTTACCCAAAGTCGGTTTAGAGGTAAATGTTGCCCAGTCTGCGGGTAAAAATGACATTGATGGCCTAAAGCAGTTTATTATCAATGGATTACATCTAACTTCGATTATCGCAATATTGTATAGCATATTAGTTTATGTGTTCGCTCCTCAATTGATTGGCTTTTTCAATATGGGTGATGATGTTCATTCTTTTAATCCAACTGAAAACGGGATAAAATATATACGGATATTGAGTTTGGGTATGATTATGACCTACTTCAATCTCAGTTGTACAGCCATATACAATGGTTTAGGTAAAAGTAAGCTACCTTTTTACTACAATGCTTTCGGCTTGGTTATGAATGTGTTACTTGATCCGATTTTTATATTTGGGGTTGGGTTTATTCCTGCAATGGGTGTGCCGGGTGCTGCTTATGCCACTCTTGTTTGTCATGCTTGTGTCTCTGCTTTATTCATTTTTAGTTTTAGGCAGAATTTTACCTTTTTCAGAGGCTTTAAATGCTTTTTTAACATAAATAAACATTATCTAAAAAAAATAATCAATATAGGTCTTCCTCCAGCTATACAAAGCATTTTTTTTGCTAGTATCGGTATAGTTCTTGCTCGGATTATTAGTGCATATGGCCCCATTCCAATCGCAGTTCAACGAATTGGAACACAACTTGAATCTCTTTCTTGGATGACAGCAGCGGGGTTCTCTACTGCATTGACTGCATTTGTTGGACAAAATCACGGTGCGGGACAAGATAAACGGGTTTGGAAAGGTTACATCACCGCTTTATCAATTATGAGCTGTATTGGAATATTAGTAAGCCTTCTCTTGATCCTCTTTCCCGAATTTTTATTCAAGATATTTGTGAAAGATGAAGAAACTATCAGAGGGGGTGTTATTTACCTCACAATATTGGGTTATTCACAGCTCTTTATGTGTCTCGAAATGACCACAGCAGGTGCTTTTAATGGTATGGGAAAAACACTTTATCCAACAATCGTCAGCATTATTGGAAACCTGCTTAGGATACCGGTTGCAATGATTTTGACAGGTATGATTGGTTTGAGCGGTATATGGTGGAGTATTAGTGGGTCAAGTATGGTTAAAGGGATAGTTCTCTTAGTGTGGTTCTTGATTTATTTTAAACGATTTAGGTAAACCTATCTTATGAGAGACGAAAGTGGTGTGGTTGAAAAATCTTCATCTGCGAAGCCTTTCTATATTAATTCCTCTTCAATGGTGAATGGTGACACTTGTGAGGGGTAGTTAGAAAATAATATAATTTAAAATTTATCATAATTTTCTTATAAATATCTCATTGGAAATAAAAGCTTTGTAGTAAATGATTCCCTGACATGATATTTTCTACTCTCTCACACCATGGGGTGCGAGATTAGAGGTATTTCCTTAGTATTGATTTGATCTACGAAGATTGATTCCCTTTCGGAAAATTTGATTAGGATTTTTATGTCGATTCTTATCTGGATTGCTTCATAAGCTCGCTATGACTTGTTAGGTACCGTTTTCGTACTATGACAAAAATGTTATTGATATGATATTTAAAACATTATAAAATTTCCCTCAGAGGAATATCTCTCCGTAGTAAAACTGTTATGAACAATAAAAGATTTAACTCCCTGAGCCACGCAAAAGTGTGATTCAGGGAGGTGTGAATTGTGGATTTATTCTTTTCTACCGAAAGATTCATTCCTGACGGAATGATTTGTATTGATTTTTCCCCCTCCCCAGTGGACTTCGCCTTCGTTGGGATAGAGAAATTGTTAAATAATTAAATAGCTTAAAAAGCCCGAATGGCACGAACCCTAAAGTAACGGTCTAAATTGGTATTTCCCCGAAATTGTTCTTTGAAACCTATATAGTATGCGTACCCTCTCCCATCTTCACTCTGTGAAGAAGACCAGTACCAATCTTCTGTAAAATCACTCAAACCTTTTCTATATAAATTTTCAGACATAAGAGATAACTCATCGATTGAGGGTAAAAACCAATCATTAAACCCGTTTATATTTAATGCTACACATAATTGAGCGGCTCTTCCAGTTTCTCTTAGTTGAGTTAACCTCGATACAATCAACTCTGTATTTCTTTTTCCCGAACCAACGGTTTTTTTGTTCCAGCTACATCAGTTTTAACAACCCATTCATCTTTATACTCTGGTTTACCGGTGCGTCTACTGATGACATTTGATTCTATACTCACTACTTCAGTTTTAACTCCCCATTCAGCGTTAAATTCACTATTCTCTGGTGCAGCTTCTAAAAACCTCCAACCATTATTGTAATTACCTTTATCATAAAATACATACCCCCGGCTTGACTTTTCATTTTGAGATTAACATATAAGTATGTATTTTTACTATTTAAAACTGTTTCGCGCGTTAAGTCAAAATAGTTATCATGTTGGACTGTAAGCTTATATGTCCCTGGTTCAACTCTTTGAAATTTAACGGTTTTATCTGTATTTTTTAATGTATAGATATGATTTTTATTACCGTTATTGTTTGTTAAAGTGATGACAGCACCAATAATATCGCCGAAATTTGGGTTCAAATTTATTGATATTTCATTTTTAATTAGATTTGCGGTAAGACCTGCAACTGTGTTATGCACTGTTACATTGTCGTTTGTATATGGAAAATAGTCATCATGTGTTATGGTCAAAGTGTAGGAGCCTGGGACAATTTTATTAAATCCAACAGCTGTCCCTTTTGACTTTTGCTGATATACATGTTTTTGTTTTCTATCGTTATTGGTAAGTTTAACGATTGCGTTTTCTATCGTTCCCATGTTAGGTGAAAGGGTTATAGTGGTTGAGGTTTTTTCACCTCCACAACCTACTAACAGTACGCAAATGAGTAATATAATAAAAAACACCCTTAATTTCATTTTTCCCTCCGAAATTTTATTTTTTCTAAGTGACTAATTTTAAACGCCCATTTAATTTGTTGAAAAAATAAGTTGGATCATTCCATAACTATTTAAATAATAAAGAGATGGAGTGTGTATGGCAACCTTTAATAAGCGTTTAAAACTGGTAAGGCTGATGTTGGGAATTAAGCAAATCAGCATGGCTCGAGAGATTGGCATTAGCAATTTACAGTTATGTTATTATGAAATAGGCAGATACGAGCCGAACATGAGATTTTTATTGCGATTAAATGCGAAATATAATGTAAATTTGAACTGGTTAATTTCTGGTTACGGTGACATTTTTTTGGGTGAAAGCAAAAATGTCACTGTAAAACCGAGCAAAAATGTCACTGAAGACTTTAAAAATGTCACTGTAAAACCTAATTATATAAGTTGAGGAAAAAATGAAAAAAGAAGATGTAGTTTTATTCAATTTGTATGATGAACCAGAAATAACTGTTAAGCGAATAAGCGAAAGATTAAAAATCACAGAGCGTCAAGTTAAACGAATAATTAGTAAATTTAAAAAAGACGGATATGTGGTTCGGGTTGGTTCTGACAAACATGGATATTGGAAAGTTATCAAAGGTGTCAATGATGCAAAGTATTGAAATAGATAAAATTCGCAGTTCTGTGAATATCATTGATATAATCGGCGGTTACATTCCATTGAAAAAATTTGGAAGTGAGTATAAAGCGTTGTGTCCGTTTCATGATGAGAACACGGCATCGTTTTTTGTGAACGAGACAAAGCAGGTTTATCACTGTTTGGGTTGCGGGAAGAGTGGTGATGTTTTTAGGTTTGTTATGGATTATGACAGGGTAGCGTTTTTAGAAGCGTTTCATAAAATTTCTGCATCTATTGGTAAACCAATTGATAAAGTAACCGCAAACACTCCTGCAAAAAACAATGACGAGTATAATATTTGTTTACCTATACCAGATGATGCACCGGAGCCTTTTAAAGTTATTATAATTGACGATAAATATTACCCGCCTAATTTTGTGTATAGTTATTTAAACGCAAACGGCGAACTATTAAAACTCGTTTATCGTGTCAATTTACCAGTAGGAAAAGAAATTCGTCCATTGACATATTGGATTGACAGAAACGGAAAAGGTAAATGGCAATTTAAAGATATTCCAAAAGATAGACCACTTTATGGGCTTGATTTATTAGCACAATTTCCAAACCACAAGGTATTAATCGTCAGCGGTGAAAAGTGCGTTGATGCTGTTAAATATTGGTATGGCAAGCAAAAAATACAACCAGAGAATTGGGAATACATACCAATCACTTGGGCAGGTGGGGATAATGGAATTGGAAAGCACGATTTCGGCCCGATAACACACAGGGATAAAACTTATTGGCCCGACAATGACATTGGCAGTAAAACCTGCATGCAACGATTGGCAGATAAATATGATGGTTGTATTTTAAATATTGAAACCGATAAATATCCAAAAGGTTGGGATGTTGCCGATTTAGTCAAAGATACTGGTGACATACACGATTTTATCAACAAAAATTTAAAAACAAAGGAATATAAAGACCCAACAATCCCGGCGCCATGTTCAATTTTCCCACATAAAGACGATAAAAATAAACTAATATCATCAATCCAAAATGTGCAAGTTCTTTTAGATTATTACAGTTACAATGTTTCTTTTAATGAAATCACGCTTGACATAGAGTGTAAAATTAAAGATAGTATTTTTAACGAATATAATTATTATAAGAGTTTTAGTGCTCAAATCAAAAGTATGTCAAACATTTGTAAATTGCCCAAAAGTGATTTATCAGATTTTTTATTTTGTATATCAATGAAAAACAAAACCAACCCCGTCAAAGAGTGGATACATAGCGAAAAATGGGATGGTGTTGAACGAATTAAAAAAGTTTGTGATGCTGTGGAATGTGCAAGTAGTTTAGACAACAACTTCAAAAACACACTAATAACAAAATGGCTTATTAGTTGTTACGCTGCAATTGTTCGTAAAGATGGCGATGGTTTCCGTGCAAGAGGAGTTCTTGTTTTTCAAGGTAAACAAGACATGGGGAAAACGACCTTTTTCAGACTCCTTGCGAATGACGACAGACGATGGTTTGGGGAAGGGATAAACATCAATCCCGATGACAAAGACACAATTAAAAAAGCAAACAAATATTGGATTACCGAACTCGGCGAACTTGACCGAATGACTTCAACCGATAAAAACCTATCTTCTTTGAAATCGTTTATCACAAATAGTAGTGACGAATTGAGACTTCCCTACGCAGAAGCAGAAGTGACGATTTGGCGTCGGACGATATTCTGTGGCACAGTCAACCCCGAAAAATTCTTGCATGATATGACGGGAAACTCTCGTTTTTGGTGTATTCCTGTGGTTAAAATAAATTGGATAAATAATATAGATATACAGCAGATGTGGGCTGAAATCAGACATATTTACGAAACTAATAAAAATAAAGAGTTCCTCTGGTGGCTTACATTGGAAGAGACAACAATGCTTGCCGTCACCAATAGCGAATATGAACACGATGACAAACTTGATGATTTACTATGTAGCATTTTCGACATGACGGAATGCCTGATGTGGCAAGAACAGACAATTACGGAAATCCTTGAAAAATGCGGTATTCCGAGACAGTATCAGAATCAATCAGACAGAACAAAAGCAGGCATTAAACTTAAAAAACTATTTAACATTGAACCACCAAAACGAACAGGTTACACCGCAAGAAAATGGAAAGTTCCCCCCTACAAAACAGAATAGAATGACGGTTGGAACAGTTCATCAAAGAGTTGGCAGAATGATT
>Ga0123353_10014172_pt1 | contig 11476 bp, 9 predicted proteins | sample TergutLab28metaG_3_FD_92763 | JGI IMG/M metagenome (GOLD analysis project Ga0123353, IMG submission 92763) | Labiotermes labralis P3 segment gut microbial communities from Petit-Saut dam, French Guiana - Lab288 P3 | ecosystem: Host-associated > Arthropoda: Insects > Digestive system > Gut ... | reverse complement strand
AGGGGACCAGTGGGTTTGGAGACTGAATTGAGGAAATTCGGCACTGAGGCTATTGATTTGCAGTCATTACAGTTGGTGATTATATGAGGGCAAAATGTACAATTTGACTATATTACGCATCAGCCATTCTATCCAAGTTAATGTGTTTGTCATCATTAAACCATGTCTTTGCTGTTGTCATGTAGTCTGGGGGCATGGCATGTGTAATTTAGAAACCTTGTTGCTGTGCATAGGTTTGCAGGTCATTTTAATATGAATGGGTTATTAAAGAACTGAGAATTTAAATGAAAGAGTAACTTTTAGATATACAGTAAAATACACATTTAAGGTTTTCCAATTTAAGATTATCCCACATTAAGTTCACTTTTTGTGGCCCCAACCAAAACCCTATGTAAGTAACATATATATATATATTTTTTTTTTAAATTTAATGCATCTTGATTTTGGGTTTTTCCTGCCTCCATGATGTGACAGTTTGGCCCCTCCACCCCTTTTGAAGAATCAATGTAGGGTATTCGTAAATAATGCCATGATGTGTGCAATGGAAGTGAAGCAGCATCAGAATAAAGTATGGTGTTGTGGCTGTGTGCTATAAATTCTTGTCAGTGTACATGCGATCGAAAAGCTCATGGCAGGAGCTGTTTACATACAAGCATGTTTTAACTAAGCACTGTTATTGTGTGGCAGTGAATTGTGCAAGCGTTCTACTTTATGATCGGTCATCATACATGACGCTGCTACCGAGGGATGCGTTGTCTAGTGTTATTCGCTTTCAAGATCTGTTGACAGAAGAATGGACATATAGAATGTATTGTGTACTGAAACCCTAATTTTAGTTAATTTTTGAAGTTTTTTGTTTGGTTTTCTACATAAAATAAATATAAAGATATGTATAAAGTATGGATTGAAGATAAGTGTTATTAAATTTAGAGTGGATATAATGTTTGTGTGTGTGTTGTTTTTTCTCAGTTTAACCTATAAAAAGCTTGGCTGTGTGGAAAATCTTAAATGGGATTCTAAAATACCTGTATTTTTGTTCATAAGCTGAGAGATTAATGCGAGGACTCTGGAGCAACTGTGCTGCTGTGACTCAGTTAATCTGGCTTTTGGTGTACTAATTTTACCTGAGAAGTCTGACTGCTTGGCTGTCCGTAGGACTCCGTGAGAACTTCATTACCTTCTATGAATCTGTTCATTCATTGTTGCTTTCACGACTAATATTGAAATACAGTGATGTGCTACTGTATTTTCCTCGTTATCTTCACACAGATTAGGACAAAGAATATTTTCTGTCTTTAGCAGGTTGCTAGGACCTCGATGTCTCCTGTCATGTCTAATCGAAGGCTTGCCTATTCCAGACAGCAACTCACCCATTTATACAACAGCAATGCGAGGGCTGGTTGTTACCACAACCAACTTCTCTGGACAAGATAAAGTGAGTGATTGACAGACAAGGAGTTTCATTGTTCTGTCTTCATTTTTCAAGGGAACTTTATTGCAACTCCGTAAATGCTAATATATCATCATGTTCTACATTTATTATCCCCCAGGGGGGAATCTCTGGGGGGGGGGGGGCTTCTTGTGTGTATAAGGAAACTATAAAGTTTTGGGGCCAAATTAGTTTAAGAAATATGTTTTTATGTAAAATTAAGCTAGTTCCATTACTGCTTTACAATAATCATAATATTTTACCCTGTGTATGATGCTTCTGTATAAAGGCAGGTCTTGTTTTACATGATTTTATTTTGTATGATTTTGCTTTTATGCACCTTGAAAATTTACATCACTTTTCAAATTTACGCCATAATTTTTGGTTTAATGCGATTCAGCATAGACAATCTGTGCCCTTATCTTCTGTAGGAGGCTAACAGATAGTGACATCACTGTCATACCATCAGTCACATGCATGGATCGATTATGTTGGTTATATGATCATGTGGCTTATTTAGTTTCCTCTGCAACGGCATTGGCATTTCTTGCCAACATGAATGAGAAATGTAAATATACATCACCTAGTGCAATCCAAGTGAAAAATCGGTGAAAGACAGTTGGTATTGAACAGAAAGTAGAAAAAGGTGAACAGATTATTGTCATATGCTATAATGTTAGACTCACTCATAGTAGCATACATACAATTTGTGATAATGTTGATAGAATTAAAGAAAGTGCTGAGATATTATTAAGTGCCAACAGTCTGAAACAGGGAGCGTTGGTTTGTGTAGCAAGATTACCACAGTTCTGTCAGAACGAACTGTACTAAAAACTATGGGTGTGAATCTCTTACATTTTATTGCATTGGAAATAAATAAATATATATATATATTGTACAGGTCTGTAGGTCCACTAGGGGTATAGTCATACACTGTATAGGATAAGGTTGTCAATCCCCTAACCCCCAGGAAATATAATGTTTAAATGGGGGTTGTGTGTTCAGTTTGTATGATTTTGATATGTGAAACATTTTTTAGGACTGTAATCCTGGCTTAAAATGAGACCTACCTGTATTTAAAATGGAATTATTCAGTAAATTAACTTTTAAAACCTTGTGTTTACATTGTTTCATTATGATTATTTCTCAGTACTTTTGTGTGTGCGTGTGGGTGGGTGGTGTTGGGTGGGGCACGTGCATCACCTGTGAACAAGTCTGTGGTGGCTGAATACAGACATTGAGTAAGGACTTCATATAAACTTTGACAATACTGCAGTATTGCTGATTAGAGTACATTGATCACCTAGTAAAAGAGGCTGTATGTATAGAACTTTAGTAGAGACATGGGATGTGCTTAAAGTACTTTATTTACCTGAATAAAATGAGATTTTTTTCCTCATTTATCATCTGGAATTTGGGAAGGGTTTCTCCTTGTAAACATGCACAAAGTTGAACATGTTCTGTATAGGTATTTTCCTGAAAATTGAAGCTTGAAAAGTGTTCTTGAACTCTGCTGCAAGTAACAAAATAAAGCCATTAGGAAAAAAAGATTGGTGGAAGATACTGTAAACACTCATTAATATTTCAGTTTTACCAAGTTAGACAACAATGACTGTGCTTGTAGGTAAGCTGAGTGAAGGCCTAACTGCTAACTGTCCCTTCTGTTACCTCATTGGTCACATCACAGACAAGGAGTTGTCTATATGTATACATACAGAAAAGTGGCATCATTTGTCACATCAGTTGCTGATGGAATAGAGTCTCCAGAACACTGGAAATTCATTCCGCACTGACACACCTGATTACTCAAGGCTACTTCATTTTGTTGAAAATGTCCCATTTTTGACATTAATGTTTCTTTATTCTGAAGTGTGTGGTGCAGTGAATAGACTGTTTTAGACAGTAGTGTTCCATGAAAAAATTATGCGTATGTATGCCTGCAGGATGACTTAATAAAGAAGATTGAATATATGGGTGCATCATTTTCTACGAAGTTGGTTGGAGGCACAACACATCTTGTAGCAAAGAATGTTCTGAGTGTCAAATATGAGGTAAGCCCTTTAGTGCAAACTTGTGTGATAGGGAGATTTGATGTGCTGATTGTGGTTGTGGTCTTTGGGGATGTGACTTATTGTGGTATGATAGATAAATATGAATGAGTGTTGTAGAGGAACTTTTTCCACCACAAATCTCACATGGACTGTCCTGGGACTGAACCTGAGCCTTCATGATCGGAGGCTGGCAACTGCTGCCTCTCCTGTGGCACTGCCTTCTCTTCTTCAAGTTCAGCCAGTATCTTGTGTATTTTCTCTGCTGGATAGTGAGTTTCGACACTGTAATGAGGAATACATTTAACACCGGGATGTTTGGGATGGACTACGGAAATTGACCACTGAAATGATTCAGTCCTTAACCTTCAAACAGCTGGATTGGTATTTGAATTTTAGCACTTGGTTTATGAACAGCGTGAATTTTGTTTGAAGAGAAAAGATAAAATTATGAAATAAATGGCATTTTTTGGAAAAAAAGACAGAAATTATGCAATATGTCTTAAAATGCAGTCAATTTCCTTGTTGCCTAAATATATGAAATGAACTTCTAGGGTTATTTTTTCACATGTCTTTGCATACCCAAACATAGGTCATTTGAAACTTAGTTGAAAAAATACAGATACAGATGTCATTGTATGGGAGAAGTTTTGATGAAGCTTTTCAGGATAGCTGATTATCCAGAACTCTGATGTTGGAACTGAGAATTTAACACCACTAACTGGGCCTTAGCTGGATTTCACAAATACATCACTGAATTTTGGACTTTCCATGTGCTCAAAAATAAACAGAGAAGTATATCATTGCTGCAGGGTTGTGACAGTGGCATGTGATATTTAGGATTACTGGGTTTCTCAACTCCCGTTGTCTACTATTCTGAACAGAACAGTGTTATGTGTTACAGAAAGCAATAGAGAGGAATCTCCCTGTCATGACTGAGGATTGGGTACATAATGTATGGCTGGAAAGTTGCAAGAGAAATGTTCATGCTTGTGACCCAGAATTTCAAGCTTACAAGTGCCCAGTGTTCCACGGTCTCATCGTAACTTGCTCAAACCTGCCACGGCAACAGAAAGAAGAAATTAGAAAACTGATAAATGACAATGGTGAGGATAGCAGAGAGTAATTCAATATGACATTGGGACTTGAAGTCCTCAAAACAGTGAATACTAAGACAGTGGTCATCTTGGACTTGACATGTTGTATTTTTATGGTGTACCAAACTGTATGGTGTCATGTCTGTGGACACCATGGTCATAGTGAATAACATATTTTGCGGTAGTTTTATTTTTCTTACAGGCTCATTCTTTTGAATCTGGGTTTCATTACTTTTCAGTCTGTGTAGAACACTTTGTTATAGGTAAATCATGCATGGTTCATTTTCTTCATTTATTACTTCAATTTGTCAGACAAATCCAGGATACTTATATATGGCATATCTTTAAAAATGTTAGTCACATTATTAGCATGTGACGTATTGATTCAAAATGATTTGCTTCTAACTGTCTTCAGATATGCCTCATTTAGAACAGTTTAAAGGGTAGATCATTGCTCTTTTGAGTTTTTGAGAAATGCAGGTTGGGTTCTTTCACATCTTGACCCTTGAAGGTGGGACCAATATGCTGTCTCAAAACATTGGTAACCAATCAACCTATGCAGTGCAACAAACCAGAAGAGGCAAAGATCACAACTGTATTGCTGTGCAAGCCGGAGGTCTTGCAATTTGTAGGATACTTTGTGTATTTATTTGGCGGCTCTTGTTCAACAAGTCTTCTTGACTCCTGTTGTTGTTTCTCTTCTTTCCGATTTTAACATAATACTAAATGTCAAAATCAGTATAATATTTATATTTGTAACTATACTGAGGCTACTGAAGTTCCCTGATGGTGGAGGTGACAGTGTTTGAGGCTTGAGTTCAGTGTCTGCTGTTTTCTTCTGCTCTGATCGGCATCACCCAGCCCAAAGTGGTTATTTCTAGTGACCATCACTCCTGTGAGCAGAATGGTTTGTATGACTGGAGGAGGAAGTGTCACACCTCAAGGGATGTGGGATGGTTTAATCTATGGAACCCGTAATGTTGCCTTATAACATGGATCTCCAACCTGTGGCCTGCGGTATGCATGCAGGCTGCCAGCTTGTATTATGTGGCCCACAGTCACATATCTAAATTATGTGTACTATAAAAATTACACAATAATTTAGGTGGTTAGGTATACCATATATTGCTACTGTGCGTGTGTGGCCTGTGAGCCTGCCCACAATAACTGTTGTGGCACTTCACCATAAAAAGGTTAGAGGCCCATGCCCTATAAGGATGAAACTCATTAAAGGCATATCTACTACAAGTAATCATGGCAGAACAGAGTATGTGTCATTTGTGTTAATTTCTGATCATCATGACATGTTCATGTGATTTTTCTTTCTTGTGTTGTTTTGAAAGTAATGTGGCCAGTAGTAACCTATCTTCTAATGTTAGGGTGCAGTGCTGGAACAGGTGGTTGATAAACATACTTGTGCATTAAAAGTAGTTACTACTTGCACGTCATTGTGTATATTCTGTGTTCTCTTAAGAAGTCTAATGTTAGGCAGTGGATCATAAGATTCAGTACTTTTCATGTACTTTTTTTCTGCAAACAACATACTTAGGAAGGTATGTAAATTATCTGTGTCTTACAGCCATATGACCTTGTGAAGCAGATTTAAAATTTCACTTCAATGAAAATTCTTATTTTGTTTCACAAGGTGGTGACATAATGTTGTGTCAGGTGGGGATTACTTTTTCTCTAAAATGGTTGGTTGTCACATGAACTGAGAAATCATAAGACCTCGGTAATAATTGTGTCAGATATCCTGTAGCTGGAGGCAGTAATTCTCTCCTTAGGAATGGTAAATTTCTATCAGTTGTTAGTTACAGTTGTGTTCTTCAGGTTTCAAAAGAGTTGACAGTGTAATTTCATGTACTTATATTCAGGATATCAGAGTTATGAGTACACCTTTCTTAACACCTTCACCATCCACTCATTGCTGCTGCCTATGGTGAGTTAAATATGTAGGGTGTTTAAATTTTATGTTAGTATATGAATATCAGAGTTTGTTGAAAATAGAATCCTTCTAATAATGCTGTAGTAACACACATCACTATCTGTTGATGACATACCTTGGATTTTGTTATGTATGAGATATAACATGAAACATTCTTGACCTTCTAATGTCATCGTCATTCAGGTGGAATTTTCAATGGACAGCTGGATTGTGAAAATACAAAACTGCTCATCATTGCTAATCCCACTGGAGAAAAATACAAGCATGCCTCCGAATGGAAGTTGCCATGTGTTCTTCCATCTTGGGTTCATGAAAGTGTTCGTGATGGCTATGCAGTCTCTGTAGAACCGCATCTTACACCACACAAAGCAGTCGTCAAATGTTCAACTCCAAATCCTGATGAGACACGTGAGTATTGACACTGGCAAGTCATGCATTTAGATGGATTCAAGAATTATCAGTCTGCTGTTACTACCACTTGATTCTATAACAGATGAGAGTTACAGGTTAACAGAAATTCCTATGGCTGTCCCAAACTTGGCTCCGTGCTCCAGCATTGTTATATTATCCCTACATTATTTATCTCATTTCTGGCACTTTTTTGTTTGAAAATAACAACACGAGTTGCAGAAAGTAATCAATAGACTTGCTCTCTCGGAGTCATTTTCATGAAGTTTATAGTTTTTTATCAGATCAAGAAAAACTCCCTCCTGTTACACTGTACAACAAATTTTGACTAATTTCCTGCTTTGGAGATGAAGTATGTTTCCCCTTATATTTTTTGGGATGCTTAACTTGAAAACAGCCATGAAAGGCTTGATTGGCCACAGTTATCAAGAAAAACTAACAACACAAGTTATATATGCCTTATATACTGTATCTGTGACATAGTGTAAACTGACTGGCTGGCTCTGATTAATTGTGTCACCACTTTGCCTGCCATTTGTTCACAAGTCCAGGAGAATCTCTTGTTACTCTCCATGAATAGTCAGCAAACATTGGTGAAGGCCATCTTCTCTGGTATTTCTTTTCCACTGTTGACATATCACAATGAAAATGTTTGCCATGCTCATTACTCAGTGCCGCACAATTTTCCAGAAAAATATCCTGGTGAGAATGCAGAAAAAGGATCTTTAGAGACATATTGCAGCCTATTTCTGTTAGGACAACAGTTGGTTTTCCACAGGTTTGTTGTAGTTGTAAGCCTTGTTATTTCCTCCAAAGTTGGTTGCTCAAAGCTGGAAATCATTCCATGCCCTCTTCTCATTACAACTGACAGTTCGGTTGAACTGCTTGTCTCTGAAGAGCTTGGGGATCTGTGGACTGATGATCACACCCTCTTTGATGTTTGCTGCCCTGATTCCTGGGATTTTCTCAGTGAGATACCTAAACACTTTCTCTGTCTGATCCATAGCCATAACAGAATTCTTCATTATTCCCAGTTTGGTGTGTAGAGGAGACAGCAATATGTTGCTGGGTTCTACCATTGTTATGTACTTTACATTCTCCTCTCTTGATTGTCGAGAAGGCCAGTTCCTCTTCTTGTAATGTGAAATCTTTTCTTGCTGTACCATTCACACACTAAACAACAAAATTTTGTGTAGCCCTGCCCCTAGAAATATAACAGCAACTTTCAGTTCTCCAAAATGGTGTCATGGTTATTTGTTATAGTTCATGCAGTTCAGAAGATGTTTCATGTTGTCATATTATTTCTTCATATTGACTGCATATTGGACTGTCACTGATGGCAAACCTATGCCATTATAGAGCAGAACAGCTTGACCACTTAAGTTTGATGAGTCTGTAAAGTCTTCACTTTTCAGGTTTATAATTAATATTCAGGCCTGTCATCGGACCATGAATGTCATTCCAATTGACAAGCTTACCTTCCATCCACTCTCTTTATACCATGGGTGCAGCAAAAGGCATTGAAAGCCTTGTGTGACTGAACCACTTTCTAAGATTTGCTGCACCAGTGTAGCAGCATGGCTGTGGGTGCCAAGCTCTTGTCCTGGTCTGACAGCCAAAGTAAAGGTGGTAGGCTTTCCTGATAAACGGGTGCACTTACATGATGAAAAAATCACATCTCCACTAATGCAAGATATTATCTGCGCTGTTTACACAGTGTTGCTGCATTCTTGTTAAGGTTCAGCCAAGAAATGACTGTATGAAACATTTAAGGCACTTCAGACTTTACATTGGGATAGATTACTTTCTGAAATGAGCAACACATGTATGTGATGTAACTTCATAGATGGAACTGAAATGCAACAAGTTGGTTGTCTCAATATCTGGGAATTCATTGCAGCATCCACTTCCCTCGCTGCACTGCTTCACCCATCTGATGAACAGCAAGTAGGGTGATGCAATGCCTGGGTGCTGACTGCTTCATCCACTTGAGGCTAAGGGTTGATGGATCGTTCAAAACTGCTCAATGCCAAAAGAGTGCAAAGTGTACAAATTGGGACCCACCTGAGATCTTTGAAAGTAGAGCTGCTTAACAATTTTAATTGTCATGTTTGTGCTCAACACCCCAGAATTGGTGAAGATTTGCTACTGTAACCTTTGAAGCATTTTCACTGTTGACCAGTATAACCCAGAAGTTCATTACCATGTTTACAAAAGCCAGCCACTGAAGCTCATCTTGAATCATGTAAATCCTTTCCACACATTTACTCTCTGTTTCTTTTAAGCTGTTATTTAATTATGCTGTATACACCTGAATGTTTCAAGCTTGTTCCAACCAAAATTTTCTATATGTTTGTCATTTCTTTTATTCTTGTTCAAGGTCTTCCCACTGAGCAAGTTGACGCAAGTGATAATTCAGCCTGTGATAAGAAGATGTCTGATTTGAATCTTGTCTGGAATACCAATTATTCCTTTGCTAAACACCATTATACCATTGCTACATATCAAATATCACTCACCTCCCCCATATCTGTGCAGGAGCCGTGACTCATTATCACATCCTCAGTTGTTAAGCTGGGGAATACATTTCTGTGTCTTGGCTCTTGGGTGGACATGAAGTGAGGGATATTCTGGATGTTTTTGCTTGCTGTGTTTCAGGATTTCTACCAGACTTCTCCATGGTGAGCACAATTGCTGGAGGTAGTACTACGCATGTCAATGAGACTGTTGCTGACACCACAATACAGAATTTTCTTACAAAGAATGATACTGTCAAGAAAAACCCACAGACACAGCACTCAGGTTAGTGAACTAAATTCTGAAAAGCAATGAATGTCTTTTACCTGCTGAAGATACAGTGGCGGAGTACAAATTGGAACTCATTTTGACATGAATCTCAAATCTTGCATATTTTTATATTTATTTCTAGACTGTCACAACACAGTGTATTAAAATTTGTTTAATTTTCCAAGTGTGACATGTTTTGAACTATGAGGTTAATTTTAGGGCCATAGCTTTTATTGAAGATGTTAGGTTTCAGAAATTATTATAGTTTATTGAGCATTAGTGATTATTTTGAAACTGTACAGTAACTTCTACAACTTGTTGACAAATAATTAAAACTGTGTTAAAATGTTTAGCTTGGTGCACATGTGCATGCACGCATGCACCAACACACATACACACACACATATGCTAGTGTTTCTTCATACTATTGATCTTGATGCCTTCTTGCATGTTTCTTTCATTCTTTCTTCTCAGCATCTGTACTGTATTGCTCCTGTAGGCAGTCTATCATCCATCCTCTCAACATTTATTTCCATCTGTATTTCTGAACATCCTGTACTATATTTGCTGTACCAAGTATATTGCTGTTTTTTTAAGAACTCTTCTTCTTTTTAGGGCCTTCAAGATATTCAGAAATATTGATGCAACTTGACCTAAGAGAGGCTAAGAAAGCAGGGTTATTTCTAGATGGCTGTAATGTAAGTATTCCTTTAAGTTTATGTTCTTGAACTTGTGTTTAAATTACATTTTAGCTTTGGAATTCTGTCATGAAAACTGCATGGCATCTGTGTTACTTTTCACCACACAAGGAATGAGGGTATTTTTGAACTGCTGGTTGGGAGTGAAGGTTACATAAAATTACTTATGTTACAACCTTCTGCTTATTTACAGGTATACTTGAGCGGTTTCAATATGGAACAAACTGAGAAATTACGTCGAGTGTTGAACGGAGGAGGTGCAACAAGGTTTAATGAAATATCAGACTGTGTAACACATATTATTGTAGGGGATATTGTGTCATCAGATTTGAAAGTCTTAAATTCTGGTGGTTTTAGGTATGATTTTATTTATTTACATAGTTTTGACATTTTTATACTGGATTCATTATACCTGTTTCTACTTGGATAGACTGCTACATTATGAATTACTTTTCAATTGAAATAATGGAAGTGGAATGTGAAATTTATGTGTGAGAGGATTAATCTGGGCCTATGTTATAAGATTTTAGTTCACGACACAACCCTCATGTTACGTGTTTGAATGTTTCGTTGTACATTAGTGATTGACGATTTTAAGTTGATTAGGTAGTAAACCTCTATTCTAGCACAATCAGAATAATACAAAAAGAACTATAAAACTTGGTGTTCTTGCATGTGGGCAGGCAGATACGGTAAAACTGATAGGCATGTTTTTACAGTGTTTTATTACAAAGGCACCAGAAATGAATGTGAGAAACTGTTAATGTGAAATATTAATGTATTCTTGTAATTAGAAGTTAAGTAAATATGGTATGTTGGTTAGGAGTTTTAGTTTGGCTGTTTGTTTCCATGTATTCTGCAGGCCATATGTTGTGACTGTGAACTGGGTGATTAAGAGCATGAAGTTGCGAAGTCCTGCTCCCGAAGAGGAGTTTTTGTGTACTGATATACTGCTTCAACCAGCAGAGCCGCCATCACCTTTAAGCAAGAAGGTATTTTAATAATAAACCTGATACAGTGCTAACTGATAGAATAAAACAGCACTTGTAATAGATATAGCAGTT
>Ga0123353_10014171_pt1 | contig 11476 bp, 5 predicted proteins | sample TergutLab28metaG_3_FD_92763 | JGI IMG/M metagenome (GOLD analysis project Ga0123353, IMG submission 92763) | Labiotermes labralis P3 segment gut microbial communities from Petit-Saut dam, French Guiana - Lab288 P3 | ecosystem: Host-associated > Arthropoda: Insects > Digestive system > Gut ... | reverse complement strand
CGGGAACAAGGCCGGTTTGCTCGCGGATGCTAACGCTACTACAAGCTACAGTATGGGATTTGTTGGCGGCGGCGCGATTTACGCCAACAACAGTATCACGCTCAACGGCGGCGCGATCACGATGTCCAACAACGAGGCGGCACTGGGTTCCGGCGGCGCGCTCGAGGCCGAAGGGGACATCACCATCTCCGGCAGCATGGCGGCCAGCGGCAACAAAGCGTTGAGTACTGCGAGTTATGGTACTCCGAGCATCAGCGGTGGCGGGAACGGCGGCGCGATCTGGGCGGGGCATAATGTGACGCTGAACGCCTCCACCGGCAACATCGTATTCGCTAACAACCAGGCCGCGGGCTCCGGCGGCGCGATCCGGGCGGGCGGCGATGTAACGCTGAACGCCACAGTCGGCGACATCATCTTCCAGGGCAATACCGATGCCGACGGCGGCGCCGCGATCTGGTTCCATAACTCGTACAATAGCGCTCTAACCGACGCGACGGCGACCTTCAATGCTGATGCCGGCCGGATGATCCTCTTCAACGACTCGATCAAGAACAATATCACTGTAGGTGGCGCTACTAACGCATTGCTCACCGTGCTCAAAACAGGCGCCGGCGCGGTGGTGTTCGACGGCGTGGGCGCGCGCGGCGAGATCTACGGCGCGACCACTGTGCAGGGCGGCGCTTTCGTGGTTAGCAACAACGCGGTTTACGGCGTTGACCTCAGCACCGGGAATGCCGATACGAGCTTCGCGGTTAACACCGGCGCCACGCTGGCCGGCGGCGGTGTGAGTGGGGTGATGGCGAACCGGTTCAACCTATTAGGTACGCTTGACATTTCGGGCAGCTCCCTCGGCCTTGCGAACCATCCGGGGGCCGGCAATGATGTCGGCGGCTACAGCACCTTCACCGTCACCAGCGGCCAGGCCCAATTCGGGTCCGGCAGCACGATTATGTTCAACACCTATCTCAACGATGGCAGCACGCAGTTGACCGATAAGCTGGTGCTCGACCTCAACAACGGCACGGTGACGGGCACGGCGTTGGTCGTAGTCAACAACACCGGCGGTATAGGCGAGCAGACCACCGGCAACGGCATCATGCTCGTGGAGACCAGAAACGGCGGCTCTGACGGCGCGTTTGTGCTCCGCAACCGGGTGGTAGCCGGAGCTTACGAGTACAGCTTGTTCTACGGCGGCCTTGTTTCCAGTCCCGCCACTGACAATAACTGGTATCTACGCTCGGATTTATTTGATTCTGGTTATCCTGGCGATCCGGATTACCGGGAGGAGACCTCGTACTACACGGCCCTGCCGTCCATGGCGCTGCTATACGGCCGCAACCAGATCGGCACGCTGCATGAGCGGGTTGGCGAAGAAGATGACATCCACAGCCGCACCGATATGCACACAAGGACGCCGGAAACCGGCGCATGGGGACGCGTGTTCGGCACAATCGGCAAGAATAACGGCCATAAGCGCGGCATCTACGGCTCCAGTCCGCAATACAATTACGGCTTCTACGGCCTGCTGGCGGGGCATGACCTGTACCGCGAAAAACGCGAAAACGGCGGCCGCGACCACATCGGCCTCTACTTCGCCTATGGCCACACCGAAGGAGCCGTCGGCCATTACGACGGTAAGCGTGGCCGCGACAGGATTCACGCCTACACCCTGGGCGGATACTGGACTTATTTCGCCGAGAGCGGTTGGTATATCGACGCGTTGCTGCAGGGCACCTATTACCACATGTACAGTCACGCCGATGTCTACAACGGGGTTGACAGGATGAGTACCAGCGGCAAGGGCTTTGCGGCATCCATCGAAGGCGGCAAGCCGTTTCGCTTTGAGCAGGGCTGGTTCATTGAGCCCCAGGCGCAACTGATCTACCAGGTTATAAACATTAATGGAACGAGCGACAACGCGGCGGATATCAAGTTCAACGATGTGTACACGCTTACGGGTCGGGTCGGGGCGCGGTTCGGCCGCACAATTTTACGGAATGACGAGCGGCATATTACTATGTGGTTGCGCCCGAACATCTGGCACGAGTTCTTCGGCGACCCGATTACGAAGTTCTCCTCCGTGGACGGCAACATACCTTTCCGCGCTGATATCGGCGGCACCTCTGGCGAGCTCAATGCCGGGGCAAGCGGGCAGATTTGCCCCTCTTTCACGGTTTACGCGAACGTGGGCTACAATGTGCGTTTTGGCGGCAAGGGCGACAGCCACTACGGGCAGGCAGGCTTCAGGTGGAACTGGTAAAATACTGAAGCAATTTCCATGTGAAATTGCTATAAAACAGGAAGGCGGCGGACATATTTCCGCCGCCTTTTTGTTTCTCATACATCCGGGGCGGATTTCGGCTGGATCATATTCGAGCGAGCAATGACAGTTGGAGTGCCCAAGCCTGAGTTGCTGGAATTTCCTTTGGAACGTGCCTTCACTTTTATTGAGCCGGGCCCCGTTCTGCTGGTTTCGACCTGTTATAAACGACAAAAAAACCTCATGACGTTGAGCTGGCATGCCTCGATGGGTTTTGAGCCGATCCTGGGGCTGGTTTTGGGGCCGTGGAACCATAGTTATACCGCTTTAGTGGAGACCGGCGAATGCGTGGTAGCCGTACCTCCGGCCAATCTTATGGCTAAAGTGATTGACATAGGCAACTGTTCCGGTTCCCAGGTCGATAAATTCAGAAAATTTGGGCTTACGGCTCAGAAAGCCGGCTTCGTCAAGGCGCCTTTGGTGGCCGACTGTATCAAAAACCTGGAATGCCGGGTTGTGGAACATTTGGAAAACCGCAATTTTTTCATTCTTGAAGGACTGAAAGCCTGGCATAACCCAACCGCGCCGGATCAGCGGACTTTCCATGCTGTGGGAGATGGGACCTTCATCATTGACGGCGAAACGGTAGACCTAAAACAGCGAATGACCAAATGGCAACATTGCATTTGATTGCATAAAAGTTCAAAGTGTTCAGTTTAAACGAGAGCTAATACGTATGAGAGAATATTTTAGCCATAAGAAAAAAATTTCAGGCGTTTCCGAATTTACTTTATTGATAAAAGAATTATGTGAAAGTAAAGAAGAAACATATTGTTCTGGCGGTAATTCTAAAGATAAAAGAACTTATCTTTATCGTGGGGTCAGCAAGGAGCGGTATTCACGTAAAAACGTTGGTTTTATAGATAATACAGACTTGCATGAATCGAAATATGAAATGCATAAAGATGTTATGCGTGTTTTTCCGAAAATATTTTTACATGATACAAAAGTAGTCGATAAGCTGATCAGGGTGCAGCAGTATGGGATTCCAGCTCGTTTAATTGACGTTACGTATAATCCGTTAGTTGCTTTGTTTTTTGCTGCCGGTGGTTTCAAGGCTGCGAAAGAGGGGGAAAAAGAAGAAGATGGGAGGGTTATCTTCTTTGGTTGTGAGCCGGAATCGATTATTTTCTCTGATGACAAAAAGCTATGTTCAGAGACTGATTTAGAGCAGACAATTGATTACGACGATTTTGTGCATGCTTTAGATGTTTTCCGCAAATTTTTAGCGGCGTGTAAATCAATTAATAATATTTCGGATTCTGATTTTAAAAATTCATTAAATGAATTGATAGGTGATATTCGTAGAACATTCAATTCAGTAATAACTGATTTTATAAATATTTATGCTGCGATTTGCTGTATGGAATTGCTTGTTGACAATCTATGGAAAGCATTTCTGGATGAAGATTCAGCTAACGGCCTTAAAGAAGAGGAAAGAGAATTTTATGATTCGTTAATGAAGGCGTATTCAGAGTGCGTTTCAGAATATATACGAAAGACAGCAGGTAAACTGAAGATAGATATCGATGCCTCAAGATATAATAGTTTGGCTTCTTTTTTAGGAGATTTTTGCAACTTCTTTTTTGTCAGGCCCAAAACGAGCAATGAGTTGATTGAGCGTCAACAAGGAGCTTCTCTTCTTCATCCGTCTGTTACTCATGCATTTAATCTTGACGATTTCAATTTGCAAAAGATATCAGGCTTTACGGTTAAAAGTATTATCGTTGATAACGGGTCAAAATCCAATATTCTTAAAGAATTAAAAGAGTGTGGCGTAACGTTTAGCTATCTTTTCCCAGGGCTGGTTAATTATCCCCAAAATAGTTACATGAAGTATTCGCTAAAAAAGTGAAAACCGCCTGTTGGCGGCTTTTTGAATAGCTCGATTAACCAAGCGAAAGGCATCAGCAAAATAGCGGCAACTGTCAGAGCAAACCCAGGCTGCTACAGTTGTTTAATGTGTGGTAATCGATATATTATGCCTCTTGAATAGTTCGCGGATCTGTTCCGTGGCTCCCTCGTAATCCATTATCATCACAGCATCATTTATATGCTTTATTTTTTCTTTTAATGCGTCGGATAAATTTAGCGCGTTTAGTTTTTTCATCTTTTCATCTATGAGCATTAAGTCGATCTTGTCAAAAGCATCCATGATTTTACTTAAAATCGGCGGTAATTCGGGCGGGATCTCGATCATGCTGTCATCGAGGTATATTTCCGCAAAGGCCTCCTTCAAGCTTAGACGCAAACTGTTGAGTCTATCCAGTAAAGTCGGCAAATTCAAAGCGCAAAAGGCAGTGTCCGATTTGCTGGACGCGATTTCAAGCGCGCGCGCTATGGTGACAAGCTCAGTGGCGCCGATATTTGCCAGCGAACTTTTCATGCCGTGAACTTCGATACAGAAATTTCGCATATCATCCATCGCCAGGAACTCTTTTAAATTCCTGTCGCATTTTTCAATTTCCTTTATCATTAATCTCAACGTGTTTTCATATACATCCCGTTGTCCGCCGGTTCTATTCAATCCCAGCGATGAAGAAAAATCTTCGATCTGGTCAATTTTATTCCAGAATTTTTCGTGCGTTTCACTCTTGATTTTGTTGGGAGTAGCCTTTTTAGGCGGCGGAGTTAAAAATCTTTCACTGGGAAGCCAATTCTTTAGTATGCGTTTTAGTTCTGTATTTATAATAGGTTTAGGTAAGTAATCATTCATGCCGGCGCTCAACATTTTTTCCCTCGCGCCTATGACTGCGCTTGCCGTAAGGGCAATAATTGTTACCTTTATGTCCATATTGCGGATGATTTTGGTTGCTTCAATGCCGGTCATTTCAGGCATCATATGATCCATAAACACGATGTCATAGTGATTTTTCTTGATTAAATCGATTGCCTGCTGTCCGGATGTGGCTGTTTCAGCTTTTATTTGGTAAAGCCCCAAAAGCCCGCTTGCGACATTCAGATTCATTTCGTTGTCGTCTACGACCAATACTTTCGCGTTTGGCGTGCATATTTCGATTTCATTGTCTTCGGTACGCTTGATCTGTGCCTCGTTACCTAAAACCTTCGGAATTTCGACATGGAATGACGACCCCTGTCCGTAAACACTTTCCATGAATATTCGTCCGCCCATTAGTTCAACCAAAGACTTTGAAATGGTTAAACCAAGCCCGGTTCCTTTTCTGCTGCGGTTTTTTAACGTATCTAATTGTTCAAAAGCCACAAAAAGCCTTGAAATATCTTCGGGTTGTATGCCAATGCCGGTGTCGGTGACGGTGAAACGAATAGTCGTATCCGTTGCATTGACAATCAGGCGGATATCTCCTTTTTCAGTAAACTTGATCGCGTTGCTCAATAGATTCAATAGTACCTGCCTGATCCGGATGTCATCTCCATACACGTACCTGGGGATTTTATTCTGAAGAATCAGCTTGAAAGTTATGTTCTTGTTTTCAACTAAAAATTGCGCTATTGACGCTACTCCATCAATCATCGTGTTGAAATCATAATTCACTGGTACAAGACTCAGTCTGCCTTCATGGATTTTCGAAACATCTAAAATATCATTGATAATATCCAGCAACGCCATGGCTGAGGTTTTGATGTCTTTTGCATAACGAAGCTGGCGCTTGCTCATTTCTTCCTGAAGCAGTAGTTCCGACATACCCACTATCGTGTTCATCGGCGTACGTATTTCATGCGACATGCTGGCCAAGAACCGGCCTTTTGCCTCGGTGGCAGCCTCTGCCGCTTCTCTTTGAAGCTCTGCTTTACGTTCTCTTTCTGTTACTTCCAATAATCTTTGTTCTTTGGCTCTTTCTTCACGCAGGTCGCGGGAAAAGGATAGATAGTGGTATGTATTCTTCCATGGAATCCGCACGAGTCTGCTTTCTAACGGTATAAGTTCTCCCGCGGGCGTCTGCATTGTGCGTTCTATGGTGATGAAGTCTTTTCCTTCTAAAAATTGTGCAAGCTCTTCTTTTTTATTAGTGCTCTCTAATCCATCTGCCTGGTATTCCAGGAAATAGTCATAAAATTTTTCACAAAATTCTCTTTTATTGAAAACCCCGGATATATTTAATGCCTCCTGATTGCAATCTATAATATTTCCTTTGTCGTCACGCATTACGCACATCAGCGGATTTATATCTAACATAAGCTTATTACGTACATTGGCCTCGTTCGCTTCCTCCAGCGCGGCTTTTACCTCCCGTAAATCCCTGGCATATCCTATAATTGAAGATTTATCCTTGCAAATTAATGTTATTTCACAAGGTATGAGTTCACCGTTTAGTTTTTGATGCATCCATTCACCAACATAGTTATATCCTTCTGAAATTGCTTTGGACAGTATTTCAATAGACATGTCTCTCGACAATCTTCCGCAAGGCTGGTATTTCGGAGAGAGATCGTAAAACCTGTTGATATATTCACTCTTGCTTGAGACTTCAAATAAATTGACGGCTGCCTGATTACAATCAATTATTTCGAAGTCTTCATTTATAAAGGTCGCAGTAAGCGGCATTGAATCGAGCATAAGCTGCATGCGTTCATTGGCTTCATCTGCTTTTTCCATAATTCTTTTATATTCGCGCAAATCCCGCGTGTAGCCGGCTACAATGAAGTCGTCAGCGCGTTTTACGCGTACCAGCGTTACCTCTGTCGGAATAGGTTCGCCGTTAAAATCTTGATGCATCCATTCAAATCTCAAGTAGCCTTTTTCGAATGTTTCGTTTATGTTTTCGATGGCTTTTGTCGATGATAATTCGCCGTTCGGCTGGTGTTTGGGCGAAAGCCGGAAAAAATAATCCGCAAATGAATGTTTGTTGGGCAGAGCGAACATTTTATTTGTTTCTTCATTGTAGTCGATAATATTTAGGTTCTTATCCCACAAACTGCAACCAAGAGGGGTGGCGTCAAGCATCAATTTTGTGTGTTCTTCGGCTTCTTTTATTTGTGCATCTTTCATCATCATTTCTGTCATGTCATAAAAATATATAACTAACTGATAATTAAACATGCATGAAATACGGGTGGCATTTGCTGTAAAGTATACAGGTGTCCCGTCTGCCTTATTCAGCTGGACCGTAGCAGATGCAAAACCTTTTTCTAAAGATTCGTGAATGGCTTTTTGTCTTATAAGTTCGGTTTCTGTTCCGTCAGATTGATATTTCGGTTGGATTTTTGACAAGAAAAATCGCCCATATTCCTCAGGCGTAAAGCCTTCCGGAATGCCGAAGACACGCATTGCCTCTTTGTTGTACGCAACCAGATCACCATTTTCATCCCATATCTGGCAAGGCAATGTGGTTGAATATAACAAGCCGTTTAAGTGTCGTTCCGTGTCCTCTATGCGTAGCTGGGTGATGTCATTAAAGAATACGAGCGTGCCGTCAAAGTCATTATCTGTTATTCGTTTAAAGTTTATTCGGCATATGCGCTTCTCTCCGGTCGATAAGGTAATAGTATCTTCCTCATGAAAGTCATTTTCGCCGGACATGATACGCGCCATCCGGTCGGCCGCATTCCTGGAAAAGTTTTTATCTTTAAATAATTCAAATGCTTCGCGTGCGGGCATCCCGATCACATTGCTGTCATCTATGATTTCTACTAACTTTAAAAAATTGCTGCTTAAATAGCGGATTTTCATGTCATGGTCCAGCAGAATAAAATAACCGAACGCATTATCCATGAGCATCGGTACATATTTTTCGAGTTTATGTATTTCAGAAATATTTTTCTTTATTGATTTGCCTAACCGAGGCGATTTTTTCTTTGTTTTATTATCCATTTTTAGGTGTCTCACTTACTTCTTTGATTTCGTCGGATAAGCTTATGAATATATCTATCAGATTGGGATCAAACTGGGTGCCGCGTCCTTCAGAAATTATCCGCATGGCCTCCTCATGGGAAAAGGCTTTTTTGTATGGGCGTTCAGAAATCAAAGCGTCATATACGTCAGCAATAGCCATCATACGCGCTTGTAAAGGGATCTTTTCACCCTTCAAGCAATCCGGATAACCGGTTCCATCCCATTTTTCGTGATGCCAGTGCGCAAGAATTTTAGCGTATTCCAGAAAGGCCTGATTGGGTACTTTGTCTTGCAGACTTTCGAGCAATGCTTTGCCGTACACCGAATGAAGCCTCATATCGGCAATCTCGTCGTCTGTGAGTCGTGCTTTTTTCAATAGGATATCATCGCGTATTTTTATCTTTCCGACATCATGCAGAAGAGTTGATATTAGAAATGCATCAGTATCCCAGCTTGCTATTTCTGACGCGTATAATTCTGTTTTTTCCATTTCTCTCAACAGAAGTTTCAGATATTTCTGGACGCGCTCTACATGTTGTCCGGTCTCTTCATCTCTAAATTCGATAACTTCCGCAGCCCATTTAATAACTGCGTTTTGCAGGGAAGATATATCGTTTGTTCGTTCTTCAACCATGTTGATCAGATTACTGTTAAATTTACGCAGCTCATCCTTTTGTGCTTGCAATAATAAATGCAGCTCAACTCTTTTTAATAAAATTAGTTGTGAAAAAGGTTTTGTGATGTAATCTACTGCGCCAAGCGAAAGCCCTAAAATTTCATTTTCAGGATCATTTTTTCCGGTCAGAAATATTACTGGTATATCCGCGGTATCAGGATTTGCCTTTATTTGCTTTAAAGCTTCATAGCCGCTTATGCCGGGCATTCCTATGTCGAGTAATATCAGGTCAGGCTTGACTTTCTTTAACGCAATCAATAATTTTTCGCCGGAGGGTATTGTTATTACAGTGTATTTGTGCTGTAAGGCGCTTTTCCCGGTATTTAAGTTAACAACATTGTCGTCTACTATAAAAATACAATATTTGCGTTCTTCCATAATGTTTTCTCCGTGTTCATCAGACGTTGGACTCAATTTAATCGCGTTTGCTTCCAAAGTCTGCTACCTCCTGCCCATTTTCGGTGGCCGAAATTACCGGCTGCGTTATAAGCACTGCTGGCCACTGCTTCACCGTCAGGCAATCGGTAAATAAGCAAAACCCGTACCGCTACTCAAAATTATTATCGATAACGCTGCAAGCTGTCCTCCCTGGCAATAAAACGAAAAAATTTTCTTTTGTTATTAACAGGTTTCGCATGCGCCGAAAATACCGGCAATTCAGGCGTTCATTTCAAAAAAAATGCTGAAACGAAAAAAAGCATAAATTAATTTAACAGGGGTAAAAAAAATTAGTCCTCGTTAGAGGAAAATGACATGCTGAAGCCGCATGGGCGAAACAATATATTTGCCCAATATCGTTTACATTATTAAATCTTAATTGATCATAACCTGGAATTGAAGTGTGTAGTTAGGCGTGAGCTGCATTACCCGGCCGACGTATTCTCCATCATTGACAAGACTTGCGGCCAAACCAGCGCATCTATATCAAGCATCCGTCCTTATTGATCGCACTCTCAATAAAATTATCCACCGTTTCAAATTTGCGGCCAATACGCCCAAACTCCATTCGGGAAACAGTACATTTCGTTTCTTTTGGGTCATTCATACATATGCGGATACTTCGTTCCACCATGCGTCAGGCGTGTAAGACAATACCTCGTTTCAATGAAAGGATTGATTACGCCGGAATGATTGGCGGAGTTGTGGCTAAGAAAAGAATCTTTCTGAGGCGCGCTTTGAGCTTTTTAACCTGAATCTACACTTTCAACTGGATAGCGCTTTGTGGGCAAAGCTCCTGGCAGCAGTAACATTTTATGCATTTGCCCAGATCAACGTTAAGCAGGGTCCCTTCTACCTTCAAGGCATTTGGGGGGCATATCTCAACGCATTCTCCGCAGAGTGTGCACAGCTCGGTGTTTACCACGGGGGCAGCCGCAAGGGCTTTGTCGAAAAATTGCAGCATGCCTGGCGCCGCATAGCCGCTTTCGGGCATGGGCGGCAACATGAAGCCCTGCAAAGTCTTGAATTCGCCGTCAATCATCAAGTCGTCTTTCTCAAATGATCCCAATCCCTGTTCGGCGGCCAGAACCAACGCCGGCAGGTTGCCTGGATCGAGGTCAACCATCCGTGACATCACGGCATCCATAGCTACGGCATTGTCCGAGGCCATGATCAGGCCGATGTGCCGCAAGTCCTTGCTTGCCGGGCCGTTGCCTTGCATACCCACAATAGCGTCCATTATGAACAGATCAGGCACACGCAGCTTGAACACGTCCAGCACCATACGCTGGAAAGCCATGGGGTTGCCTGCCCGCTGGTGCATGAGACCTTTGAGTGCGCCCGGCAAGATGCCGTAGCTGTTTTTTATCGCGCCGGAAAGCACGGTGAGGCCATGGGTTTTGAACTTGGGCACTGAAATTATAATGTCGGCCTCGAGCACGGCGGACGAAACCTGTATTTTGCCATCCGCAGACGCGGCAAACGGCACAGTGGTGGTTCTTTCGTTCAGGTTCACGTAATACTCGCCTGCCGCATCCCTAAGCCCGGTAGCTATGAAACAATCCTCATTCTCGCCGTATCCGACCACGCCCGGATTGTCGCCCACCCAAAGCGCGCCGGGTTTGCTTTCCAGCACCCGTTCGATCACAGCCTTGACTACCGCGGGATGTGTGGTTACCGCCTCTTCAGGCGCGGAGCGGCGCAACACGTTGGGCTTGATCAAAACTTTTTTGCCCGCAAGGTTCAGAGGGAAAAGCTCAAAAGCGGCGTCAACGGCCGCCCGGCAGGCGTCATAGGCAGCTGGGCGTAGCATCACCAAATGTTTTCCGCGCATGGGCTTCTCTCCTGTTTTTCTATGCGGATATTATAATTCAGCCGCCCGTGGCGGATAGCGGCAAACAACCATCAGCAGAAGGTTTCGCGCCAAGGGCTGCTTTTGTAGATGCCGCGCCGGTTGATACCAAGCTGCATTCAAAATGCTTCATGTTTTAGCGTGGCGCCTTTGCCGCGCACGGCTTTATTACGTGATTTATTGGCTTTGCGGAACTAAATCAGGCGACATCGTTAATATAGTCGTATAGTTATTATGCGAAATATTTCCTTCCCTGGGGTGCTTGCATGAGCCTTCTTGTCGTCGGATCAATGGCCTTTGACAGCATCAAATCGCCGTTTGGCGAGGCGGAACAGATTGTGGGCGGGTCCGCCACCTATTTCTCCATCGCCGCGAGCT
>Ga0123353_10014170_pt1 | contig 11477 bp, 7 predicted proteins | sample TergutLab28metaG_3_FD_92763 | JGI IMG/M metagenome (GOLD analysis project Ga0123353, IMG submission 92763) | Labiotermes labralis P3 segment gut microbial communities from Petit-Saut dam, French Guiana - Lab288 P3 | ecosystem: Host-associated > Arthropoda: Insects > Digestive system > Gut ... | reverse complement strand
TGGGACCACCGGACAGGCGGCTGGGACGACGGCGGCACCGTGTACGGGCCTATGTTTGCAATGCTGTTCGGCACGCTGGGCTACACAATAGAAATACCATACGCCAACGAGGACGCCGTTGCCGCTTGCCACGCGTGCACCACGTCAACTTTCTATAACCTGCTGCACGGCGACACGGCGCTGTACAACGACCACCCCGCGTACAGTGGCGGCAAAGTTACGCTCGACCCGCCGAGCCACGCCAAGATGCGCCAGAGCACGCTGCTCAACAAGCTGGAGTGGAAGAGGCGCGAAATACTGAACCAGGACAAAAAATCGATTGTCGACAAGTATTTCATTGAGTACGCCAGCAACACATTTACAACAAAGGGCAGGATCAGAAAGACGGACGCCGGCGGGAACGAGCTTTCATTCTTCCCCGATTACCTGATAATCCCCGGCGACCCTGCCACCCAGTGGAACGTGGCTGAAGCCTACAGGTCGCTCGAAATTGCCCAGAACTTTGGCGTCAAACTGCTGCGGGCAACAGCGGAGATCGAGGATAACCAGGGCGTGAAATACCCGCCGGGGACATATCTCATACCTATGGCCCAGGCGAGCAGGAACTACATCAACGAGGTGTTCGGCAAAGGCTTTGACGCCTCGGGCTTCGCCAGCATGTACGCTGAAATTGTCACCAACTACCCGGACTGCAGGGGCTTTGACGCAATCGAGGTCTGGGACAAGGACTACACAGCCAGTACCGCAGCCGTCACAGGTCTTATTAGCAAGCCCGAAGCGCTGATCCTTGGCGAAGAGGCTGACTACATAGCCTTCAAGAGCAACAGCGTCGACGCCGTCAGGTTTGTCAACAAGCTGCTCAGCGGCACATCCAGCGGAAAGTATAACTATGCTTCCGACCCGACCGATGTTTGGATGCTCCGCAAGAATATAACCCTGAACGAAGGCGCAGCCGACGAACTGGGGTTGATAATGGGCACATACCTGATTGCAGCCGACGACCTGTGGATTCTCAACACGCTGGTGGACGACGCCGACTTTGGCCTGAAGGGCTGCTACATCGAGGGCTGGTATTTAAGCGAACTGCCCGCCGAAGCGGTAAAACTGGTCAACCCGGTTATCCATCTGACGGCTACAAGGACTGTAAACAGCGGCAACCCCGTCCACTGGGCGCTAGACGATTACCTGGGCTTCAGTTCAATGAAAGGCTATAACGGCACAGGCACAGGAAGCATACGGCCGGGCGCTAACGTACTTTTCCTGAACAACAGCGCAGGCAGCGCGGCGCTGGCAACAGCAGTCAGAGCAAATAAAATGGGAGTAATCGCCACCGGCGCAGCTAATGGGACAAGCTTCCTGACGAGCCAGCTAGGTCTGTCGGGTTTCACCAGCGGTAGCGGCGGCACCACAAGTAACAGCGACGGCACGTTTAACGTACACTACAATCCGGGCAGCCTGTTCTCGGCAGCCTATGAGGGTACCGGTTCGGTCCATCTGACGAGCAGCACTACGTATTATACGGCTATGCCTGCCCACGCGAAGCCGCTGTTCAGGACCGACGCCACAAATCCCTTCATCGGCGGTTTCTACAGGAGCTGGCCCACCCAGATGATGAACAGAACTGTGGCTTACAGCGTGTTCAACAGGGAGGCCAGCGGCCAGAACATTTCTGTGATGGTGCTGCCCAACATTTTCTCAAGGCCACATTACCACAAGCTGTATCCGATGCTGGCAACCGCTATATACGCCAGCGCGGCGGGCATTTTGGACGACCAGACCGCGCCTGCGATAGCCGCAGTCAACACTGTGTTCTCGCTTAGCGATTTCTCGTTGACAATGTCGGTCAGCGCGAGCGATACGGAGAGCGGTATCAAGAGTTACGCCTTCTATCTGTGGAACGATAAGACAAACCAGTACGATTTACTCGCAGAACAGGCTTCAAGTACATACGTATATCGCAGGTTCGCGGTCACGAAGGCGAACAAGTTTATGGTGGTAGTCGCTGACTATGCCGGCAACGAGTCGTCGAGGGTAGTCGAAACAGAGCCGTTTGAAGAAGCAAACCTAATACTGCAAATCACGGATGAGCCAAACGGAGCCCCCGTATCTCCGTTGCTTACGCTGGTTCGCAACACCACATACACATTTAGCTTCGGTACAAATTCAACCGCTAACCCCGATGAGTTTGTCTGGTCATTGTCAAACCCCGCCTACGGGATTGCCAACGCAGCTACCGGCCAGATTACGATACTCAATAAAACCGGTACCGTTGCCCTCACGATCACAGACACGCTTAATGAGGTTTCCAGCAATATAACATTGAGGATCGTCTAGTACAATTCTATATAAAGGGGGTCATGATATGAAAAACATTAAAAAACTAATCACGCTTATACTGGCATTGCTCATGATCCTGACTGTGCTGCCGATGGCGGCGTATGCCGGGATAATAGTCGACGCGCCTTGGAAACAAGGGCTCTTTGGGCTCGGGGATGCCGGTAGCGGCGCCTGCTCCAGTTTCTACATGGGCAAGGACACTACAGAGAACGGGTCGTATATATGGGGGCGCTCTGAAGATATAAGCGGGACTTACTCGAAACTCTTCAAGGTCCATGAAGCGGAAGACCACGCGCCGGGGGATATGTACATCACCGGCCAATGGAACACCGCGCGGACTGTCTATACGACCGGTTTCCGATGGCCGTATCCCAGCAGGACGCTGCGTTACACGATATGCGCGGATTCAACACTGAATGAGAGAAGAGAACCGGAGCCTTATGGTGAGGTGGGGACTAACGAAAAGGGAGTGTCCATATCTGCAACGGTCACGCTGAGCGCAAACAGGACGACCATTCGCAACGCGGACCCGTTTGTGGCATACACAAGCGGCGGCTTGGACGAGATGGACGTTGCGTCCGTCGTCTTAATGCAAGCCGAGACGGCGAGAGGCGCCTGTGAGCTGGTCGCCAATATCATAGACGTCAGGGGCGCAAGCTCCGGCGGCGCCGGGATGGGCGAAGGCTTTATGGTCAGCGACCCCAACGAGGTTTGGTTCTTTCAGTGGCTGTCCGGTCACCAGTATATAGCGGTGAAATGCCCGGATGACAGGATAGGATTCTCCCCGAATATCATGGGAAATGTCGGCGACGAAGAGGGCTGGACTGACCTTTCCGACACGGAAAACGTTATCGCATCCCCGAGGTTGGTATCCCTTCCCAAGGGCCTGAACGTCCTCGTGTCGAAAGACAATGATACAAAAATAAAAATCGCCGACACATACTCAAACAGCACGACAAATTACCGTTCCGGGCGCATGAGGGTCGGGTACGGCTATCTCTACGGCTTGACCACAAGCGCACAGGTAAACGCGACATTGCCTGCAACGCAGTATTTGAATTACTTCGCGCAGCCACGCCCCGACAGGAAATACTCGCTGTACGAGGCAATGAGGCTCCTCGGCTGCCGCGGCGAAGGCACGGAGTGGGTACAAGCTAACCCAACGAATAACACAAACTCCATCGGTAACACTGCCACGGTTGAGACACATGTATTTGAAAACCGGCCCGATATGCCGCCCGAACTGGCGACAGTGAAATGGATATGCCTGGCGCCGGCAGAATTCGGCGTGTACCTGCCGTATTTTGGAAACCTGGTGACTGAAATGTTCGTGAAGAATTATTCTCCCGACACGAGCAGTTACAACAGCACCAACCAGGACAACAACTCTATGTACCGAATATTCCGCGAGCTTTATACCCAGTGCGCGGTGTCGAATGCGAATGACAGGGCACGCTACGGCGACGGTGTTCGGGCTTTTTGGGAGAAGTATCAGAAGTCGCTGATTGAGCAGCAAGACATAGTCGACAGATATTTTACGTGGCTCTTAAGCACACAAGGCCGCGAAGCTGTTGAGGCGGAAGCCACGGAGCTGTCGATGAGCGTTGCTGAGCAGACTTATGAGTACGCTAAGCGGTTAATAACAGAGTTAAGGGCATTCAAAGCAGCGAATACCAGCGGCAATTATACGCCCTCGTTCAGCGCTTTGCCGGATTATGCAGGCAAATACATCTACGACGTGACATTTACGGATACTGACGATACGGTGCTCGGTGTCCAGTCTGTCGGCTTCGGCGCCTGCGTGCAAGCCCCGGAAGCTCCGGAATGGTTTGGATATACCTTAACCGGCTGGAACCTGGATGAAGAGCCTTATGACTTTGACGCCACGGTTTCCGGACCCTTCACGCTTGTGGCGCAATGGAGCAGAAACCCCATAACTTCCCTGAAGATTTCAGATTCGGATGGGGTTGCAATCGCTCCGATGGTTACGCTGGCCCGCGGATATACCTATCAGTTTGACTATGTCATAAACGCGGACGCTTTGCGGGAAGGTATAGTCTGGTCGGTGTCAAACCCCGCGTATGCAATTATTGACGAAAACGCGGGCCGGATCACGATACTCAACAAAACCGGAACGGTGACGCTAATAGCAAAAGACACGCTCAATGGCGCTACAAGTAACATAGTTTTAAGAATCGTATAGGATACTGCGGCTTTCAGCCTGCCTATTAAAGTGATATTTTGCGAGACGGCTCATAGCGGTCTAGGAGGTAAGGGGCTAGTGGTCAGGGCTAGGGGCATAGGGTAGCCCCTAGCCTCTGGCTGCGCGTTCGCGTTCCGCCTGCGACGGGCGCAGATAGCTCGGCTCAAGATCGATTGCCGGGATCGGTTCGGTATGGCAGGCTGCGAGAGCGACGCCGTATGCCGTTTGCCAACGAATGAGTTCCGGCGCTATACGGCTCGGAATGCCGCAGGTTGAGAGAAAATCGTGGCCGATCGTTGCGCCGTCGCCGATGAGAAGGCATGGCGCCGCCGGAGCGGAGATATTATTTATTGAGCCGGGAGCGATGCATCTCACACGGATATCTTCCGCCAGGTCCTCAAGTGAAATTGCGCGGTCTTCGCATAACCTTACCAATGTATCGTCATGCCACATAAACAGCGCGTTATAGACTTGGTTTCGGCGCGCGTCCATGACCGGGCATAACAGAACGCCGGATCCGGGCGCTTGATGCGCCATCGCCTCGAGCGTCGATACGCCACAGACGGGTTTATCAAGCCCCCACGCCAGCCCTTTCGCGGCGGATACGCCAATACGCACGCCCGTAAAAGAACCGGGGCCATGCGATACAGCTACCAACCCGATATCGGCTGCCGGGACTCCAAGGTTTTTCAGCAGTGATTCCGCCATAGCAAGCAGTGTGCGGCTGTGTGTCAGCCCACAGTTTTGAAAGTATTGCCCCAAGAGAGCCCCGTCAGCATAAACGGCAACAGATGCAGGTTTAGCTGACGATTCCATAGCGAGAATAAGCACCGTCATTCATCTCCTTTCACTGTTATCTCAAGGCGCCTTTTGTCGCCGCCAAGTGATTCGATCTTAACGACGATCGCGTCTTGCGAAAATGCGCCGGGTACTTTTTCACTCCATTCCACGGCGCATACGCCGCTGCGCTCGAGATAGTCGTCCCAGCCGATGTCAAACAACTCTTTTTCGTTTTCAAGGCGGTACATGTCAAAATGAAACAGCGGGGTATCTCCGGGGTATTCGTTAACGATAGTAAAAGTCGGGCTCGATACGCAAAAACGGATGCCTAGCCCCGAGGCCAAACCTCGGGTAAAGGCTGTTTTTCCCGCGCCAAGCCCCCCATACAGAGCAACGACGTCGCCGGGCGCAAGCGTCCGGCCAAGTTTTTCCCCCTCGCGGACAGTCTCATCCTCGCTATTTGTAATGACAATCATTATTAAACTCCTCGCAACATAAATAAGAACAAAATACCACATCCCGGCGCTAAATAAAAGAGGGTTATGCATCAAACTGGAGTTTTGTATTTATGTTTTGTATTTACTATGTGTCTAAAAGATGGTAAAATGAGCGCGGTCGCGAATGTATTATTTTTTTGGTGTATCATAAATGAGAAGTATTTTCAAGGCAATAATTAGATTTTTTAAAGAAGCGGACGTTTTTTTGCTCGTTCTCAGCCTTATCAGCGCGATATTCGGAATTGTGATTATATCGAGCATACTCAGAAATTCGGTTAGGGGCAGCGGGGAACTATATGTCCAAATCGGGGCCTTGGTTATCGGGGTCGTGCTTTTTGTGCTTTTTTCATATATTGACATCGACATCATTGCAGACAAATCATGGTTCTTGTTGATAGCCAGCGTTTTGTTTATATTGACGCTTATACCATGGGGGTATGGGTATGAGGAAACGGGCAACAGATCGTGGCTCCGCTTTTTTGGAATCGGCATTCAGCCTTCAGAGGTTGTAAAAGTCACATTTATAATTATTATCGCCAGAATGATGTCCAACTACAGGGAACGCAAATCGCTGAATTCATTTTTATCGCTTGTGCAGATACTTCTTGTGTTTGCCGTGCTTTTTGTTCTTATCATTTATGTATCGTCTGACCTCGGATCCGCAATTGTTTATATTTTCATACTTATTACGATGCTGTTCATAGGCGGGGTAAAGCTGCGTTGGTTTGCGCTAAGTGCCGGGGTAGTAGCCGCGTTTTCGCCGCTGTTATGGTTCAATTTCATGAACGAACAACAAAGGGACCGTATCCTGGCGCCTTTTCTTCCGGAGCTGCTTGAACCGGAGAGAGTGGATAAAATTATGTGGCAGGCGAGGCAAAGCGTTCGGGCCATCGCTTCCGGTGGTTTTCTGGGGCAGGGGCTAGGCAATGGGCGCTTGACCCAAAGGCAATTGATCCCGGCGCAACACACCGACTTTATATTCTCGGCAGTGGGCGAGGAACTGGGTTTTGCAGGGTGTATGGTCGTTGTGCTGCTACTTATTATTATAATAGCCAGATGTATTTATGCCGGTATAAAGTCAAACAACCCGCTGGGATTGCTGGTATGCACAGGCATCTCGGCGATGCTGATAATGCAAACATTTGAAAACATAGGCATGTGCCTGGGTATTCTGCCGGTCGTAGGGATCACACTCCCATTCTTCAGCTATGGAGGTTCGTCAATAGTAACATGCTTCGCGGCGATGGGTATAGTATCAGGGATAAAAATGCGCCCAAAACCAGTGAGGTTCAGAACGGGGTGATAATTGACAATTGACAATTGACAATTGACAATTGACAATTAACATTCGCCAACTGCACAGATATTTTAAATTTTTTAATACAAAAAAGGATTGTTAATGTTCCCTGCGTATAGTTATATACAGGAGGGTTTTATACCCGTGAAGGCTATTACAAGTAAAATGACATTCATCCTGCGCTATCCAACTTGGGGGAAAAACTATGAAATGCCCTAGAGAAGAACAAGAGGACCTGGAGCGGCAAATACTCTCGCCGCGCGCTTCACTTGCCAAAGAATCAAAAGGCAGGGAACGAAGCGAACCGGAATGCGAAATAAGGACATGTTACCAACGTGATATCGACAGGATAATCCACAGCAAAGCCTTTCGCCGCCTGAAACATAAAACACAAGTATTTCTCCAACCCGAAGGCGACCACTACAGGACACGGCTGACACATACCCTTGAGGTCGCGCGCATAGGCAGAACAATCGCCCGCGGGCTCCGGTTAAATGAAGACCTCACCGAGGCAATCGCGCTGGGGCATGACATGGGACATACGCCGTTTGGCCATGCGGGAGAACGCGCGCTCAATGAAATCCTAATAAACGATGGAGGGTTCAAACATAACGAACAAAGCCTCAGGGTAGTCGAAAAATTGGAAATAGATGGCCGGGGGCTTAATCTGACACATGAAGTCAAAAACGGGATAATGTGCCATACAGGGAATATTAAACCCGAAACAATGGAAGGCAGGATAATAAACATTGCCGACAGGATAGCGTACATCAACCACGACGTTGACGACGCGATCAGGGCGGGCATTTTGAGGGAAACCGACATACCGGAAGAGATTACCTGCGCGTTTGGCACAAAACACGGGGAAAGGATCAACACCCTCATCCTGGATGTGATAAAAGAGAGCCAACATTGCGGCGAAATTAAACTGAGCCCGCAAGCAGCGTTTGTATTTGATGCATTTCGCGAGTTTATGTTTAGAAACGTTTATTTGAACATGAAAGCGAAAAGCGAGGAAAGAAAAGTCCTGGGTATACTGAGCGGGATTTTCGCACACTATTTGAATTCCCCGGACGAACTTCCGGAAGATTACAGGCGAATAGCGTCACAAGACGGGCTGCGCCGCGCGGTATGCGATTTTGTTTCCGGCATGACCGATAAATACGCAATGTATCAATACAGCGCGCTATATATCCCCGAGACCTGGCAAGTTAGGTAACAATTAACAATTAACAATTAACAAATAACAATTAGCACTATACCTTTTTTGTTTTCCTTGTTTTTTATCGCCTCTGGAGGGGTTGGTATGGCTGTACCTGGTAGTTTTGTTGACGATCTTGTTAGCAGGACGGATATCACGGAAATTGTTGGCGGATATGTGCGCTTTACTAAGCGGAGCGGCACTAACATGTTTGGACTTTGCCCTTTTCACAGCGAGAAAACCCCGTCTTTCGCGGTGAACGCCGAAAAACAGATATATCATTGTTTCGGCTGCGGCAAAGGCGGCGGCGCTATCAATTTTATCATGGAAATAGAAAACCTGGCTTTTCGTGACGCTTTGGAAATCCTCGCACGGCGGGCGGGGCTTACTGTACCCGAGGATGGGACACCTGATGAAATTGCTGGAAAACGCCGCCGTATGCTCGAACTCAACCGCGACGCGGCAAGGCACTTCCACGAAATGCTTATTTCGCCTGTAGGCGAAAAGGCCAGGGAATATTTAGCAAAAAGAGGCATAAGCAAAGCGATATCCACCAGGTTCGGGATCGGCGCCGCGCCGGATTCCTGGAATTTGCTCCTTGACGCAATGGCAAAGAAAGGGTACTCGCGCCAGGAACTCATTGATGCGGGATTAGTGAGGAACTCCAAAAAAGAAGGCGGCGCTTACGACATGTTCCGCAACAGGGTCATGTTTCCGGTTATTGACGTGCGGGGGGGAGTTATAGGCTTTTCCGGCAGGATATTGGGCGAAGGGGAACCGAAATACCTGAATTCTCCAGATACGCTTGTTTTCAGCAAAAGCCGCAACCTGTTCGCCCTCAATTTTGCGAAGAAAACAAAATCAGGCATGCTGATACTAGTAGAGGGGAATATTGACGTAATAGCCCTACACCAGAGAGGTTTTGACAGCGCGGTGGCGTCGCTCGGCACATCGCTGACTCCGGAACAGGCGAGGCTGATGTCGAGGTACACCGAAAAAGCGGTTATTGCCTTTGACTCGGACGAAGCCGGGCGCAAGGCGGCGTTAAGGGCGATACCGATCCTTGAAAAGACAGGGATGAGTGTAAAAGTCGTGGATATGGGAGCCTCAAAAGATCCCGATGAATACCTTATTAAGCATGGCGCGGACTCGTTTAAACTACTGCTCGAACGCAGCGAGAACCATATCGAATACAGGCTCATGACAATTCAGAATAAAAACGACATGACATCGGATGAAGGGCGCCTGTCGTATCTGGCAGCCGCAACAGAATTGCTGTCTGGGCTTGAAAGCAAACCGGAGCGCGAGATATACAGTGTACGTGTAGCGAGGGTAGTCGGGATTTCATCGGAATCGGTTCAAAGCGAAGTAGAAAAAAAGCTCAAAGCAAAAAGCATAAAGCAGAGGAAAGACTTTGAAAGACGTGTGGCGCGGCCCACAGAAACTATGCAACCGTCAGGCAGGGAATTCAGATATGAAAACGAGTTTTCAGCAGTAGCCGAGCAAGGCGTTATCAGATGTATCGTACGTGACGCCTCATTATTAAAAACGGTGACGGAACTGGGATTCTCACAGGAGGAGTTCACATCGCCGTTTCTCTCAAAAGTATATGAGATGCTAACAAGGCGTATTTCAGAAGGCAGGGACACCGGGGAAGCGCTCATCCTGTCGGAACTTACATCAAGCGAAGCCGCAAACCTATCAGCAATATTGCAAAAACCCGAGGTTTTACCAGATAGTGATAAAACAATCAGGGAATATATCGAAAAAATAAGAAGAGAGAAGTTCAAATCAAATGTACCGGATAGCGACCTGCTATTAGAAGTAAGGAAGTATAAACAAAGAGTAGATCCTTAAGGAAGGGGATGGGGATTCTTGGACGATATAATGAAAGAAATTGACGAGCGTGACGCTGAAATTGAAAGCGAAAACAGTGACGAAGAAGTCACTGATAAATCACGTGAGCAGTATAACGAAGAACGGCTCAATGCGCTGGTAGAGGAAGGCAAGAGGCGGGGCAGCCTCAGTGCAAAGGAACTGCTGGACGTTCTTGAGGACATGAACCTCGAGCAGGAGCAGATCGACAAGTTTTACGATACGCTGGAAAATCTCAGTATCGACACGACAGAAGCCGACGACAGCGGTTTCCTGCCGGTCGAAGACTTAGCTCCGGAGATCGAAGAGTTACAGGAGATCGAAACGCTGGCGGAAGATGAGATTATTGACCCGGAGACGTTGGTGGATAATTTCAGCGTAGACGACCCTGTGCGGATGTATCTGAAAGAGATAGGAAAGGTCGACCTTCTATCAACAGAAGAGGAAATTAGCCTCGCTATGAAAATGGCGGAAGGGGATAAAGACGCAAAGCGCAGAATGGCGGAGGCCAACTTAAGGCTTGTAGTAAGTATTGCCAAGCGCTATGTAGGGCGAGGTATGCTCTTTTTAGATCTTATCCAGGAGGGGAACCTGGGTCTGATTAAAGCCGTGGAAAAATTCGACTATACCAAAGGTTACAAGTTTTCCACATATGCTACCTGGTGGATACGCCAGGCTATAACGCGCGCGATAGCCGATCAGGCGCGCACAATCCGAATCCCCGTCCACATGGTAGAGACGATCAATAAAGTTATGCGGATTTCGCGCCAGCTTCTGCAGGAGTTAGGGCACGACCCGTCGCCGGAGGAAATTGCCGCCGACATGGGGATGGCGGTTGAAAAGGTGCGCGAGATTTTAAAAATAGCTCAAGAACCGGTGTCTCTGGAAACGCCGATAGGCGAAGAAGAGGACAGCCACCTGGGCGACTTCATCCCGGACGAAGACGCATCAGAGCCAGCAGAAGCCGCGTCATTTACGCTGCTGAGGGAACAGTTATCAGAGGTATTGAACACACTTACCCCACGCGAGGAGAAAGTGCTGCGTCTACGTTTCGGAATAGAAGACGGACGCACACGAACACTTGAGGAAGTAGGCAAGGAATTCAATGTAACCCGTGAAAGAATAAGGCAAATAGAAGCAAAAGCCCTAAGAAAGCTTCGACACCCAAGCAGAAGCAAAAAATTAAAGGATTTCCTTAACTGATACACTGGAGGATTTTATGACGCCGGAATTGCTTGAAGAGTGTGAAAGATACCGGCAAAACTTTACGGATTTGCTTGATATAAG
>Ga0123353_10014169_pt1 | contig 11477 bp, 4 predicted proteins | sample TergutLab28metaG_3_FD_92763 | JGI IMG/M metagenome (GOLD analysis project Ga0123353, IMG submission 92763) | Labiotermes labralis P3 segment gut microbial communities from Petit-Saut dam, French Guiana - Lab288 P3 | ecosystem: Host-associated > Arthropoda: Insects > Digestive system > Gut ... | reverse complement strand
TATGCTGACACAAAAATAACTACAGGGTGAGCATAAAGTCTTTCCCTGATTACGAACATTTATTACAAGAAAACTACGTGAAATACAAATATATTTTTTTTTACAATTACTTAGGTTAGTTTCTAAAATTTTATGTCATGTGTTTATTGTAACATTTGGTTTTTGGATTCAACATTTCCAAACAGGTGGATTGGGAGAGATGGTCCGACACCCTGGCCACCACGATCGCCGGATATCATCCCCCATTGACTTCTTTTTATGGGGGTATGTTAAGGACAGTGTGTTTTCGACACCATTTCTAGATATTACAAATTTGAAGCCAAGAATAACAGAAGCTTTTGCTACAATAACTGAACACGTGTTGGAGAACACGTGGAGAGAAACTGATTATCGATTAGACGTTCTGCGTGCAACGAAAGGAGCACATGTTGAAGTGTACTAATGTGTTGTAAAAAAAACTTCTTGAATTACATTTCCAAAAAAAAAAAGTTTGTATTCCACGTACAATAGTTTTCTTGTAATAAATGTTTGTAATCAGGGAAAGACTTTATGTTCACCCTGTAGAATTAAAATTAACCTAGACCCCTCCCAATATTTCATAAATGTGTTACGTTCTAAACAATGCTACTGTTACACATAAAACACACATTTCTTTCACTGTATATAGATAATGAAAACAGATATGAACTGCAGTGATTGCACACATCATATCACATTCCCCGAAAACACAATGAGCAATCAAAGTCCAAGTACATTCCATTCTTCAGATCTTAGCTCAGAGCTGAACCTTTCCCAGAATATGGCGCGGCATGCTTACTTAGAGGAAATAAACAGAACACTTCGGTTACATCAGACAGATATATCTTCCAAAAGAAGTGCTCAGCGCCACTACAACAAACGTGGCCAAATGCTGATCAAATGCAAGACGACACAATGTTACGTACAACTTAGATTTAAATTAACCTCTAAATTATTAAAATCTGAGGTACAAACTGCAACAGCTATGTATACGTTCTTGTTTTAAGAAAATGTAACTTCAGTGATTGTTATCGCCTCTGCTTTATTCAGAATATATATATATTTAGAATTCTACCAAATTATTTTTATTGCTCACAAAGCAGTCATGTTCCTGTTTTCTGTGCACGAAATGCGACTGATAAATACTGGGGAAATTTACATTTTAGTTTCAAGCTCTGTGTTCAGTAACAGTATAATTCCGAAATGAAGGTACATTTCCACTTATTGAACACCATTATTTAAGCAGCGGGTTACAATTGTTCTGTCAAATTTTCTCACACCATGAATGTAAATTCGTAGGTAAGAGCTTATCTTAACTTCATTCATTGTATGTATTTTAGAATTTTAATGCAAATATGAAAGCATGGCGAGTACATAATCTTAATAGCGAAACTTACTACCTATCAGAACCGTTCACAGTAACTCATTAGCCCACTGGATGCGAGGGTTGGGAACCAAATACCTTTAGCCCTTCATCTAATTTATTAAACTATAACGCCAGTAACGTGTTCTTCTTCCCACTGTGACTATAATACAGTTATTTCCTCATATTAGTGCTAGAGCACTTACAAGCAGGTAAAAGCGTATGACGTTGTAAAGGCTACGTAATCGCAGTGCTTAATAAAGCGCCATGTCATGAAGGCATGGGAGGGAGTGGAAGTATAGCTCCACTCATTCTCAATTTCGTAACTAGATGGAAATGAGTAGTCAGATTCATGTCCCGGTCGCTTTAACCCGGTAGCCGCTGAAGAGGAGATTGGGTACGCCCCAGAAACGGTCTGAATGCTTTGGTGAAAAGAGAAGTCCATTCTCTTACAGGGAATCGAAACACGATTCCTCAGGCGTGAAGCGAATAGCACAGTGGTATCAGCAATGTACACAACACATAAGCCCTAAAATGAATGTTACGAAGAACCAAAAAGTGAAATGCGCGTATGTGTGTGTGTGTGTGTTTGTGTGTGTGCACGCAGGCAGCTGCAATGCTCGTTCTGATACTTTTTTTTTTATTTATGTGGAAAGAACATCTTCACTTGGCCGAATGTGTTTCCAGACATGCATCAGCCACACACAGTACTGTGTGGATTGATTTCAACAAGACAATCTATTGCACATTTCTGCGAATTTAAAACCCCAAATTACATTTTTTTTTAAATACCTGTCAAAAATTCAATTGGAAATGTAAAGCTTCGATTTATTTTGTATACTCGCAATATCGAAATGTAATATATCTTAGGTACAGTACATTTTTAAGATGTCGGAAATGTAACTTGTGAAAGGAGCTTACATGATAGACTACATTGCCTTCTCCAGTGCACTAAAATGTTACAGCCAACACACATATAACTGCACACATATATAACAATTTTCCGTATGTTAGTGATACGTACTTAGCAGGCGAAATGGATGTACTGACAGAAACTGTTTCCGTTATATTTCAGGAAATCGCAAAAATTAAAGTTAAGTTGCTGAGTGAAAGAGAAGACAATTACAATATGTAAGTTTTATTTTATCACTGGTATGAATTCAATTGAACTGATGAGTGACCAGTATACAATATGTCAGCGAGTAACAATAATATAGCTTATTTGCGACAACAGTGTCACAACTCAAAATTTGTGATTTTTCAGGACAACCTTTTAAAAGTTTTGAAGTGCTCTATGATGTTTCTTTCTATACCAATAACTCAAAAATGCCAAATTTTGACTTGTGACACTCTTGTCGCAAATGAGCGATATGTACATGTCCTTCACTCAAATAAACGTTCAGAACAACTGAAAATGCTTGCCATACAAAATAAGAGGTAGTGAGGTAGAGTGCTCCACAAGCCAGGTAAAGGTTATCACAAATATTTCTTGATATTGCACAGTATATTGAATATCGATGTTTCATACTTACTAACAAATAATTAATTATGCTAAGACAGTTGCGAGTATTCCATCGTTAATGGGATAAATTTTCCCACGAGACCTGGTAGAAGTGAAATAATTCAAAGCGGGTAAATTTAATTTTATGAGTAGAATATAAATATATTTACATATAACTCAAAATATGACCTCTAATCATGGTGCTAATAAGTTTGAAGCAGACAGCAGAAAATTTCTCCCTTCACAACAGGGGTCCACAAATTTTCCAAACATGTTAAGTGCTACTTTAAAATTCTAGGCGCCAAAAAGGGTGATATGATACAAGTTCCATACTGTTGACGTCAGGTGCCACCGTACAAAATTTAATTGGCCGGGCTACCTGCCGCCCGTGATTAGCCCTTTGACGCCTAACGACCCACATAGGGGTCTATCGCACCGCTAACCTCTAAACGTTGAATTTTAGATATTTATTCAACAAATATAGGTACTGAACATTTTAAACATGGTATATACTCTCCATTCTTTTCTCTTCAAAATGCAGTTTGTTTCATAATTCTAACGTATTTGGTTCTGTATTATTCACATTTCATATACAGGGTGTGCTAAAATTTAAAAAAAATAATTCCGGCGCCAAAAGGTTAGTGCACCCCAGCTTCACACTGTAATTGTCTGAGAGCTTCCACTGCACAGTCTGGTTCTTTTTTTTTAACTTTAGTACTCGTACATTCTCTGGTTCAAGAAATACCCGCCACCTCAATATAAGAGCTAAAATCTATTATACAAACAAAAATCAGTACATGTCTTGATCTGGAATGTTTGGTGTCACATTTTGCAGATCAAGAACTATAAAATTTTATATTTTATGGCACTAACAACTTTGTGTAAACAGTCGTCATTCAAGAAATTTTACTGGTATTCACCAGCTAAATTTCAACACAATACATAAGAGACGTGTCATTATATATAACAACGGAAATATCCGTGCCATGGCTCACGCGATTAGTGGCCGGCCTCTCACCAAAGGTGTCCGAGTCAATCCAAGGACTCTTTATATGAGATTCTGGCGATTAAAGGGACACTGGTACAAGTTTGTCTCCAAGTATTTCAAATTTCCTTGCCAGTATCATTCCACAAATGCGCCATATTTATCCCTTCATCTACCGCCAACGCTATACAATCTTAGCAACTGTCAATACCGTTACATAACAGACAGACATACTGTGATGACAGTAACGTTTTCCTCTTTACCCAGTGGCGCAGCTAGGTTTGTGGGCGTCAAGGGCGAGTAAACACAATGGCCGCCAGTAACACAAACAATCAACTTTAAAATATTCGTAGTTGTTTACTGGACTTCCTTTCATTTGGTTGCACAATTCTGAATCTGTCGAGCCCAGAAAATGATTTTTTTTTTATTTAAAATATTTACTTTGCCTCTCCTTGGAATTGCCACCCGGGGCGGGGGCACCACTCGCCCCCTCCCCTAGCTAGGCCCCTGTCTTTACCCTCACACAACTATTAAAATCATTGCAGCACATGTGGAGGGCTTCGTTCAAGGAATCCAACCTAGTCGAAGTGATATACGACATTTTCTCTTTTTATATCATGCTATTAATGTTGTTTGTTTACGGACGATGCTGTACATTGTTGTAAATTATATAGTATCTACGTCAACACAGTAATACAATGGTCAGACAGACAAAGAACGGTATCAGCAATGTATCCCTGTAACACTATTTCATCAAAAGCTTAAATTCCGCCCTACCCCCTTTTGGGGGGGGGGGTTAGAGAAAGAAATAAATTAACAGTGGCATTTATGGATAAGTACCAATAAATTCACTTACAATAAAACACAACAATAAAAGTCCTACAAACAATCACGTATTAACTGACTGATTGGGTTATCTGCCATTCTTGACTAGTGAAATGTAAACAATCTCACGTGTTCTCGGAAAACCAATATTGGAAATCCGAATATCATTCACTTCTTAAAACTAAGGTTTGTGAACTCTAAACTCCTAAACCCAAAACACAGTTATTATTACAACAATATTAGATATACAGAAATTTACGAAATGTTAATATCATTTCTCATAACTACGATTGTCATTTAAACATATTCAGTGTAACAGCGAACAGTTAAAATGATTTTAAAAACTAATAGAAGGAAATACAAATAAATCGGATTTTACAAGAGTTACGATAGTTTCTACATTACAGAGACACCAAATATGGATAGCAGCGGCTGAAATTAACTTGTAACAAACGTTAAGGGATGTACCCATATCAACAAAATCACAAAGGACAATATCAGAGGTTTACTAACGCTTTCATTTGGAACACAAAAAAAACCGTACAGACAAAAGTGGAAAGAATATCACGACAGACAGACAAAGGAAGATGTATATGTAATTAATTTTATGATGAATAATGCGTGCGAATATATAAGATTTGCTGGAAGTAAAGCAATAGCTACATACACTAATCCTATGACGAATTCTCCTTACTGAGCAACTAACATCTCCCCAGGTAGCCAAGAAATTCTCTGCATTTCAAGAACCCAAAAGTTCATTTCTGCGTTCACAAGAGTGCGCCACTTGTCCCCTATCCTCAGCCAAATCCATGCCCTCCCATCTTATTTAAGATACAATTTAATATTGTCTTCCAAACTATGCCTAGGACTATCCAGCGGTCTCTTTCATTCAGGTTTTTTTTACCAAAATTCTACATCACACAATCAAATATCTACTGAATATAAAAGGGAAGTGATATTTGCAACGTCACATCAACTCCACGAGTTTCTGCAATTCGATAGTACAACTACTGGATACAGCGTTTCATGTTTGATTCTTTTAATGTTTTGTGCCAAGCTTCTAAATAATAATTAAAAATCCTAAACCAATTAAGAACAAGGAAACACTTCTGAGCTGCTGCGGTTACTGACTCATCCTGACTGGTTTCCTTCTTACTGTCTCTGAAGGATATACAGTGTTACAGTTACAGGAGTTAGCAGTTAGTGGTCAAAACGGAAATTCAGAAGTGCCGGAATACTTTTTATGCCACGATATCCTCTAGTCACCTCTACCCGAACATTTTAAGGGACTCATAGTTTAAAGAAAAGAATGAAAGATAAATCACTGGCGCAGTTGGAAAATGACGATATTACTATCACAACATATCAGGTCACCTGAAAAATCATTCTGTACGAGCATTAGAACTCGTTAAACAATCTCCAGTATCAATGTTTTCACATGCATAAGGTCAGCTTAAATTGCTGATGAATCAGACCAAGTGTCGCCTCACAGCAGCATTCTAGGGGGAGCCGCGATCTTGCTTTCATCATTAAGGAGCGATCTGCTAGCTGCAACAACAGCATGGCACATTCTCTTCCCAATCCAACAACGAACGAGCGCGAAATATTATACAGGAAGTCGGCTGTTTTCTTTAGAAATAATGGGTTGTAGAGTTGTCAACAAGAGCAAATTCCTTTTAGAAATGGATATATCATCCATGCCACAAAACAAACGTTCACACTCTACAGCAGATTTGACTAACGTGTCCCTACATCATGCACAGGTTTTAGATAACTTCGACTAGTTGGTGCTACGGCTGGTTCCGAGGATAACACAAAGCGAAAAGTACAAATGTTTCATGCTGGAAAACTTGCCCTGCGCTTTGAAGGGGCCATCTCACAAAAACACAGACAACGTACGTATAGAGTAACAGTGAGGCGCTTTCGTGCAACCATTTTTGCGGTGGAAAAGAAATGAGTATTATACATCCTGAGTTTGTGTATTTGTAGCTTTAGGAATCTAGCATACAATGCGCATGCGCCATATTATCTGTGGCCTGCTCGGGTCTACAATATTTTTTCCACATTATTCTCATAAACGGTACGATTTTCTAGAAAAAAGTTACTGAACACAAAATGTGTGTTTTGATTTTCTGTACAACTTTTGTCTGAAACATTTCTCTTTCTAAGAAGAACTGAGTGAGAAATGATCAAAAAATGTATATTGGTACCCTTTATTCTTGTACCATTTTAATAACACTTGAATTTTCTCGACAGATTTTTTTTAAATCCTCAAATATCAAATTTCATGAAAATCCGTCCAGTGGAAGCCGGACTGTTCCATGCAGATGGACGGACGGGCAGTCGTGCGGGCGGACGGACGGACAGAAGCACAGACATGATGAAGCTAAGAGTCGCTTTTCGCAATTTTGCGAACGCGCCTCATAAGAAGTATCCAAATCTGTCGGCCATTTCATTTCGCCAAGGACTTCCAAACAATTCAACAGCTTGGAGTTTCTATATTTGTATCACGGGCATCCAATATTTTATGACAGAGAACCGCAACCGTTACTGTAGACCGGTTCGCGGCCACACGTTAAAAATACCAATAAGTGGTATAACTAACCGCCTAATTTGTTGAGTAATTTTATAGTACATACACATTTTAATACAACCCGGCAGGGTGCGGGTTGGAGACACATGATTTACGAGATTCAAAGTTGTGTACTCTAACAGTGCAATTTAAGCACAAATCTTTGCAATCAGACAGCTATCACCCCCACACATGATGTTAACTGATCTTCATCCCCAGTGTGATTATCACCCATTTTTCGCATAGGGCTCGAAAGCTGACCAAAGTGTAAATTTCAACAGAAAGTAGCTTACCGGTATGAAATTCAGAGACAAAGAAGTAGTGGGAGCCATGCTGTCATACATCTGCCATTTTGAGTAGTGGTTACATATCATTTAAATCAACAACAATTTCAGACTATGAATTTCACAGTTATGGCATGATATAGTTCTGTGGTAGAATCTTTAGCAAAAGCTTATAAGTATTAAATGTTTTATACACTGTACCTGAATACACTGAATGTACAGAAAAAAACTAAACACACAAATGTTTTGATTTAAAAATTCTTAAATAGCTTCAAGAAATGAACTAACCACATAATTCTCAAGTGGTACAATGAAGTGAATATAACCATCTAATACTTAATAAAAGGTAAAGTGATCCTGTTACAGGCCCGGTGTGGTCCAGAGGGTGGGTAGAGGTATAGCTCTACTCTTCTATGACAGCGGCACTAGAAGGGGGTGAGTGGTCAGCAGCAAGCCCCAACCACACTTTACCCCTGGGAAAGACCCGGTACACATTTTACAGGAGGCTGGGTATCTAATACTTCATACTATCACAAATTCTACCATAGAATCACACCATGTGTAACACACAAAGCAGTGGTGTCAATCAGTGTAAGCTGGAAGAAACATCCCTTTCATCCTTTTCCATACTAGAAAGTTCTGTAACCAAAACTAGGCTCCAGTTTATAATTTTGGTGCACTCCAAAATTTTAACCCTTAAGGTCAACATACAATTAAGTAATGTAATGAGAAAATATTCTATGTTACGAAAAAGAACCACAACCACACGACTAAAGCTGATTTGTGTCTACAAAAATATTCCCTCCAATCACTACAAAACTTCCAAAATATTTAATGAAATATTAATGTTATGCCCACTAAAAATTTAATGAAAAGCATGTTGCAAAATTTGAGGTCTTTGCAGCTGTACTGCTGAAGACTGAAGTCTTCTGGGATAGTACACCAAGTTTACAAAGTGCAACTGAGCAGAAGAATGGAATCATCAGAATATCTCTCACCTGTCACATACAGTATGCTGTTTTTGCATTACGTACGATTTAAAAATCAAATTCCAATTCAATACAAAGGTTAGACCGCAGTAACTTCGATCTTGGAGTTTTCTTGGCTAGACTGGTATGGGGGAGGAAAAAAGAAAACATGTACCCAGTCATGACTGTTTAGTGTAATGGAAAGTATAGTCTTCTAGGGATAAACAACTTGTCCACATTATCCATGTGAGTAAATAGCATTGCAAGGAAACATATATCGATTGGCTTTCACATAAAAGATATTTCAACCAAATACAAGAGTATTTAATGATCACTTATTAAATAAGTACTGCAAAATATTAATTTTGATCTTTATCACTGCACCGTGCATTCTGAAGTTTCTTTAATTTTCACACACCAACGAATGTACTTATATATAATATTAGAGAAGTTTAAAATTTACATTACAACACTTAATGATCGAAACATATAGGAGCATTTTAAGTGTTTTAATGTAAATTTTAAAATTCTTTAATATTATATATAAGTTCATTAGTTGGTGTGTGTAAATTAAATATTAATTTTGAATCTTTAATTAGTAATTAATTACTGGCAAAGATAAATGTAAAGACAAAAAAGGTAAATTTCACCCTACAACAGGTCTTAAAAGTCCAGGGGGCAGGTAGATCCACAGCTCTACTCTTTCTTTAACCTCGTTGCTAGATGGCAGTAGATGGTCATTGCTACGCCCTGACCACTCTGTCTCCAGGAAAGACAGCTGGTACCCATTGCACAGGAGGCCGTGTGGGCACCAGGAACAATCTGGACGGGTGTGGAAAACCTTGCCCCAACAAAATTCGATCCCCTGGCTGTCCAGCCCATAGCGAGTCGCTATACTGACTTTGCTATTCTGGCCCACAACAATTAATTACTGATATATACAAATAAAATTTTGTTGTTTTTAGCATCACACCACAGCTTAATGCTTAAATATAAGATTACAGAATAAAGTACAGTGAGGAAAACCAAACAGAAAATAAATTCTGAATACAAAAAACACCTGCTTCACAATCACTACTTATGTGGCACGCATTTTTGAAAGTAAAGATAAGTAACAACACTAGGCATTATGCAAGCATATCTAGTCACTCTTTTTGAAGCATAAAGTATTATGTTTTTAGTACAACGGAAGAATATTCCTGAAAGAAGGTATAAAATTTTATATAAAAATATTTTCACTTTCCATTATCTGATTTCACTTCACATCTCACAGATCTTCAAAAGGCAGCTTCAGTGACAATCAGTTACAACAACAACATTTATTTTATGTTGGAGATCGAAGTGGAATTTATGTTTTATAAAATACATACGTATACAAAAACCAGTGGCATAAATAAGTGATTGGCAGCCGCCTCCCCAACCCCCATAATCATTAACAAAGTCACTTTCAGATCTCCCAGCATGCTGCTTTCTGAGAATGCAATCCAGTCTGTAAGAACCCACAACAAATTTTATTATCCTGTATGTTTGGAGGAGCCCTGCACCGTGAGGTCTGTGGGGTGTGTGGGGTCTGCAAGGACCTTTCTCTATACACTGACAAAAAGTGAAAATTTTGATATTTCAAATGTCTCTTTCATTCATCAAGTACATTACTTCTACCACAAACTGAACCTTAGGTGCAATGTCGTTTGCTCATGTTTACACCCAGCAACACTACTAGTGAATGTTACAATTTCAAGCATGGCACACTGCAAGTAAACATCTACCGGTAAGGATATACAAACACCGGACTCCGAATGTTGCACAAATGGAAGGAGGGGGTAGACTAATATAACATGACTACCCTGTCTGAAGCAAACTACAGGCTCAAACAACGAGAGTGAGGATTGGATGTCTGATATGGGTTACAGGGACAAATGTGGCTCCTATGAAATTCATGACGCAAGATCTGTTGAAGACTGATGGTACTTGCAGGAAGCATGGTCTTTCATGGACTGCTCCACCATGACCAGCCTTGTGGAGTCAGGACACTGAACCCCATCTTCGTGTTCACTCTCTTCCAGCAGCGGCACACCTGAAAAAACATACCTCAGGTCTCAACAGCAATTATCCCAAAAGAATAATGAGATGAAGTACCCAAAAAGTGAGGCACTGTAGTCTGGCAGACGGGTACTGGTTTGGACTAAACCAAACGTAATCCAAAACACTCACCGTTATGAGACCCTCAGATCTGGAAAAGTATGCAGATGGCACAAGGCTGAAATGCCATGATGCCTGTGCTACAATTAATTAAAAACAGATTTGACCCTAGTGCTAGTCTCTCTTACCTTCAGTGTTGAGCACAGAGCTGGTATCAAAGGAGGCGAGGCTGCCACAAAGAGCACGGCAAGAGGCGCTCTGTGAACCACTGCTACATGTGTGCGATGACACTGTGTCCAATGTCACATTCATCGATACCTCACTTGGTGTCATTGTGTCAGTCGACCCCATCGAATCTCCCGTTGCCGATCCACTCCTCAGTGATGCACTGTGTGAGGTACTGCCAATGCCACCAACACAAAGACAGCATAGTATGCTATGGGATTTTTTAAATATGACCACCCCCACAACATAAAGTGCCGGCACTTAAAAACAAGAGGGGGAAGAAAATATTTGAAGCCAGAAGAGATGAATGCAGAACATAACCTAACAAATAACTTTGCAATAACTTTCTAATGATATGTAGATTTTAAAATTAAGATTCATATTCTCTGCAGATAATGTTAAAGCTGACAGCAGAAAACTTGAAAGACAGAATGAAGTGTGCAGATAAATATGATTTACAATATTAAATATGTCACTCAATTATTATACCAACTACTGCACATATATAAAATTTACAAAATTTATAAAATTATACCCAACTGGTACAGCGAAATTAATGTGACTTTTTATAGTGTGACTTTAGCAAGGATGATATGG
>Ga0123353_10014167_pt1 | contig 11477 bp, 8 predicted proteins | sample TergutLab28metaG_3_FD_92763 | JGI IMG/M metagenome (GOLD analysis project Ga0123353, IMG submission 92763) | Labiotermes labralis P3 segment gut microbial communities from Petit-Saut dam, French Guiana - Lab288 P3 | ecosystem: Host-associated > Arthropoda: Insects > Digestive system > Gut ... | reverse complement strand
CAACGTAAAAATCGGCTTTTTGCTTTTGTCCCCCACAACAAGAATATGCGTCTTGCCGAAAGATGTTTGTATGTAAAAATCGTCATAGTCAACATTCAGCGACGCCAATGCCTTATCATAAAAAGCGTGAATCTTGTTCATGCTTTCCTCGTTTTTGTAAACAAATTTCGCCATATAATCGCCCCTCCAATCATTCGCTCGCCCTATACAGCAGCGCCGTCATCACGCCGTCGCCGTACGCAAAGCCGATGCGCACCGCGTAGGGCAGCACGTTGCGGAAGCGCATGTCCGACCGGGCGCCCACCGTGGCGTCGAAACCGGCGGGCAGGTACTTCACCCCGGCCTGGGCGTGCCAGTTCATCTCCACGATCACCGCGGGCACGCGCAGCACGATGTTGTACAGCGTGCTGTTGACCTGGCAGGTGCCCCCGCCGAAGCCGGAGTCAGCGGTTCCCGAAAGGATGGGCGCGCGGTGATAGCCGTTCTCCTGGGTATACGGGGCGCAGATTTCGTTAAAGGAGAACACCTCGCCCGCACCCACGATCACCCCGTCGAGCCGCTCGCAGGCGAGGGCGATGTTGGCCATCCTGCCCTCGTTCAGGCGCTCGGTGCGGCTGGTGCTGTAAAAGGTGGTAAACGCGTATATCAGGTCGCCGGGCTGGGCGCGCTCCCAGGGCACAAAGTATTCCAATGCCAGCTTGCTCATCGGCACGGAGGCGTACCGGTCCAGCCGCATATAGGGGAAGAACGCCCTTTCTTCCCCCTTTTCCTCCCGCACCTGGGCAACGGACATGTAGGTTCCGGCCGTGAGCTTTACCGCGGCTTTGCGGCCGGGGGGCACAAAGCTGGTGTCCTCCAGCACCCTCGCCAGCGCAACGTGCGTGGAAACCCCGGGCATGTTGCCGCCGAAGGGATCCCGCCGCTGCACCCGCTCGGTAAACTTGGTGTCGGTAAAGCCCACCGCCCCGTCGTAGAGCACCTTGGTCCACTTGCGCCCCTTCTCGATCACGTCCAGCTCCGTGCCCGAGGGAATGGTGCGCAGCACCGGCGATTTGGCGTCCCGGCTCCTGTGCAGCTTTAGCTTCTTGCCCGCAATGCCGATAAACTCGGTGAGCTCCTGCTCTTCCACCAAGGCCGGCGGTTCCGCGGAAGCCAGGGCCGACAGTTCCACCGCAAGCAGGCAAGATAGCAGCAGCGCCAGCGCGGCGGCCCACCGCACAGCATGTGTACGCACCAAATCCGTACCCTCCTATTCGTCCGCGTCGCGGTACAGGCGCACGGTCACCACCCCGTTCCACACGTCCAGGCTCAAGCGCACCGCGTAAGGCAGATCGTTTTCAAATATAAAATCCAGGTTCCCGGCGCCCACCGCGCAGTCAAAGCCCACCGGCGCGTACTCGATGCCCCGGGAACTGTGCGGCGCCCAGCGCGCGATGTACATATTGAGCTGCACCAGCACGTTGTACAGCGTGGTGGATACCTGGCAGATGCCGCCGCCGTAGCCGCTCTTTGTGCTGCTGGTGTAATTCACGATGGGCCCGAGCATGTAGCCGTTGGCCTTGGTGTAGGGCGCGGCGATTTCGTTGAAGGAAAATTCTCCGCCCGCCGGGATGCGCAAGCCGTCGAGCAGCGCCACCCCTTTTTCGATGTTGTGGAGGCGGCCCGCCATCAGCGAGCGCTCCACATCGGCGGCAAAAAAGGTGGAAAACACGCCGATCAGCTCGCCGGGCTGCGCGTCATCGACGTGCGCCACCCTCTCCAGCCGCATGAGCTCGCCGCTCACCCGGCCCACGGTGCGCATGAAGGGGAGCGGCAGGTTGCCATCCGCGTCCGGCGAGCCCACGGCGATCACCGCGCCCTCCGGTATGGTTTGCAGCTCCCCCGTGCTGCCGTAAATGGTGCCGGTGATCGCCGCGGGCGCAAGGGCCGTGGCCGCGTACGGAAAGAACTCCTCGCCCTCCTGCAGCGCGTAATAGGGGCTGAGCACCTCCACATCCTTCAGGCTGGAGGTGAGCACGTAGCCCACCCTGTTGCCCTTTTGCGCCAGCGTCCATTCCTGCCCGATCTCGCCCAATTCCACCGCGTCGTTGCGGTACAGGGTGGCCAAGCGCCGCCCGCTTTCGTCGGGAATGCCGCGAAGGGAGGATTGCCGGGCGATGCGCGCGGTGTACACCGGCTCAAAGGGCTCTTCTTCGGCGCCGGCCGCCGCCGGCAGCACGGCGAGCACCGTGCAAAACAGGATCAGGAGTACTTTTTTCATGTACAGGATCGCCCTTCTCATACTACTTCGTATCATCATCGCTTCGCATCATACCATCCGCCATCGATACAGGTACAGCTCGGTAACGCGCGTCTCTTCCACGGTAATCAGCAGCATCACGGCCTCTTCCGCGTCCACCGGCACAGCGTAGCGCACCGTGGCCTCCCAGGGCACGAAGCTCTCCAGCAGGCCAAAGGGCGGCTGCTCTATGCTGTCCCCCGGCGCATACAGGATGGTGAGGGTCTCCTGCTGGGCCTGCTCCTCCATGCGGAAGCGGTAGAGCACCTCGGCGAGGGTATCGCCCAGGCGCAGCCCGCGGGGCCCCGGGAAGTTTGCTTCGGTGATCTGCAGCCCGATGAGCCGCCCATCCCCCTGAGAAAACTCGAATTCCAGCCCGGGATAGGCGAGCAGCAGCATGCCCGGCCCGCCTTCCTCGGCAGGCACCCGCTCCTCGCCGGTGGGCGTCCCGAACATATCGCGCACGCTCTGTTCGGTCTCTTCCAAAAAGTCCAGGCCGGAGAAGAACAGGTCGCCGAGATGGAACATCTCCGCGTGCAGCGGGGGCTGCATGCCCACCTCCGGATCGTAGGAGCTGTCGGCGGCGATGCCCCGCACCGTGTCGATGCTCTCGCGCAGCTCCTCGGACAGCATGGAATCGCCAAAGCCGGAAACCCGCATGTCGGTTACCAATCCGTCGGTGATCACGTAAGACATGATGATGGCCGAGAAGGCGCCGGCCTCCTCCAAGGGGGCGGACACCGCGTACTCGATGTTCAGCAGCCCGCGATGGTCGCGCATCACCAAGCCCCATGCGGCCTCGGGCAGCTCGGCGCGCTCCCGCGCATCGTACACGTACAGCGCGGCAAATTCCTCGCCGCCGATCAGCGCCGGATTGTCGTTTTGATACGTGGCCAGTATTTCTTCCGCCCGCATGCCCAGGCCGGTGCCCCGCGGGCCCTCGGCGTGCACATCGTTGAGGGTCACGCTCCATATCGGGTTGCGCTCCATATCCAAGGTGGGGGCGGCGCTCTCGATGGTGTAGCTCCCCTGCTGTATCAGGTAGGCGGCGCTGCCGGTGGGATCGTAGGTGTCCAGCGGGTTGTTGTGGACGGGCTGGGTGCGGACCCGGTTCCAAATCTCCTCGCGCCACTGCAGCAGCTCGGCATGGGTCACGGGCCCAGGCTCCGCGGCCGACGCCCCGGCCAAGAAAATCACAAAGGAAACCATGCATAAAGCCGCCAAAGGCAGGCAGGCCGCCAGCGCCCTCAGGCTCGCGCGCCCTCCCCTCTTCCTCCTTGCCGATCTATCCATTCTCCGCCCCTCCCTCGTCTTGCCGCCGGTCTTGGTAATCCCACGGCTCGTTGCCCACCACCTGCGCCTTGATCAGGTTGGTGCCCCCCGACACGCCCACGGGCACGCCGGCGGAAAGGATCACCAGATCGCCCTTGCGCGCAAACCCGGCTTCGACCACGGCCGCCACGGCTTCCCGCATCAGCGCGTCGGTGCTCTCCGAGGATTGCACGTACAGCGAATGCACCCCCCACACCACCGCCATTTGATGATAGACACGGAAAACGTCGGTGGTGGCGATCTGCACGCACCTGGGCCGGAACCTGGCCACCCTGCGCGCCGTTTCGCCGCTGCGGGTAGGGACGATGATGGCCGCGGCGTTCAGGTCGTCGGCCATGCTGCTGCAGGCGTAGCTCAGCGCGTTGGTGATGGAATCGCCTTGCGGGCAGGGCTCCACGTGGTTGAGCCTGTGATCGACCCGCCTTTCCACATGCTCGGCGATGCGCGCCATCGTGCGCAGCGCTTCCAGCGGATGCTTGCCCGACGCGGTCTCGCCGGAGAGCATCAGGGCGTCGGTGCCGTCAAGCACCGAATTGGCCACGTCGTTCACCTCGGCGCGGGTGGGGCGGTTGTTGCGCATCATGGAATCCAGCATTTGGGTGGCGGTGATCACCGGCTTGCCGATGGCGTTGCACTTGCGGATAAATTCCTTTTGCAGCACCGGCACCTCTTCCATGCGCATCTCCACCCCCAGGTCGCCCCGGGCCACCATGATGCCGTCGGCCTCCCGCAGGATCTCGTCGAAGTTGTCCACGCCGGCGCGGCTTTCGATCTTGGCGAGTATGCCGATGCCCTCGCCGCCGTTTTCCGCCAGCAGTTTGCGCAGCTCGCGCACGTCGTCGGCCTTGCACACGAAGGAGGCGGCGATCAAATCCACGCCCTGCTTGATGCCCCGCACGATGTCTCGCCGGTCCAGCTCGGTAAGGGAAGGGAGGTGCAGATCCGTGCCCGGCACCGTGATGCCCTTGCGCTCGCCCAGCTCTCCGCCCTCGATCACCTTGCACACCACGTCTTGGCCGTCCACCTCGGTCACCGCCAACTCCAGCAGGCCGTCGTCGATCAATATGTGATCCCCGGCGCCAACGTACTGGCAAAGGGCCGGATAGCTCACCGACACGCGCTCCGCCGTGCCGGAAACCGGCTCGGCGGTGAGCACAAACCGCTTGCCCGCCCGAAGCTGTACCGGCTTTTTGTTTTCCAATGTGCCGGTGCGCACCTCGGGCCCCCGGGTATCGAGCATAAGGGCCAGCGGCATCTTTTTATCGTAACGCAGCCGGCGCAGGCATTCCATGTGCCTGCGATGCTCCTCGAAGTCGCCGTGGGACAAGTTGAGCCGCGCCACGTTCATGCCGGCGTCCATCATGTTGGACAGCATGGCCTCCGAGCAGGAAGCCGGCCCAATGGTGCATACGATTTTCGTTTTACGCAAGCAAAGTCCTCCTCCAAAGCGTTCCGCACACAAGATCGGATTGCTCTCATCTATATTGATGATAGTATATCACATACGGAGCGGCAGCGCCACACGCACATGAAAAACAGCGCGGACTCGGCCATCGAATCCGCGCCGAAACGCTTTGTCTATTACCCTTCCGGCAGGAGGGTGGACATCTTCCAATCCTCGGCGTTCATGGCGTCGGTGTTCAGCGTCACCACGCCGCCCTCGCCCAGGGTCAGCACCACCTCCGCGCTCTCCTGCCACAGTTGATCGTCGTACAGATCCATCGCCTGGACAAACAGGCGCCACTCCCTGCCGGGCTGCGCGCTCATCAGCGGCCTATCCAGCCAAAAGATCATGTTGTCCATGCCGATCGCCGGCGGCGAGGCCAGCGCGCCCCGGCTCATGGCCTCGAAATACGGCGTGAGGGACCAGTAAATCTCCCCGCCATAGCTCGTGTACGCGGGGGTGTACAGGGCGATCGCCGCCCGCTGGTCTTCACGGACGATAAAGCCTCCGTCGGGGGCGATCCAGCGGATGCGGCTGGGAATCGCTTTGCCGCTCGCGTCCACGTAGCTGGCCCGCAGCAGCATGCCCGGAACCCGCATATCCAGCAGCGAGTACGCGCTCTCCGCCTCGATGCGCAGCGTTCCGCCCGCCAGCGCTTTTTCCGCCACGATATCCGTCGTGCCGAAGGCCATGCCGGGGGTAATCTGCATCTCGGTGGCCGCGGGTTGATTCCCGAAGGGATCCGGCGCCGCGGTCGGTTCGGCCGTAGCGGTCACGTTCGGCCTGGGGGTGGAACTCGGGCGGGGGGTCGAGTCGGAGCCGCTCCCGGCTTTGCGGGCCGCGCCGCTGTAGAGCAGGGCCTGCATGATCAGATCGGCGATGCCGTCCACCGGCAGGCCGTTGCGGCGCTCAAAGGCGCGCACCGCCGTGCGGGTGCCGTCTCCGTAGCGGCCGTCGATGCGCCCGCCGTAGTAGCCCAGGGAGCGCAGGGCCGTTTGCAGCGTCTTGACCTCCGCGCCCTCGTCGCCGTACTTGAGCACGCCGGCGCTTCCCACGGCGCCGGCGGTATACTCGCGGGCCGTAACACTAAACATCAGCGCCCTGGTTACCGGCCCGCCAATGCCGTCCTGCGCGATGCTGTTGATCCGCTGGAAGTCCAGCACGGCCTTGAGCGTCTTGGCGTCAAACAGCGCGTTGACGTCCACATCGTATCCCAGCTCCAGCAGGCGCTGCTGCATCGCAAACACGCCCGTCCCGTATTGGCCGAGGCTCAGGTTGTTGGGGTAGCTGGGCAGGTCGCGGGCGCGCTGCACGAACACATGCCTTTGCACCGTGCCCCCCGGATAGAAAACGGTGATCCAAACGTCCGATCCCGCCTTTAGCGGCTTTCGCATCGCGGCATAAAAAGCGCCGCGGAAATTGGATTGCGTCTTTACGGTGGCGTACGCGCCGTCGATGATGGCGGTAATCTCCACCTGCAGGTTGGCCCCCGTCCGCCCCACCACCACGGGCGAGGCGTCGCTGATGGGATCCAGGTAAATCGACGGCTGCAGGCCAACGTTGACGCTCGCCGGGGGCAGGGCGTTGGGGTTGACCACATATTGCGCGCTTACGGTGTACGCGCCGAGTGCGGACACGGTAAAGGCGCCGGTCGCGGTGGTCAGCGTCCCCGGCGCGCCTGCGGGCAACGCAATCTGCGTCGTTTGGGTGGCCGGGCCGGCCCCTTGCGACAGCGTCACCGTCACCAGCTCGCCTTGCTCTCCGGTAACGGAAAAGGTGATCGTCGTCGGGTTCGTTTGCGTCGCCGTAAGCTGAACGCCGATGCTCATCGCGGCGAGCACGATGAATGCCGCGCCCTCCATCGGCTCGCCGCCGGCCATGGGCGCCAATTCGCCGGCCATCGCTTGCAAATCACCGGCAAGGAAACCGGCGGCCAGCCATGGTTGCTCCTCATTGAATGCCCCTTCGGGTGTGGGCTCGGGCGTGGGCTCCGCCGTGGGCTCGGGCGTGGGCTCCGGCGTGCGCTCGGGAACCGGCTCGGCCCCCGCGCCGACGTAGATCGGCCCGTGGATTCTGCCGATCGGACGCTCGCCCTCGAACACCCCCACCGCTTCATAGGCGCCGTGCAGCCCTTCAAAGCGCGCGGTGAACCTGCCCCCGCTTACGGTCACGGTTTTCCAGGCAGACCGCTCGGGCTCGCCGCTGAGCACCGCGACGCCGAACTCCGCGCCGTCGGGGACGCCCCCGGGCGCGTCCGGCGTGCGGAGATAAAAGGTGCCGCGCACGATGAGCACATTGTCCTCATCCACCGCGTACCGCAGGCGGAGCTTCGGCCGCGCAGCGCTCGGCGCAGGATCGGACGCGGGCGCCGGCGTGGGCTCCGGCACAGGATCGGGCGTCGGATCCTGCACAAGGCCCGGCTCCGGCGGGCTCTCTTCGTTGAACGCGCCGGTGAACGCCGGCATCAGCAGCGCGAAACACAACAACAGGGCTACAAGCTTTTTCATCGATCCCGTGCCTCCTGTTCCATGAGCAGGGCAAAATCGCCCCATTTACCATGTATACGATGCAGAAGCGCTTTTCTTTCCCGCTTTTGGGAGCGCGGGAAAATTTACTTCGATTCCCCTGTTTCTGCTAACTGGGAGGTGCAGTGAGGGCAACGGCTGGCATCCGCCGCCACCTCCAGCTTGCAGTAAGGGCAGACGGGCTTGGGCGCGGGCGCTTCCGCCTGTTTGCGGCCAAGCCTGCCGATCAGGCGAACCATCAAAAAGATACACAGCGCCAGCAGCAAAAAGTTGATCACGTTCTGCAAAAACCTGCCGTAGTTAAGGGTGGGCGCCCCTGCCGCGGCGGCGTCGGCCAGCGTGGCGTATTGTGTTCCATTCAGCGAAACAAAGGCGCCGGTCAGATCCATCCCGCCGGTCAGCACGCTCACGAAGGGCATGATCACATCCGATACCAGCGAGGAAATGATGGTGCCGAAGGCCCCGCCGATGATGACGCCCACCGCCAAATCCACGCTGTTGCCTCGCAGGGCAAAGCGCTTGAAGTCCTTTAGCAGCCCCCCGCCGCCTTTTTTGATCCGCTCCATCAGCCTTCACCTCCGGTGGAGAAGGGCAACCCGCCCCACGACACCATGGACACCTCCAGGGGCAGCCCGATGCGGGCGAGGCGGCTGAGCGTGTCGGGCATCAGGCGGTAGAATATCTGCGCGTAGTCGGACTGCAGGTACAGGCGGAGGATCACCTCGTGCTCGGCCCGCAGCGCCGTCAACGCCTCAGAGGCAGCCTCCAGCGCCGACAGCAGCGCGTGCATGCGGGGATCCAGGCCCTTTTGGTCGGACAGCTGGACTTCGTGTAGCCAGCAGTCCTCCTCGCTTACGATGGGCGGCAGCTTGTTGAGCAGCTCCCCCTTGGTGCGGGTATCGGTGGCGCGCAGCGCCAAGTCCCGCTCGATGGCGGCAAAGTCCAGCCCGTCGCCGGCGATCATCAACGAGAGCACCCCGGGCATCATGGTGGAGATATGTTCCTGATCCACAAGCGTCACCCCTTTGCCTCGTTCCTTTGGGAATCCGTTACAGCCAGTATACCATGGGCGATGTCAGGCGGCAAGCACGCGGGAAATCCACGCCAGCACATCCGCGTACACCTCGGCCCGGTTGGTTTCGTTGAGCAGCTCGTGCCGGGCCTCGGGGTAGAGCGCGCACGTTACATCGCGCACCCCGGCGCCGCGGAGCGCCTTCTCCACCCAGCGCACCCCCTTGCCCATTCCCCCCACCGGATCGCGCTCCCCGGAGATAATCAGCACCGGCAGCCCGGCGGGAACGCCGGCCGCCCAACCCTTGGCCTGTATCTCGCTCAAGCCGGCAAACACGTCCCTGTAGCCCGCGGCGGTAAAGGGAAACCCGCAAGCCGGATCGGCAATGTACGCGTCCACCTGGCCGGGATCCCTGCTCAGCCAGTCGAAGGGGGTGCGGGCGGGCGCAAAGGGCTTGCTGTACGCGCCGAACACCAGCTTGTCGATCAGCAGGCTGGGCCGGTAGGCGGGCAGCCGGCGCATCTCGATGGCCGCCAGCAGCTTGCCCACCGGCAACAGCGGGTTGGGCCCGCCGGTGCCCGAAAGGATCACGCCGCCTAGCCCCTCGCCGTGGCGGGTGATGTAGCTGCGCGCCATCAGCGAGCCCATGCTGTGGCCCAGCAGCACCAGGGGCACGCCGGGGTGACGCTCCTCGATGGACGCGCGCACCGCGTGCAGATCCTCCACGGCCTGCCGCCATCCGTTTTTCGCATAAAAATGGCCATATTTTTCCGGGGTTGCGGACTTGCCGTGCCCCGCGTGGTCGGCCGCGTATACGGCGATCCCGGCCAGAGCGATCGCCGCGGCGAAATCCCCGTACCGCCCTCCGTGCTCGGCCATACCGTGGGCTATTTGTATCACGGCGCGGGGCGCTTCCGGCGCCCAGGCGCGCACGTGCAGCGACGTCCCTTCCCCCACGGGGACCTGGTATTCCGCAAAAGTTACGCGCGCTTCTTCGGTTTTCATTCCGGTTTTCTCCTTTGAAAATATGCGTTGAGACGAACGGTGTTTGCTGACAATATAGCAGAATAAAGCAGGCTTGTAAATTCGAAATTGACTGCGCGTCGATACCTTTTTGCGAAAAAAAGCGCCCTGGGCTTGCGTCAATCGGGCGTTTGGTTTATACTATGGGCAGAGGGGTGTACTGCCATAGGCGGATAGCCAGCCCCCGCGCGGTGGCGCCGTGCCCAAGACCGCTTGTAGGCCTAACTACAGGCGGTTTGCTATTTTCCCTTGTTTAGCTTGAAAGCTTCTATCAAGAGGCCGATTCCAGTTAGAAGAAGTATGATGATCTCATACGCCGTCATCCTGTCATCACCTCCGTTCCTTTGTAGTCACGGAGGTAGCTACCCGCCCCACACCCTTCTGCTTGCGGTCAGTATATCACACGATGCAGGCACGCGCAACAGCCGTACCCCTGCCTATATTGCACCTCAATAAGAAAAAGCAGGGTTCAGATCGCTCCAAACCCTGCCCATTGCAATAAAATTTACTCGGCTTCTTTCGCAGCTTCCTCCGCAGGTTCCGCCGCGGGCTCCGCAGCCTCCGGCGCCTCGGCGGTCTTCTTCTTGGCCCTGGGCTTCTTGGGTGCGGTGGCCTCGGCCCCGCCTTCCTCGGGCGCTTCGGCCTTGGCCTTCTTGGCCGCGCTGGCCTTCTTGGGCTTGGGCTCGCCGTCCTCGGCCGCGACAGCGGCTTTCTTGGTGGTGCGCTTGGGCTTGGCCGGCGCATCCACCGGCTCCGCTTTGGCCGCCTCGGCGGCCGCTTGCACCTGGGCATCGACGGCAGCCACCGTCGCGGCCTCCGCCTCCCCCACCAGCTCGGGCTCTATTTCCTCGGCGGCCTCCACGGCCATGTCGGCCGGAGCGGCAGGCTCCTGCGCAACCGGCTCCGCCGGCGCCTCCACTGACGCTTCAGGCGGCGCTTCCACTGGCGCTTCCGCCGGCTCACCCGCCGCCTCGCCGGCAAAATCGTCGCCGCCGGGGATCTCGTCGTAGAGGAAGGCCTCTTCCTCCAGCGCCTCGCGGATCGACAGGCTGATGCGCTTGGCCGCCACATCCACGGCCAGCACCTTCACGCGCACGCCCTCGCCGGCCTGCACCGCGTCTTCCACCTTGGGAACGCGCTTGAGCGCGCATTGCGAGATGTGCACCAGGCCGTCCAGCCCGGGCTCCAGCTCCACGAACGCGCCGAATGTGGTGATGCGCACCACCTTGCCCTCCACGATGGCGCCGACGGCATACTTCTCCTCGGCGGTCTCCCACGGGCGCTTTTGCAGCTGCTTATATCCCAGCTGAACGCGCTCGCGCTCCGGATCGAGCGAGAGCAATACCACATCGATCTCCTGGTTGGGCGCCACCACGTCGGAGGGATGCCGCACCCGCCCCCAGCTGAGGTCGGTCACGTGGATCAGGCCGTCCAGCCCGCCGATATCCACAAAGGCCCCGAAGTCGGCAAGGCGGCGCACGATGCCGCGCACCACTTCGCCCTCCACCAGGTTGCTCCAAATCTCCTTTTTGCGCAGCGCGGATTCCGCCGCGAGATAGGCCTTGTGGGAGGCGACAATCCGCTTTTTGACCTTGTCCACCTCGATGATCTTGAGCTTGAGTTCCTTGCCCACAAAGTCCTCGATGCGCTCCACGTAGCGCTGCGAGAGCTGCGAGGCCGGTATAAACGCACGAACGCCCATCACGTCGGCAATCAATCCGCCCTTCACGGCTTCCTTGCCGGTTCCGTCGACAAACTCACCGCTCTCGTACAGCTCCATCAACGCTTCCCAAGCCTTGCGGTTGACGATGTTGCGCTGGGAGAGCACGACGTTGCCTTCGCCATCGTTGACTTTGACCACCT
>Ga0123353_10014164_pt1 | contig 11478 bp, 9 predicted proteins | sample TergutLab28metaG_3_FD_92763 | JGI IMG/M metagenome (GOLD analysis project Ga0123353, IMG submission 92763) | Labiotermes labralis P3 segment gut microbial communities from Petit-Saut dam, French Guiana - Lab288 P3 | ecosystem: Host-associated > Arthropoda: Insects > Digestive system > Gut ... | reverse complement strand
TTGAGAAATTAGTGCATCCAGTTGGTTTTATTATAAGAAGCGCTTTTATTATTGCACTTCCGGTTACAATGTGGCCTACATTGTTATACAGGTACAGTAATCCCATTACAGGCCGGGACAGATCTTGAGGGTTCCAGGAGTTTAAGACTCCGAGATTTAAAGACCCTCGGCAAGGTAAGATTGTGGTAAGGTTGGCAGTCCTACGCACTATCGGAAAACGAACCCAAGACCTTCCGGCTTGTACAGCAGTGCCTCAACCAAATGCGTCACCACGTACCCCCTCCATTTTATGGGACATTTTATTACAGGGGCAACAATGGTGTTTATCACCATGATCTCTTGATGGATCAGTTTACCCCAATTTTTAGCTGCATATTATCTAATACGTGACTTAAAGCACAGGCTTCTATAGGGTTAAGAGCGTCAGGAATCGAACATCATTTTATGGACGTAAGGTAAAGTAAAATGAAATTTGCCACTTATTCCACGCTCCAAGCTATTGCGGTGCATAAAGAGTACTGGGTGAGAAAACACGATTTATAAACCTCCAATCTCATTTTACTCACTGATTATCATCAAGCTCCGGCCACTTTAATCCCGAGGAAGTACGTCTCTGAGTGAGTCCCACACAAGTTTTGGTCTTTGTGGCCGAGAGAAACTCGATTACAATTTCCGGTACTTTGTGTAACACAGCTATCTTCTTACATTGATTAACCCTTTCTGTTGGCTTCAGTAAATGTGAGTGAACTATAAAGATGAATTTCTAATGCAAGAATGTAGAAAATGCGGACTGTGGACTGTCTTAGCTGATATTTGAGATTCAAGAAGATTTTTTTTTGTGTGTGTGGGATATGACGCCATATAGATTGGGAGATAGATACTAAAATTTCGAAGTGAAGTACAGCCACAAATTTTAGGAAATTTTTTAGTGTTGTAGGCAACATGTTCTTCGGAAAATGTTGTAACCTACCTACCTAGCAAAATGTGGTACCTACCTAGAAAAACGTAGCTATAACGTTCCACAACCTCAAATTTGGCTTGAGATACCCAGGGACGGAAATATGTGCTGGTACACTGCGGTTTTCTGGCTAACGACATTGCGTTGTTGTTTGGACTATATTTTGTTGCGAAGGAGCCTGCTTTATCTAAAACCAGTGTACAAGAGACAGGCAGCAGGTTCTTCCAAAACATTAATGACCACCTACATGTGGCAGCATGTCGTAGAACGGCATGCCGCTCTACGACATGCTGCCACATCACCTAATTTATATAACGACGTAATTTTACCGAGTGTTTTAACATAAATATAACTTTAGTCAGGTACAGATAAAGTTCTCTGATGATGGTCATTAAAGGACGAAACATGTCGGAGCGATATTATTTTGCATTTTAATGTAAATTTAAAATTGTAACCAAGTTAATAAATAGTGAATTTGTTGGTGAATGTGTGAACTGCGTAGAATTCAAAATGCGCGGAGCAACGATAAAAAATGGAAACAAAGTATTATAAATCAGAATATGAGAGTCTAAATTTTTTAAATTCGGTTCCTTGAAAACAGATGGAATTTCACACAGACAAAGCCTCTCCATGTGAACCACTGAAGGATGATTCCCTTGGTAACCCTTCCAAGCTGTAAGAGGTATTGTCTAATATTAAAGTAAAATAAGTTCAGAACTTAATTAAACACCAAACCATAACGACACAAGAGGAGTGCAATTATAATTGCATACATTTTTAATCTAGACTGCAGATGGAGCTCAGATTCAAGACCTGGCCACACTGCAAACCCCTTACCGACTGAAGGTTGCTGGGACGCCCTAAAGCAGGTCTGGACACTGAACAAAAAAAAAATCTTTGCCTGTGTTCGGAATCGGACTTTGTTTCGTAGTAACGTAAGGAAACAGTGCATGGAGGTTTCATAGATATAATAATTTAGCCGCTTCACCTCTGGGGGTAAAGTGAGAACATTTTGGATACAGAAGTACGCCATACGGTTCGTAATTTTGTGGTATACTCCCCTTTGGATCCCCCAAAAGTAAATTTTTGTCTTGTTAAGACTGAGAATCCAAATCGGTACAGGAACTAAAGTTGAAGTAGAAATGTAATTTCCAGGATTTGACAATTGAAGATGAAGCCAATATGTTGCCCCGGCACTTTGGTAAGAATCTCTGAAGTAACACCCCACAATATCCTACAAGAGAGAATATCCTCTACAGTAGTCTCTGGGTAATCCGTTCAATTTTGGGCCAACTGTAGCCTTCCCTTTGACACCGGTAATCCGGTCATTGTCTGGACCACCAGGGAAAAATCAGAGGCAATCCGTACTCTGAGAATGGTGGCGTGGTTGAAGTGTGAAGAGCCAACCAGTTTTTAACTCCTCAGCAGTAAGTACGTGATCTCTGGAGTGTCGTAGGTTTCTCATTTCCTTATTACAGTGAAATGATAGCGAAAAAGCCCCACTATTATTATTATTATTATTATTATTATATACATTTAAGCGCAATACTTAGGCTGTAAGGTGTTACTCTGCCGGTCCCAGTGGCGGCGCGGCCTAAGGCGTAGGTGTGCGGCCGCTCGACTGCTGAGATTGTGGGTTCGAATCCCGACGGCGTGGATGTTTGTCTTTTGTGAACATTGTATGTGCTGTCAGATAGACGTCTCTGCGACGAGCTGATCACTCGTCCAGAGGAGTCCTACCGACTGCGGAGCGTCGTTGCGTGTGCTCTAGAAACCTCGTGAACGAGGAGACCCTGGCTCACTGGGGGGCTGTCGAGCCAAAAACAAACACACAATCAAGGTGTTACTTTGAGTGGTGGTTTGTTTATTTTACGTCACATATACCACGGATTTTCTCCACGATGACACGGGTTGCCGGGTAATTTGGGCCACCCTTCCGCATATTAGGCCCGGATAGGCGCGGGACTCCTCTACTGCCCTGTACATGATCCTGATAACATGAGTGCTACACTCAGTTTCTGCCGGAAGAAGTTCGTTTAAATTCACGATGGATGTACATTACCCAGGACATACTGTTTGCGAAAGATAAGCAGTCGAATGACAAGAAATGGGTTTAACATATTCACTGTAGTGGAAATGGGTCCTTTCGAAGGCTGTTTTCCTGACATGACAAGAGTTAATACAAAATTTACCCTTGTGCCACTGATGCTTGCTGACGTGTGGCTGGCGTAACCATGGCAACTGTAGTACTACGAGCTGCTTCCTGTCGTACTACTATAAGAGTCTGAATCAGATGGCGCTGAGTACCACTAAGGGTCACTCTAGCTGTGTGCTTTAATAGCATTCTCGTCCTTATTGCAGATGGCGACAGACTGCTCAATGTACCACACCTTACAGCAGAAAAAAAATTGATGTTTGCCGACGCACTACCAGTCAAACTAGTGTCCACAAATGACAGTGTAACCAAACCTTAAAATTACAGTTTACAGAGTCACGTAAACAAGATAACAATGAATTGTTAGATTATACATCTTAAACCTTAAGCATACACTGCGCAACTAGTGAGCAATTTGGGGAAAGTAAGTCTGATTCTCCGCCTAAACTGCTTCAAAAACCGTTGTTTGCCCCGAAATCGAGGTTGTGAAAAAATGTGACCATGCTCCAGAATAAGGGTAGAGATAGCGCAGTCGGTATAGCTATTCGCTACGGGCTGGACGGTCTGGGTAACGAATCCCAGTGGGGGCGAGATTTCCTGCACCCGTCCAGACGGCCTTGGGGCACACCCAGTCTCTTATACAATGGGTACCGTGTCTTTCACGGGGTAAAGCGCCCGGGACGTGGCGTTGACCACCCACCCCCCCCTCTAGCGACGAGGTTAAAGAAAGAGTAGAGCTATAATTCTACTCCCCTTCTGGGCCTGTATCCCTCCTCACGGCCGTCGTGGCCTGTTTTATGGTACACTTTATGCCCCAAAATAAACTGCAAACCTTCCTTAAAAAATAAGAATAAGGAAAATTGTTTTGTACAGCATGTCCCGTAAAGATGAAATGTTCAGAATAAACCAAAACATTTTTTGCGACCTATTTTACTCATATTTTCTTGATATTAAAACAGTGGGTTCTCACGACCTGTTCGGCGTCCCGTACTATTTAGTGATTCCACTTGGTTCTTTGGCAGAGCAGAATTAACATTAATTTCCCCAAAGTCATTAGACTACCGTCTTTGAAGAATAAGAGACCAACTTTATGTCACTAGTTATTAAGTTTCATTTCACTTCTTCTATGATCAACATGTTTCGGACATTAATACATCCATCATAAGGAGCCTGCGACTTTTCTATTGTATCACCACATTGGTCGTGTTTTTTTGTTTCGATGTGTGTTGGAGTTTCGGTGTGGCTGAGATGGGGTGGTATCTGTGTAGCAGGCACACCGAAACTCCCAACACACATCGAAACAAGAACACACGACCAATGTGATGATACAATAGAAAATTCGCAGGCTCCTTATGATGGATGTATTAATGTCCGAAACATGTTGAGCATAGAAGAAGTGAAATAGAACTTAATAACTAGTGACATAAAATTGGTCTCTTATTCTTCAACTATCACAATGATGCACGGTCCAATATACATAAGATTTACTACCATCTTTATCTGGAGGAAGCCTCTATATAACGAATGCGTAAAGATGAACGCGTCTGGGTATGGTAGAGTGGGCAACACCATAGTCGGTGACAAGTGGAATAAGGCGCGAATTAATTTTATGCAATGATAATTTATTGCTGGAGGCAAAACTTTAAATTTTGTTAAATTCAATCTTTATCCAGCGTCCTGGACCTATAGTTATTTACGTAAAAGCATGAGAGTATTTCGGAAATTTGTTACATTCCCTTTTTGAGGTGGACGGGCAGTGAGGCAGTTCATTCTGTGCTTGACTGTTAGAGTTGCTATCAAGTCTGAAGCTTAGGGTATGAGATTTACAATGTGAAGAAGTTTGAGAAGTTAAGGTATGGTTCTAAGCTTTCCGAAATTCAGAACCAAATAAAGCCGGCCGCTTTTACCCCAAGGAAAGGGACCCTAATTATAGCAGACTGGGTGGGCTTCATAACTGGCAATAATGCAGTAGAAAGGAGAACAAGACAGTCAGTGTACCTGTAACATAACGTTGATCACCTTTCGCGTAATCATTATTGGAGTGGAAAAGCAATAAGTATTACATATTCTGAGTGTGTGTTTGTAGACTTAGGTATCCAGCATGCAAGACGCATGCACCGTATTACCATCTGGACCTGTCTGGCTGTACCATATTTTTTAATATTATCTCATAAACGGCACGATTTTCGGAAGAAACGTTTTTGAACCTAAAATGTCAGTTTTTTTTTCTCAACGTCTTTTCTGTTCCGAAAGATTTCTCGTTCTACGGAGAATTCAGCGGGATGGTATCTTGAATGCACAGTCGTCTTCATGTAAAGTACCCGTTACCCTTTTCAGATTTTAATAAAACTTAAATTTTCTCGACAGATTTTTCTAAAAATCCTCAAATGTAAAATTCCATGAAAATCCGTCCATTAGAAGCCGAGTTGTTCCATGCGGACGGACGAAGGACGGAAACACAGACACGACGAATCTAACAATCGCCTTTCGCAATTTTGCGAACGCGTCAGATCAGAAGTAACATACACTGAAAGCCAATATACGATCGCGGTAGAAGACAGGTGGCGGACGCTTGTTAGTGCGGTAATGAACCTTCGGGTTCCGTGAAATGCGGGGAATTTCTTGACTAGCTGCGAACACAGTTAGCTTCTCAAGAAGGACTCTGCACCATGGAGTAAGTAAGTACAGTTATGACCGTACCTACTTGAATGCGAAATGCATTGTATTTGCCACCAAGAAAAATGTAAAATACGATTGCTCTGTAACCGTATAAAAGTGAAAGCTTATATGTGGAATGTGTTTCTGGTTTCAGTTCCACCACAGATGGAGTCTATTTTGGGTTTGGAGATAAATCGTCCTGCCTGTCCACTATCCGAAACATTTTGACCCGAAACTGTATCTCAGATAATGGGCGGTGAGCAAAAGTCGCATCTCGTTTAGTTCACGACTAATGTTCGACATGCTGATAGTAAGTGGTTTCGAAGTCCTCTGCGTGTATAGAATACAGCAACGTCACCCTGGTCTGATACGTCAGCGCTGGATTTTAACGAGATCACGTCCTCTTCACTCCACAGGTGTTCAGTGTACATTGTCCGATACAAATTTATGTAGTTCAAATACATTTGTATGCAGATAAACCATGATATTGCGGAAAACATGAATATATTACTAGTCCTCATTTAGAAGAATAAAAAAAAAGTACCACGTGGAGAAAATTAAGGAAGAAGAAGACGAAGAAAGTGAGAAGGAAAACAACTTAAGAATTTCATGTTCAGTATATCCACCTGTCACTATATCGAAAATATTTTTCATCAGTGACGTAAGTCGGTTTTCACTTGAACCCTTTAATACAGAGGGTTTTGCAATTCACTTAATTTATCTTACTTTGGCAGTCCTGTAGAAACATCCGTGAATTAGTTGTAAATTTTGTGGCGAAAATTAGATCTGATACTGGCTTTATGTACATAGGGCTGGTTCATTCGCTGCGAATGCATTTCAATAGAATAATATTATCAATTAGTTGTGTCATCAGTTTTGATTCTAAACAGGCCCAAGTGATAAGCAGACACTGTTATGAACAGCTCGTTAGATAGCTGCAGCTTCATACAGTTATCGCACAGTGCTGTACTCATGGCGTCTTGTTATTTCAGTCAGTGATATCTGTTTTTTTTAATCAACAGAGCTACATGTAACTTTAAGAAATAGACATAAGCTATGTAGATCTCTTAGCAGGAGGGACCGCGGTAGCACAGTGGTTAAGGCGCTGTGCTACAAATCGGAAGGTCGCTGGTTCGATGCCAGCTGGTGTCATTGGAATTTTTCATTGACATTCCGATCGCACTATGGCCCTGGGGGTGAGTCAGCCTCTAACAGAAATGAGTACCAGGAGCACTTCTTGGAGGTAAAGGCGGCCGGTGCGTAAGGCTGACAACCTTACCACCATCCTGTGCCGTTTTCATGAAATCTGGGAACCTTAACTTCCTGGAACACTCTGGGCTACTCCAGGCATGTAACGGGACTGCTTTACCTTTAGATCTCTTAACAACTGATCGCCTTCTTTTGTATCTCAGAAAACATCTGATAGTTCAATAATATAAACTAACTAGATGCAACGCTAACGGTTTTTATTAATAATCCCAATCAGCTCAACATGTTTCGGGCGATAATTTCGCCCATCTTCAGGAGCTTTAGACTGTGTTTACAGCTTGTGGTATAAAGCACCGACGATGCTGCCAGCAGGCAGGTAGCTAATAATTGCATAACCTCCAAACCAATTTTCGTGCAATTCAGTAAACTGTTTCAAAAGTTGAAATTACTTACACGCGCGCGCGCGCGCGCACACACACACACACACACACACACACACACACAGCACAATGATCCCTTACGCCATCTTTCCTTCTACAGGATACGAATACAGTGTTAAAACGACCCAGGTGAATATATAGGTTCCTTTGGCCGTTTATCATCATTAACATAAGCGCCAGTTCTGCTATCATCTTACTCTTGGAGGTAAAGTTCATATACACCCTATATATAAAAAAAGGTAAAGTGATCCCGTTACAGGCCCGTTGTGGCCCAGAGGGTGGGTAGAGGTATAGCAGTACTCTTCCATGACCGCGGCACTAGAAGTGGGTGAGTGGTCAGCAGCACGCCCCGGCCGCACTTTACCTCCGGGAAAGACCCGGTACCCATTTACAGGAGGCTGGGTGGGCCCCAGGGCCGGTCAGGACGGGCGGAAATTCTCGTCCCCACCGGTATTCGATCCCGGACCATCCAGCCCGTAGTCAGTCGCCATACCGACTGAGCTACCCGGCCTACCATATATATATATATATATATATATATATAACATCTTTCGCGCTCTACAGAGTGGACCTTGGCTTCCCGCCAAATTCCCTTCCAATCCGCTCGAAATTGGGTCTTCATTTGCCAGCCTCGGATAGTCATCATCCTGAGGTCCTCCCTTCAGCATTTTCTTGGACTTCCTCCTTTCTTCCTGCGATATATTTCTTCAGTCATGATCCTTTTGGCATGCGATGATCGTACAGACTTTGCACATGACCCAGTCAGCTGATCCTCCTTGATTTTCAGACGCGTTAGCAAAATTGTGAAAAGCGACTAGTAGCTTCGCCATGTCTGTCCGTCCGTCCGTCTGTCTGGCCGTCTCTTCGCATGGAACAACTCGCCTCCCACCAGAAGGATTTTCATGAAAATTTTTATTTGAGTATTTTTAGAAAATGTGCCAAGAATATCCAAGTTTCATTAAAGTCTGGCAAGAATAACGGGTACTTTAGGTGAGGACCAATAAAAATTTATAATTACATTTGCTCAATTCTTCTTAGAATGAGAAATGTCTCAGACAAACCTGTAGAGGAAATCGAAACACAAATTTTGTGCTCAATACCTGTTTTCGAAAATCGTCCCCTTTATGAGATAATGTGGAAAAATATTGTAGAGCGGGACAGGCCACAGATGACAATATAACGCATGCGCATTTCATGCTGGATAACTAAAGTCACACACACACACACACACACACGCTCACAATACGTAACACTAATTGCTTTTCCACTTCAACAATGGTTGCAAGAACCGGCCTCAATATTACGTTATACCTACACTGACTGTGTTGTACAAATCTGACAGTATCAGCGTAGCCCAGGCGGGATTCGATTTCGGTCTCCATTCCATTCAGAAAGGGAACCCATAGTTTCTTCTGATCATTCTGCTCTCATAGACTCTCAGGTTCTTGCGACTGCATTTTTCAGGGATTAGTTTTCAGCTCCATATTTTACCCTATTTCCAATGAGCAGTTGGTATATGTGTGTGCGTGTGTATGTGTTTGTGTGTGTGTGTGTGTATGCGTATGTAGGCTCATTCAACTATACAGTTCTACACTCAAAGTAAAGTGTATGTAATTATATGCCTAATTTCAAGTTTATCGGTCGATATAAAGTGGAGAAGGCACGCTAAATAAATTTAAAACAAAAATAATAAATAATCAAACATGATTTCATTAACGTAGAGACTTAAGAACAAAAGTGCCTAGTAACAACAACAACAACAACAATAATGATAATAATAATAGTGCTCATTAAAGTGTTGGCTCAACAACACACGTGCTAATTATAAAGCCAGCCCAAGAACATAAATAGACCGGAAGAGCAATCTAAGTGGACATAAAAAACGCAACAATAGACAAGCAGAAAAGAACAACAAATATAACAACACCAAGAAAAGAGCAATATAAAATAAGTAATGGGACAAAAACCGTACTTATTTACTAGAATGAGCAGCGTCCTTCTTGAGTAGCTAACCGGTTCTCCCCTAGTCAAGAAATTCCCTGCATTTTATGAAAGCCGAGTGTTAATTACCGAATTGACACGTGTCCGACACCTGTCCCCATCCTGAACCATATCGATCCAGTCCATTCACCCAGTTCCTATTTCCTGAAGATCCATCTTGCTATTATCCTCCCATCTACTCCTGGATCTTCCAAGTGGTCTCTTTCCTTCAGGTTTCGCCACCAAACTCCTGTATACACCTCCGCTCTCCCCATACGTACTCCATGCCCCGCCCATCTCATTCTTCAATTAATCACCCGAACAGTATTTGGTGAGGAGTATAGATAATTAGTCTTCTCCACGTGTAGTCTTCTCTCTACTCCCATGTTACCTCGTCCCTCCTAGTCCCAAATATTCTCAGCATGCTATTCTCATACACCCTCAGCCTACGTCCCTCCCTCAATGTGAGCGACCAAGTTGCACACCTATACAAAACAACAGGCAAAATTATAGTTCCGTAAATCTTAATCTTTATAGTTAGCAAACTGGAAGACCAATTGATAGCAAGCATTCCCTGACTTCAATATGCTCTTAATTTCTTCCTGAATAGAATTTTGATTTGTTAGGCTTCTTCCCAAATTTTTCAACTCTTCCACCATTTCAAAGACTCTATTATCAGTCTTCATATTGTGACTTAGTCCTGCATTCTTATCTCGAGAATGGCCATGTACTTAGTATTATCAGCCTTTACCTCTAGTCCATTCTTACTAGCCACTAACAAAGCCTCTGCGTTTTCCTTTACAACATGTATGCTTCCTTCCAACATATTAACATCATTAGCATAAACCAGAAGCTGATGTGTCCCATTTAAATGCAAGCCATCCTAGTTTACCTGAACCCTCGTCATGGCGGACTCTAACGCAAAGAACAAAAACCTTAGAACATGAAAACATTTATAAGCTGAGTGCAGGAGCCACAAACTAGTACAGTCTGTTTGAAAGAAGTAATGTGTTTGTTGACATATGGCACACTAGGTTAGCAACTGAAACGCATATAGCGGATGGAGAGCTTTTACAAGTAACAAGTAACACAGAGTAGTTCCTAACATTACGAACACGAGTTTATCTAGCAGCAGTAATATCCAAAACACGCGGCCAACATTTTAAATCTGAATAAACCGAAATGAATAACAAAGCATGTGGGCGGAGTCTTGTGTCGTACAGGTTTTAAATCTTGAGGAGTTTCAGAAAATCCTCACAAGATGATCAACAAAAAAAGTGAGTTTGATAGAGCTAAACAACAACAACAACAAAAATCGCCTCTTATTCACGTTCAGCTGAAAACTCTCCCTAGTGTCTGAACGTTTTTTGCAGATGTACTAATAATAATAATGGCGACTGGGACTATTTCAAAGTCATTTGGAAAACACGTGAGCAACATACCGGGAAAACATGAAGTCAAAGAACTCCAGACATAATTCGGAAAGTACCAATGTAAAAATACAATAGATTTAACACTGAAACTAACGATATAAGCACCATGAATAGTAAAAACAGAATAACTGCAACACTGTGTTCCCTAGGGACAGAGTTTGTCTCAGGAATGTAAGTATGAATACCCTGCATAAAGGAGGTGATGATGATGATGATGATAATAATAATAATCGCCTGTTATTCATTTTCAGCCGGAAAGTCTGAACGTTTTTTTACAGATGAAATAATAATAATAATAATATCTCCATTTATACGTGTAAATAACATTCATGAAAATGTGATACTCTGTATAGATATAACAACATAAAAATTTTATTTATCTAAAATCACAATTAATGTACTTGCAAATACAAGTTTAAAAATTACGAAATTTTGATAATAGCAGCAACATGCAGTAGGAAACCCTTCTGAATGTTGTGGAAGGCACTAATTTCTTTGCAATAATACTGATTTCGCAAGCACATCCATGCGTGTACAGACACACACACACACACACACACACACTCACTCACTCACACACCACACACACACTACACACACACACCACACACACACACACACTCACACACATCACACACACACACA